>FZPZ01000191.1_pt1 | contig 14120 bp, 10 predicted proteins | sample 1534811 | NCBI WGS metagenome assembly FZPZ01 (sample SAMEA104161953, study PRJEB21768) | metagenome | biome: subterrestrial habitat; feature: phreatic zone; material: underground water | place: France | collected 2016-06-01 | depth 60 m | reverse complement strand
TTTTTTTTTAATGATACGGCGACCACCGAGATCTACACTCTTTCCCTACACGACGCTCTTCCGATCTGTCCCAGTTGACCAAGTTGTTCAAAAAGGTTTCGACAAACTTAGGACGCATATTACGGTAATCCACATAGTAAGCGTGTTCCCATACATCGACGCACAACAGTGGGGTGTCGCCCGTGGTCAAGGGTGTACCTGCCGCGCCCATGTTGACAATATCCACGCTGCCGTCGGCTTTTTTCACCAACCACGTCCAACCCGAACCAAAATTACCCACTGCCGAGGCCTGGAAGGCTTTTTTGAATTCATCTACGCTGCCCCATTTGGCGTTAATCGCGTCAGCCAATGCGCCTGTCGGTACGCCGCCGCCATTGGGTTTCATGCAGCTCCAGAAAAATGTGTGGTTAGACACTTGCGCCGCGTTATTGTAAATCCCACCAGCGGGTGCTTTTTTGACGATGGCCTCTAAGCTTAATTCAGCGTATTCCGTGCCTTTAATCAAGTTGTTCAGATTGGTGACGTAAGCCTGATGATGCTTGGCGTAGTGATATTCAAAGGTTTCAGTCGACATAAAAGGTTGTAGCGCGTCGGTTGCATAAGGCAGTGCGGGTAGGGTGTGTTCCATTTTGATTCTCCTGAATGAATAAGTTGAATGATACCGTTATTTTTGCACGCGCGAAACGTTTGATGCCATCGTTGCCGCAATGCTTGGTTCAAAATCCCTTGTCATCGTCGGTATGATGGGCGTGAAATTGGGGATAAATTCCAATCTACGCGATGTTGTGGTCGTTTCTATGCAGTACGGGATTTATGTGAGGATGGTGGGATTCCCGTATTGCATACGGGCTACGTCCCATCGTAGGTGCGAATTCATTCGCACGTTTTTCTCGGTGTTTTCCAAACCCGTGCGAATAAATTTGTAAGTACCTGCACCTAAGTTTTCGGGTATTTTGGTTGCTCAGTGAGCAAAATAATAGGCAAAAACAGAGCTGTAGGGTGGATAAGTTGCGCGCATCCACATGTTGTAATGGATTTATCGAGGTAGGCGCAGCTTTCTGCCTCTTCATTATGTACCTAAGCATTTATGGTCTCTTTCATCGCAATACTTGTGGGGGATTTTAATGAGGAAAGCAACTGTTTGAGAATGCAGGTTAAAAAGGTAGAATGCGCGCATTCGACGCGTCTTTATTTTGGTAAGTATTTATGAAGGAAAAATCCTGGTTTCTGCTGTTTGGCTTTTTGTGGTTGATGCCACTTTGGGCGATGGCGGACGAGCCTCTCATTTCGGGATCTGCACAAGTGGGTAAGCGGGTGGCGTTGGTGATTGGTAATGATAGTTACGAAAAAATCAAAGGGTTGGAAAATGCACGTGCGGATGCGCGCGCCATGGCGGTCGCCTTAGAGAAGCTCGGTTTCGATGTGATTTTAGCGACGGACGTGAATCATAAATCCATGTTAGAAGCGGTGCGGCGTTTTAAGATGAAACTGAGCGGGGGCGACGAAGCCGTGTTTTATTTTTCAGGGCATGGCGTGCAACTGGTATCGGGTAATTATTTATTACCCGTTGATGTCGCCAGCGAAAATGAAGAACAGGTTCATGATGATGCCTTGCCTTTGCAGCGGGTATTGGATGATTTACAAGAGCAAAAAACGCGTTTTTCGTTAGCCGTGATTGACGCTTGCCGCGACAACCCGTTTAAAACGGGGAATGGGCGTAGCATCGGGGGACGGGGATTGGCTTCGACCTCCCCCGCCAACGGGCAGATGGTGATTTATTCGGCGGGTGCGGGTCAAAAGGCATTGGATAAGCTGGATGATAAAGACAAAGACCCCAATGGGCTGTTTACGCGTATTTTCTTAAAAGAAATGGCGAAGCCGAATGTGCCGATTGGTCAAGTGTTGCAAAATGTGCGTGAACAGGTGGTTCATCTGGCAAAAGGGGTGGGACAGGATCAATTTCCCGCGCTGTTTGATCAGTCTTTAGGCACATTTTATTTTAGTCAAGTTGCCGTGCCTGTTGAGGTCAAGCCTGTTGAGACGGAGGCGGCTTTGTCCGCTCCTGTCGTGACCACCACGCTGCTTGCACCTGTGGTACTCGCGAACGTGCCACAGTCGGCTGCATTTTCGCTGGAGGCCGTGAAGCAGCGTCAAGCCAGTCAAGTGAAATTGCAGGCTGAAATGCAAGCGGCATTTGATGAAACATTGGCTCTGAACGCCGCCCCCGCGTTACAAGTAGCTGCTTGGCAAATTTTTCTGAATGCTTATGCGCAAGACAATCCGTTTAGTACGGAAGATGAACATTTGCGCGCCCAAGCGGAAGCGCGTAAAAAAATGGCTGAAAAACAGATAGCGGATAGCCAAGCGGTGCAACCTACCCAAGTGGCTTCGCTGCATGTCATGCCCCCCGCTAGCACACAAACACCTGCGGTGAGTCCTCAAGCTGTCGTGCAACAACCTAGCCAAGTCGTTGTGCCTAGTAAGATGACGGCAGATTCTCGTCCCGCAGCGTCACCTGCTTCACCCGTAGTCGCCCCTGTTGTGACCCCGCCAGCGGTTGAACTGTCCACACCCGTTATTGCGTCCGTGATTGTGGTGACACCCGCAACCCCGCCTGTTGCGCCTGCGATGGCTCCTGTCGCGCCAACCCAATCGACCGTGACTGCTGTCGCAGCACCTGCGATGGCAGCGACCCAAGCCCCGCTCGCATCTCCTCTAGCAGATGCTGCCGTGATCCCGCAAACAATACAAACCGTTGAGCCTTCAGTCTCTTTGCAGGCAGCTGCGCCCCCTTTGGTGCTGGCGATGGTGCAACCCACCGAAGCGGTGCGCCCTGTGGAAAGTGCTTCGCGTATTTTGGAGAATTTTCGCGATTGTCCTGATTGCGCCGAGATGGTGGCACTGGCTCCAGGTCGTTTTATGATGGGGTCGCCGTCTTCGGAACAGGGGCGTTTTGGCAATGAAAAGCAACATGAAGTGACTATTGCACAGTCGTTTGCGATCAGCAAATATGAAGTCACTTTTGCGGAGTGGGATGCCTGTGTCGCGGGCGGGGGCTGTGGCGGTTATCGTCCTGATGACGAGGGTTGGGGGCGTGGCAAGCAACCTGTGATTCAAATAAGTTGGGAAGATGCTAAAAATTATGTGGCATGGTTGTCGCAAAAAACAGGCAAGCCTTACCGTTTACCCACGGATGCAGAATGGGAATATGCCGCGCGGGCAGGCACTACCACCTCTTATCCTTGGGGTGACCTGCCCAGTCATAATCAAGCCAATTATGGAGCCGATGCGTGCTGTGCGGGCTTGGTGAGTGAACAAGATGCGTGGGAAGGTGCGTCACCTGTCGGTAGTTTTCCCGCGAATGCGTTTGGTTTGCATGATATGCAAGGGAATGTGTGGGAATGGGTGGAAGATTGTAGTGATGCGGCGTGTACGCAACGGGGATTGCGCGGCGGATCGTGGAATAGTTATCCCAGTCTATTGCGCTCGGCAAACCGCAATGAAAATATCATCACGAAACGCCCGACTAATTATGGCTTTCGTATCGCGATTACCTTACCATAAGATATAGATAGTTTGGTAAACGTCAGTACGGCTTATAATCACGCCCCTAACCCCCGTTTTTTTATTTTGATGATAAAACTCAACGCCTTGAAAGCGCAAGCTTTGCGCAAAAACTTTTGGTTGCTTGCCATGATAGGCGTATTGTCTATTCTGGTGGTGGTTGGGCTATATGCGATTTATGCTGATGTTAACAAGCTAGATCAACGGAACTTGGTTTATAACCAAGCCTTATTGGCGCAATCAGAAGAGATGCAGGCGGTTGCCCTGCTTCAGCTTGAGTTTAAAAATCAGGTACAGGAATGGAAAGATATTTTATTGCGCGGTCACAATTCCGAACATTATCAGCAACATTGGCAAGCTTTTGAACAGAGTGAATCTGCGGTACGCGAGGCACTGGAAGCGTTGTACCAAGCGCAGCGTCCTTTAGCGTCGCCTACTCGTAAAGACGGACAAACCAAAGCGTTGGGTGCGTCTGATTGGGATGAAGTGTTCGCACAATATAAGCTAGAAACGCAGCATTTAGATGCCCATCATCCAAGTGTTAAGCTATTGGATCTGATGAGTACGCATCGCTTGATTGGGAGCAGTTATCGCGAGGCTTTGCAACAATATTCCTTGGCGGCGTCGGCGCAAAATGCGTTTGTGATTGATGAAAATGTGCTGGGTTTGGATCGTTGGTTCAGCGAGCAATTGCAACTTTTATATCAAGAACATGTCACCGCCAGACAGCGGCTTGCCACCGAAGGGAGCCAAAAACAACAGGCCGAAATTGTGCAGCTACTGGCCCGAATTCAGCGCACGATCTTTTTGGTGATATTCAGCATTTTACTGAATATTGTCTTGCTCATTAAACGGGTGCGTTGGTCTAGTCAGCAGCTTGCACACTCGGATGCGCAGCTCCAAACCTCCAATACCCAATTAAAAAAATCTTTTGAGCAGTTAAAAATTTCCAGCCAGCAGCTTAAAGCGCAGGCGCAACAGAGCCAATCGACTATTTTTCAATTGGCGTATTCAGACACGTTAACAGGCTTGCCGAATCGTCGTTTATTTCAAGATAAACTTGAAAGTGCCGTTGCCTTAAGCAAGCGTACCGCGATGTATGGGGCGTTGTTGTTTATGGATTTGGATAATTTTAAGTCGCTCAATGACACCAAAGGACATGCCGCAGGAGACTTGCTGCTCATTGAGGTGGCAAAGCGTTTAAGAAGCTGTGTGCGTGATTCTGATATGGTGGCGCGTTTGGGTGGCGATGAATTTGTCGTGATTTTGGATGACTTGCACGCGAGTGAAGTATTGGCAGCAGAACAGGCAGGGCGGGTCGCCGCCAAAATTTCCTTATTGTTGCATCAGCCGTATTACCTCAATGATTGGGTACATCACGGCAGCGTCAGTATTGGTGTGGCATTGTTTAAAAATGGCAAAATGAGCAGCGAAGAACTCATTAAAAATGCTGATATGGCGATGTATCAGGCGAAGAAAGCGGGACGAAATACCGTTTGCTTTTTTGACGAACAAATTCAGGCTGAAATGCTAGAACTCAGTGAGTTAGAAGCGGCCTTGTGGATGGCACAAAGCGAACAGCAACTGCATGTGTATTATCAATTGCAAGTCGATTGGCAGCAGAAAGCCATTGGGGCGGAAGCCTTGTTACGTTGGTTGCACCCCGTGCGAGGCATGGTTTATCCTAGCCAGTTTATTCAGATTGCCGAGCAAAATGGGCTGATTTTGCCCATAGGAGACTGGGTGATTAAAAGCGTGTGCGCGCAACTTGGTCGCTGGCAAAAGGATCCTTTGATGCAGGCGATCAATGTGTCGGTCAATGTTAGTGTGCGCCAATTGCAAGATTTTGAATTTGTTGAAAAAATAAAGCACGCGCTCCACGAAAGCGGTATTAACCCTGTGCGTTTGAAGTTAGAAATTACCGAAAGTATGGCATTGCATGATGTGGAACACACGATCAGCACCTTGCAACAACTCAAAAACTTAGGGGTGAGCTTGTCTATGGATGATTTTGGTATCGGTCATTCTTCATTGAGTCAACTCAAACGCTTGCCGCTCGATCAAGTCAAAATAGATCAATCTTTTGTGCGTGATTTAGTCATCGACAGCAACGATAGAACCATCGTACAAACCATTATCGGCATGGCGCAAAGCATGGGGCTAGAAGTCATTGCTGAGGGGGTGGAAACTGAAGCGCAATGCGCAATCTTGCAGACATTGGGATGCGGTCTTTATCAAGGCTATTTGTTTAGTAAACCGCTGCCACTGGCCGCATTTGAGCAATTGCTGGCAACGCGTCCTAAATGCGTCCAATAAAGACGCTACGGGTCGCTCACTCACGAGGGTAAAAAATATGTCCCCTTATAAGAATCCCACGGGGTGGATACACGTGTGGCATGGCATTCGTCACGGCATGGCAGGTTTGCGTGCCGCTTGGCAACACGAAGATGCTTTTCGTCAGGAGATATTCGTCGTCTGTTGCGCTTTGCCCATCGTGTATTTTTGCCCTGTTAGTTTGGTGGGAAAAGTATTGATGGTGGCAAGTCTTTTGCTGGTATTGATTGTGGAGTTGTTAAATTCTGCGGTGGAGTCCGCCGTGGATCACACCTCTTTAGCACGTCATCATTTGGCTAAACGCGCTAAAGATATTGCCAGTGCGGCAGTGCTATTGAGTATCGTGAACGCGATGGTGGTGTGGGGTATATTGCTGTGGTATGGAACGTAATAGCGTATTGATGGTCTGTGCGTTGGCTTAGGGTGGTTGCAAAACAAGCGAAGAAGGACAGGATGACAAGTGGTTGCGTACAAATAATTGGGTATTGAGTTATTAGTCGCTAGTTAATGCTGTGAATCTGCTCGATACTGTATTTTTTACAATATATTCAAGTAGATGAGAGAGATTTTTCATCCCGCCAACTAAAAACTAACGACTAGCGACTAGCGACTAACGACTAACCGCTTAAAATACCCGAAAATTTAGGCGCGGGTGCTTAGATGGTTTAACTTTAACTACCTGAAATTAAGGAAAAAATCATGTTTAAAACGAGACAAATCGCGGCATTGTTCTTGGTCGCGGCGGGGTTGGTGGGCTGTGCTGCTAGCATGGACGGCGATACCTACACGCGTGGGCAAGTGAGGCAGGTGGAAAATGTGCAGATGGCGACGGTGGAAGGTGTGCGTAATATCATGATAGAAGGTACTAAAACCGCCATTGGTGCAGGAGCGGGGACGATTATTGGTAGCGTGGCGGGGGCGAACTCTAATCGCGGTTCGGCGGGCAGTGTGATTGCCTCTGTGGTCGGTGCTGTCGTAGGGGGTATGGCAGGTGCGGGGATTGAAGAAGGCATCACGCGTCAATCAGGGTTGGAGATCACCATTAAGTACGATGATGGCAAAATGGTTGCCGTCGTGCAGGGTGATAACGAGAAGTTCAAAGTGGGTGATCGGGTACGCGTGATTTATGGCAGTGGCGTGACGCGCATTACACATGAATAAGACCGTTGCGTTTGAATTATTTTTGGGTCGTATGCAGTTCAATTAACTACTTTAGGAGAGTCACAATGTTGAGCTTGATGAGTCGTAAATCGGTGGTGTGGACTTCGCTGGTGTTTGCTTTAGGGTGTGCAGGAGAGGCACTGGCGGTGGATAAAGCCTTGATTGTCGGGGTGGGGAATTATCAATTGCCTTCTGCCAATTTAAAGGGCATTGATCTAGATGTCAAAATGGCCTCCGACATGGCACTTTATATGGGCATCGCCCCTGAAAATATCCACGTGGTCATGGATGAAAATGCCACCTTAGGTCGCGTGAAAGAACAAATGACATGGCTGTCCCAGAATGTGGGCGATAAAGACCGTGTGTTCTTTTATTTTTCAGGTCACGGTACCCAAGTGCCTGATAAAAACACGGAAGAAGCCGATGGTTTAGACGAAGCGATGGTGCTGCATGATATTGACGGCAAAAGCTATAACGGGCTGTATGTGGATGATGATTTTGGAGCGGCATTAAAGCGTATTCCCAGCCAAAACATGGTTGTGATGGTGGATGCTTGCCACAGTGGAACGGGGACAAAATCGTGGGGCTCATCGGGCAATAGCTTTAATGTCAACGAAGGACAAATGAAGTTTTTGAACCTGTTTAACGTTAAACCCAAAGCGTCGCATACCCGCGATTATGGTGTGGCGGAGAAATCCACAGGAGAAGACAACTATCTCGCCATTGCCGCCGCGCAGGATAATCAGCAATCTATTGCGACCCGCCGTGGCAGTTTATTCACCGTTGCCTTTCGGGATGCGTTTGATGAAGAGCGTAGCAAGGGCAGCTTTAGTTTGCAAAAAGTATTCAAGTCCACCGAAGCGCGATTGGCAAGCAGTGGCGTGAAGTTTCAGCCTAATTTGAGTGGCAATATGGGGATTGCCAACAGTGCAATGAAAGTGGCTAGTAATGCGGGTGATAGTGCCGCACCTGCTACCCCTACTGCGACCCCCACTGCATCCGCCACGCCTGCCGCACCTGCCGCCCCGCGCAATGGTCCTTTGTGGGGTAAATTAACCAAATTGCTGACGGGCATGCCCGTGCTAGACATTACGGCTCCTAGCGTGTTGTTAAATGGTGAAAAAACTGAGTTCACCATCGACATTCCCGCAAAAGGCTATTTGAATGTGGTGATGGTAGGGCCCACGGACAATGGTACGGTGCTGTTCCCGAACGCCTTCGCCAAAGATAATCGCGTCGAAGCGGGCAAATTTACTTTCCCCTCTGTCAAAATGGGCTTCAAAATTACCGCTATGCCACCTTATGGTAAAACGATGGTGGTTGCTTTCTTAAGTGAAGAACCGTTGAATTTGTTGGACGAGGGCTTTGGTAATCGCGACAGTTCAGGGAAAACGATCAAACCTTTTGCGCACGTCACGGAAAGTGGTATTCAAGCCGTACGCAAAACCCGTGATCTCGGTGTGAGTGCGGATACCAGCGCGCCCGCCGCCACTGCTCCGAGCGGAAATGGTTTCTGGGGTGGGCGGAAAGAGATTGAAATTAAGGAAAAAGGGTCTATGTGATTAGTAGTGGGTAGCATCTCCTCCCAAAACCGTCATTTATGTTGTTGTCAAGGGAGGGCGAAGCCCTGCGCAGCGTACCCTTTACAACAACATAAATGACATAAGCTCAAGGGCTTGGGGGTGGTTGTGGTTTTATGCAACCACCCCTCGAGCCCGTCTGGCGGAGAAGACGCTTTTGATTTTATTTGGCGTGCCAAGACACTATTACCCACTACAGATCACATAGAGCCAGGAAAAATAAGCTCCTCCAGTCAAGTCTTCAATAGGATGGGTAATACACCCTATTTGTAATGAGTTAAATCCATTTGAGCCGTGCGCTCCGTACGGCTTTTATTTTATCTGGTTCATCTGGAACAGGTTCTTCTGCACTAGCTTTTAGACAGATTCAACGGTATTGTGCGCACTGGTCTGGATACGCAGACCAAATGAGTGTGCTGAGCATAAATCGTGATGTCATTCCATTTCAAAATCAAAAGTGAAGTTTAAACATCGTAGGGTGCGCTTTGCGCACCATGGTGCATGGAATGCACCCTACGTCATGATTGCTGTATTGAAATGGAATAACTTATGCCAAGCATATCGTTCTTTTATTCACACCGTTGGGGGAGAGAAATGTCAAAACCAAATAATATAGACTGGGCTGCGATTGATTCAGACTCACGTTTCCAAGCGTTGCACCGTAAAAAAACATTTTTTTTGTGGGGATTGATGATTTTTTCGACCATCTATTATTTCCTGTTGCCGATAGGTGCGGCTTACTTCCAAGATTTGTTTAAAGTCAAGGTGTGGGGCGTGGTCAATGTCGGGATTCTGTTTGCGTTGTCTGAATTTGTCGTGGCATGGGGAATCGCTGTTTGGTATTCCATTAAAGCCAATGGTCAATTCGATGCCATGGCACAAGTTATTATCAACGATCAAAAATAGGAGAGAACATGCAAAATTTAGTGAAAAAATTCGCATTCCTCGCACTGCTACTGAGTAGTTCATCTGCCTTTGCGGCGGGTGGTGCGGTGGCAGATCAGTACAAGTGGATGACCTTCGCGGTGTTTGGCTGCATTATCGCCATTACCATGGCGATTACTTTTTGGGCGGCACGTTCTACCCACAGTACATCTGAGTTCTATGCCGCAGGGCGTTCTGTCAGTGGGATACAAAACGGCTGGGCGATTGCGGGGGATTATTTGTCCGCTGCGTCGTTCTTGGGGATTGCAGGGCTGATTTCCTTATACGGCTACGATGGTTTTATGTACTCGGTGGGCTGGTTGGTCGCCTACATCACCGTGTTGTTGGTGATTGCTGAACCTTGCCGCAACATCGGTAAGTACACCATGGGCGACATCTTGGCGTTCCGTAATGACCCTAAGAAAACCAAAGTCGTGGCAGCACTGTCCACCATCACGGTTTCCACCTTCTACCTGACCGCACAAATGGTTGGCGGTGGTGTACTGATTAAGACCTTGATCGGCATTGATTACGAAATTTCCGTGATCGGCGTGGGTGTCTTGATGCTGACTTACGTGGTTTTTGGCGGGATGAAAGCCACCACTTGGGTGCAAATCACCAAGGCGGTGTTGTTGGTGCTGGCTTCTTTGCTGTTGGTGGCGATGGTGTGGGCTCCTTACGGTTTTAGCTTGCCTGACTATTTGCAAGCGGTGGTAGGGGATGCGGATGTGCAAAAGCAAGTGGCGAAATTGTTGGGCGATAAGTCTACCAATATGACCCCTGCGGAATTAGGACAACGCTTCCTTGAACCAGGTTTGTTCCTGAAAAACCCCATTGACCAAATTTCTTTAGGCATGGCGTTGGTGTTGGGTACCGCAGGGATGCCCCATATTTTGATGCGTTTCTTTACCGTACCAACCGCACAAGCCGCGCGTGTATCGGTGATTTGGGCGATGGGTATCATCGGTGGTTTCTACGTGCTAACTTTGTTCTTAGGCACAGGTGCCGCAATGTTGGTGGGAGCCGCTAAAATTTCGGCAATTGACGCGGGCGGCAATATGGCGGGTCCTTTGCTAGCACAGTTTTTAGGCGGCGGTGAGAACTCTATGTTAGGGAACTTCTTCCTCGCATTTGTCGCTGCGGTGGCGTTTGCGACCATTGTGGCGGTGGTAGCAGGCTTGGTGTTGGCATCGGCTTCCGCGATGGCGCATGACATCTATGTCGGTGTGATTCGTGGTGAAAAAGCCACGCCTAAAGAGCAAGTGGTTGCCGCACGGGTTTCGTCTATCATCGTCGGTATTATCGCGATTGTGGTCGGGATTATGGCGAAAGGGCAAAACGTAGCGCATCTGGTCGCGTTAGCGTTTGCGGTGGCGGCATCGTCTAACCTGCCTGCGGTGTTTTTGACCCTGTACTGGAAGAAATGCAACACCACGGGGATTATCGGCGGCATGTTGGTCGGTTCGTTGACGGCGATTGGTTTAGTGATGATTTCGCCTAATATGACCTATCCTTTGGCGGTAGCGAAAGCTGCGCATAAAGTACTGGATGGCGAACCTGCCACGCTGGCAAAAGAAGCGGTGCCTGAGAAGCTAAGCAGTGGCTTTATGTGCGAACTGTTTGCGATGGACGGTTGCCAAAAAGCGGAACCTGCAAAAGCTGCCGAAGCCGCGAAACCCGCCAAAGCAGGTACGCGTGAAAAGTTGCTGACGCTGAAAACCAAGTTGGACAGCGTGGTTGATGCAACCGAAAAAGCCACGCTGACCGCAGAAATGGCGAAAGTCCAGACTGCTCACGACAAGGCAGAAGCTGATTTGAAGAAAGTGGAAGGTCAAACCACCAGCATCATGGGCTTGGAAAAACCTTACTTCTTGTTGAAAAATCCTGGGCTGATTTCGATTCCTTTGGGCTTTTTGATGGTGATTTTGGGTTCCTTGTTGACCCGTGATAAACGGGCGGAAGAAATGTGGGATGAACTCTATGTGCGCCAAAATACAGGGATAAATGCCGAACAAGCGTCGGTACATTAGCCTTGTGAGTATGATGGGGACGCGTTTATTCGTACCCCGTTAAAACAAAACGCCTTGGGAATTTTCCAAGGCGTTTTCATTGAGGGAGGTTACATGTTTTGGATAGACCGATGGTGGCGTCGCCCTATCCGTTTGACGGATGTGCAAGCCACGCGCTTGAAAAACTGGCAGGCTTTACCCAAAAGCCAGACGCAACATCCCTTTGACGCGGCGCGTTTGGTCGTGTTAGATGTAGAAACCACGGGGCTGAATTTAGTCAAAGATAAGCTGATTGCGATCGGCGCGGTTGCCGTTGTGCTGGGGAAAGTTGATTTAAGCGATAGTTTTGAGGTGGTATTGCAACAAAATCAAGCCAGTAGCAAGGCAAATATCCTCATTCATGGTATCGGCAGCAGTGCGCAAACGGGTGGACAATTGCCAGCGGATGCTTTGCTGGATTTTTTGGATTTTCTGGGGAGTTCACCTTTGGTGGCGTTTCATGTTACCTTTGACCAAACCATGTTGTGTCGTGCCTTGCGGCAGTTTTTGGGTTTGTCGTTTAAAAGCCACTGGTTGGATTTAGCGTATGTCGCGCCAGGACTGCATCCAGAAAAACGCTTACACGCCTTGGATGAGTGGTTAAATTTATTTCATATTCAGCATGATGCACGCCACAACGCCTTAGCTGATGCGGTCAGCACCGCGCAACTGTTAATGATCTTGATTCACGTCGCCATGCAGCAAAATATCCTGAATTACGCAGGTCTGCAAAGCGTAGAAAAAAATCAACGTTGGGTCAGTTGGCAGGGGTGAGTGGTAGCGGGGAGCTTCCAGCTCCCCATTTGTTGGCAGGGGTAGGTGTTTGAGGGGAAGGGGAGAAGTGTGGGCGTGCGGCGGTTTGTTTCACCTTTCACCTTTCACAAGTGGTGAAAAGCAAAACAAACGCTTGCACACCCGCTTCCCTTCACCCTTCTTACAAAAAACACAGACAACAAAAAAGCCGCAAAGCGGCTTAAAATAAACTGGAGCGGGTGAAGGGGATCGAACCCTCGTATGCAGCTTGGGAAGCTGCCGTTCTACCATTGAACTACACCCGCGTGTTAGGATTCGCATTTTACCGCAAGTGAGCTACTTTTGAAAACAATTACGTTAAATGGCGAAATTCACCATTTCCCCGACACCTTCAACCTCGTTGAATTGCTCGCCGAACAAGGACTCACAGGCAAACGCATCGCCTTAGAGCGCAACGGCGACATCGTCCCCCGCAGCCAATTTGCCAGCCAAACGCTACATGACGGCGACAAGCTGGAAATTGTCATTGCCGTCGGTGGGGGCTAAAAAGAGAAGGGTTAAGGGAGAAGAGGGAAGGGACGTACTCCCTTACGCGCTCAACTCTTCCCCCTTTCCCCTTCTCCCTTCCCAGAATTTAAACAACAAGGACAATACTATGAACAACGACAATCTCATTATCGCAGGTAAAAGCTACGCTTCCCGACTGTTAGTTGGCACGGGTAAATACCAAGACTTTGCCCAAACCCAAGCCGCCATTGAAACCAGTGGCGCGGAAATCATCACCATCGCCATTCGCCGCAGCAACATCGGGCAAAACCCCAACGAACCGAGTTTGCTGGAAATTTTGCCACCGTCCAAATACACCCTGCTGCCCAACACCGCTGGCTGCTACACCGCCGACGATGCCGTGCGCACCTTGCGCTTGGCGCGGGAACTGTTGGACGACCACCGCCTGGTCAAACTCGAAGTCTTGGGCGACCCGCAATCGCTGTATCCTAATGTCATCGAAACCATCGCAGCAGCCAAAACACTGGTCGCCGAAGGCTTTGAAGTCATGGTCTACACTTCTGATGACCCCATCATCGCCCAACAATTGGAAGACATCGGCTGCGTCGCCATTATGCCGTTAGCCTCATTGATCGGCTCTGGCATGGGCATTCTTAACCCGTGGAATTTAGAGCTGATTATGGATCGTGTCAAAGTCCCCGTGATTGTCGATGCAGGGGTTGGCACGGCATCCGATGCTGCCATTGCCATGGAACTCGGCTGCCAAGGTGTGTTAATGAACACCGCCATCGCTGCCGCGCAACAGCCTGTGCTGATGGCATCTGCTATGAAACAAGCCGTTCAAGCGGGGCGCGCCGCCTATTTAGCAGGACGTATGCCCAAAAAATTCTACAGTGCCAGCCCCAGCTCGCCCACCACGGGGATGATAAGCTCGGTGCGGGGTTAATCTAGCCATAACAAAAGGAGGATATACTCAAGGTTGGTAAAGTGGCTGGATTTCGTCATGAGCTACCCATTGCAATTTAAAATGCTTAGCACTGCTAACTTGAATGTGCGTTATGATTCGCGCACTTTGGGAGGTGTGGCGTATAAGTGGTTGCGTACAAATAATTGGGTATTGAGTTGTTAGTCGCTAGTCGTTAGTTTTTAGTTGGAGGAGTGAAATGTTTTTCTCATCCGATTAGATCGGAAGAGCGTCGTGTAGGGAAAGAGTGTAGATCTCGGTGGTCGCCGTATCATTAAAAAAAAA
>FZPZ01000165.1_pt1 | contig 14197 bp, 18 predicted proteins | sample 1534811 | NCBI WGS metagenome assembly FZPZ01 (sample SAMEA104161953, study PRJEB21768) | metagenome | biome: subterrestrial habitat; feature: phreatic zone; material: underground water | place: France | collected 2016-06-01 | depth 60 m | reverse complement strand
CTCCCATAGAATACGCTCATGGACTGGGGATTCTTGGTCGGCATAAACCTCTGGCGGTAGTCGGAGGTTTTTGTTTTTATACCTCATGGAAATACCTTTAGTCCCCAGCCTGCTGTATGTCCTTTTGTCTGCGCCAACTTATCTTTGATCAAATCAAAAGCACGGTTGGGCTGTTCTGGACGTATGACAGACAATCCTATCGGACGCGCCACAAGGTCAGCAAGTTGCAAGCCTGAGGAGTTGGAACGTTTATCTGCAAAAACGATCTCGAAAGGAAAATCTTCACGCTTGTAATTACCCCCATCGCAGATGCGACGGAACTCCAGTTCCAGCTCGTTATCTTCGTTTTGCCCGCGCTTTTCCACCACCAAATGCACACGCGGATTGTTTTTATTGCTGCTATGCCACTCCCCCTTCTGTTTTAAGAAGGCACTGATTCGCTCCAGTCCCAACTGTAAAGCGAGATGGTAAGGATTGTCAGGTGTTTTGTAGCGTTCCTGTAGCTTGTCTTTACGGATGACCACCGCGACGAGATAAAAAGGCGCGGCAACCATCACATTCGTCAACCCCTCAATAAAAGTCGCTTTCATGGATTTGGTTTTCAGAAAAGCAAAGTCCCCAAGGTCACGGCGTATTTCCCGCTCATGCAAAATCACTTGGTCATGTCCAAAGTGACGAAACTTAAATCCTTGTACGGCGGGCACAATTTCGGAAAGATATTGATCTTTACGCACCACCATAAAAGCCAATACCAACAAAGGGTAGTCAGGGTCGATATTGCCCAAGGCAGGGCTGCCACTTTCATCCACAAAAACCAAATAATCGCTGAATACTTTGCTCGTGTGCGTCATGCCTTCACCTCGTCTAACATTGCTGCGGATAGTCGCAATTGCCCTGAAATCAAGCGGGGGAGCAGGGTGTCGCGTAGGGTGGAGAGGGTGGCACAGCGGTGTGCATTTTCAGTCATAGCCGAGATTATTGGCGCGAGGATTTCATTGTAATGAGCAGCCAAAGCCTCAGGCGGAATGCAAATGGGATAATTTGCTAAATCTGTCCAATTTACACGGGGCATTTTCGCGCCATTTGACAGTCGCTCTGCGTAATCAATGAGTGTTTTGCTGAAAATCTGCATTACAACCAGAGCAAAATAAGCAGGATTTTTTGACTGGCAGACAAGAATATCTGTTGAGCAAACGCCGTCAAATGGTGCAATCACGACTTTGTGAAAATAGGGGCGCAACTTGCCGAACAGGATGTCACCCTTGGCAAATTTAGCTTTGGCACTTTCCAGCCTTTCGGCATTTCCCCAGCCAGTCAGGCTTAACGATCTTCGAGGAATATGTTCTAGCCCAACATAGTGCAATTCGGCGTGCAGTTCTGACGGCTGCATCTGTTTCTTTTCTGTTTTGGCAATGTCGCCAAGCGTGCCAATCTTCCACCCCTTCGGCACTAACCCCTGTTCCGATTCCTCAAACCCATCGGGGAACAGGACGGCGGTGGTTTCATCCATGCCTGCGGGGACGATGCCTTGTTGCTTGGCGTGTACGGGATCGAAATCCACAAACCACGACTTAAACAACGCCTGCGCAATCCCCTCCAACGTCGCATTCGTTTCCCGCAACAAGGCGATGCGGTCGTCGAGGGCTGCCAAAATATCTGTAGCCTCTCTCATATAAGCATCTTCCGATGGAACCGAAATAGGTAAACGCCTAATCTCACCAAGCGAAATATACTGCTGCGTAGTACCTTTCTTTCGTTCTTCGACTAACTGCCTACCAGTTGATGAACGGAAAAAATAGTAGAGCCATTTTGCATGGACTTTGTCTTTACATTTTAGTAGCCCAACATTTTTGATAGCAAAATCTGGAGTGTGAGAATCGACCAAACATACCTCACCGACAGTGCCAATCATTGAAATCAAAATATCCCATTGTTCGACTTTGCTTCGACGGTTGATGTCATCAAAATCTTCAATCGAAATTAAATAGGCATTATCGAGATTTAATTGACCGTCTTTAATGTTCTTCGAGGTTGCCAATCGTTTGCCAAGTTGAGTCTGCTTAGGACTTTCGTGCGTACCATCTGCGACTTTGATGCAGAATTTTTGACACTCAATCTGGTTGAACTCCATCCCGTAGGTCATGTTAGCGCACCCCGACATTTCTACCGCTTGATCTGACGGGCTAACCCGCCCTACCCCCTGCACCACGACTTTATCCCGCTGGATAATCTGCTGAAACGATGACGAGGTCGTTGCCCAATCGACGACATCCACTTTATAGGGCAAGTCAGATTCATCAAACGCTTCTTCCAGTAATCCCAGCGTGCTAAAACTGAGCGGGGTTTCACCCAAGACGCACAAATCGAGGTCGGAATACTCCTTTGCCAGCCATTTGGCGCGTGAACCAAAAGCCCAGACTTCGCGGTCTGGCACGAAGCGTTGCAGGATGTCCTGCACCATCTTCAGATGGTCGGGGCGGACATCAAGCAACATGGCGAGGCAGCCCTTTTAGCAAATCACGGACGTGGTCAATAAACAGGGGGATTTGGGCAAACACTTCGGTTGCCGTTTTTGAGTCGTAAGTATGCGAGGTGCGGTCGCGTGCCGTTAAAAAACCAAACCAAGCTTCCGCATCCGAAATGATGCCCAGTTTAGCGGCTTCTCGTATCCATCCCCGTTTTGCAGCGGCTTCATCCATCGCATATTTTTCTTTCAAAATACGAATGAGCAGTTGCCGCGTTACATCCATCGCAACTTCAAAACGCTGAATAGTACCGTCCCGAACCGTGAGTAGCAGTCTGGATTTTTCGTGTTCCGCAAAACGATAATCATCCAAAGCATCTTCAACGGCTTTGACAGAAAGTTGTAAAGCTTCTTGGCTAATTTCAGACATGGGATAACTTTCTTATGCTAGTTTCAGATAAACAATATATCCAGCCGTAAGTGAGGGTGTTTTGCACATAGTAGGTCGCTTCGTTTGGCTGTTTGCATTTGGCGATGATGGCGAGGTTGTGCCCCCACGGAATAGACAAAATTTGCGAATTAGGCGGTTGCGTGAATTGGGCAACAGCCTGTTGCCTAATTGCGGGCGAGGTTGCATAGAACGCATACCACTGGCGAATATATTTGAGATTACGAACAGAAAACCCTTTCATATCAGGGAATGCCTGCATCAAGTCGGTGCTAAGTTGATTCAAAAAACCCGATCCCCAATCCGCTTTTGCTTGCCGCGTCACGATGTCTGCCCCTAACTCCCAATAAAACTGGAGCAAGGCGGTGTTGACGGCAACGGCAGCTTTGAGTTGAACTTGCCGAAAGCGGTTTTTTAGTTCGCCCAGCCATATACGATAGTCGGCTTGGTTTGGTGTGACATTAGAACGCATAGCCTAAACCTCCTAATTTTTGCCGAATCAGCGCGTCCAGCTCCACGCCCTTTGCCATTTGTTCGCCGAGTTTTTCGGTCAGCATTTGCATTTTGTCGGCAAAATCTTGGTCGTTGTCTTCGACCGCTTCCGCACCGACGTATCGCCCTGGGGTGAGGACGTGTCCGTGTTCGGCGATTTCGGCTAAGGTCACACTGCGGCAGTAGCCTAGGATGTCTTGATAGGGCGCACCCTCACCCCCTGCCCCTCTCCCAATGGGCGAGGGGGGTAAGTCCTTCTCCCCGTGGGAGAAGGGTTGGGATGAGGGTGCGCCGCGCCAAGCCGCGACGGTATTGGCGATGCGGCCGATGACTTCGTCGGTGAATTCGCATTGCACGCGGCTAATCATGGTGCCGAGTTTGCGGGCATCTATGAATAATACTTCGCCTTGGCGGGTTTTGCCCGCTCCCCCATTCAGACTCCCTCGCCCGTTGGGAGAAGACTGGGATGAGGGTGGTTTACGCAGAAACCACAAACAAGCGGGGATTTGGGTGTTGAAAAAGAGTTGCCCTGGCAAGGCAATCATCACTTCCACTACGTCGGCTTCAACCATGGCACGGCGGATTTGACCTTCGTTGTTTTGGCTAGAGCTCATCGAACCATTCGCCAACACTATGCCCGCTCGACCGTTGGGTTTGAGGTGGTAGAGCATGTGTTGCAGCCATGCGTAGTTGGCATTGCCCGTGGGCGGGTCGCCATATTCCCAACGTGGATCACCCGTCAGGCTGGCGTGCCACCAGTCGCTGATGTTAAACGGCGGGTTGGCGAGGATAAAGTCTGCGCGTAAATCGGGATGCTGGTTTTTGGTAAAAGTGTCGCCTGGCTCGCGCCCAAGATTGAAATCAATGCCGCGTATGGCGAGATTCATCGCCGCCAGTCGCCACGTGGTGGGGTTGGACTCTTGACCGAAAATGGCGATGTCGCCTTGTTTGCCGCCGTGGGATTCGATAAATTTCTCGGATTGCACAAACATCCCGCCCGACCCACAACAAGGGTCGTACACCTTGCCATGATGCGGGGCGAGTACCGCCACCAGTGTTTTGACGATAGAGGCGGGGGTGTAGAACTGCCCGCCACGCTTGCCTTCGGCATTGGCAAACTGCCCTAAGAAATACTCATAAACCTGCCCCAGAATGTCACGCGCTTGTCCTGCGTTGCTGCCAAAGCCGATGGTGGAAACCAGATCCACCAATTCGCCCAATTTGCCATCGGGTAATTGGGCGCGGGCATAGCGTTTATCGAGGATGTTTTTAAGCTTGGGATTTTCAGTCTCAATCAGCACCAGTGCCTCGTCGATGCGTTTGCCAATGTCGGGCTGCTTGGCGGCAGCACGCAAGGTTTCCCAACGGGCGGGTTCAGGTACCCAAAACACATTGGCTTCCGCGTAATAGTCACGGTCTTCGAGTTCGGTGGGAATAAAACTAGGCGTGTGCAAATAGTATTCGTCAGCCGCATCGGCAAAACGGATAGCCAATGCGGCACGATGGGCGGCGAAGGTGTCGGAGATGTATTTAACAAAGATCAGCCCTAACACCAGATGCTTGTATTCCGCCGCATCTATGTTGGCACGGAGTTTGTCGGCGGTTGCCCAAAGGGTTTTCTTGATGTCATCGAGCATAGCGGGCGGTAGCAATCATTCCAAAGTGCGCGATTATAGGAGATGCGCGCATCATCGTGACGATAAAAAACATTTTGACCGTGGGTACGACAAATTCGTACAATTGCTTGTGAATAAAGCTGGGTTTTCGCCCTGTCGGGCGAGGTACGAATTTGTCGTACCCACAAAAACCCGCTGTTTAGTCAAAATGAGCATTGCTGCCACCGAAGTACTCCGCTTGACTTGGTACTATATTTTAGTATCATCATGTCCATGAAACGCAAACACATTAAAACGCTCGCGCTCCTCTTCCATCGCCCAGTATCGGCGAACGTGAAGCATGATGAGGTCATCGCCTTGCTGATTGAATTAGGCGCACAGATTGAAATAAGCCGCGAGGGTTCACGGGTGGGGGTAGTGATGTTTGGTGAAGTGCGCGTGCTACACAAGCCGCACCCTTCGCCTAGCATGGACAAAGGTGCGGTCGCCTCTGTGCGCGACTGGTTAGAACAACACGGAGTTACGCCATGATGATGAATACAATGGAGCTGGATGGGTTTACCGCAATTATCCGCTTTAACGCTGAAACAGATGAGTTTCGCGGAGAAATTCAGGGCTTGAGCGGCGGCGCAGACTTTTACGGCAAAAGTCCTGATGAATTGCGTCGCGAGTTCCGCGCTTCGCTGGATTTTTTCCTTGAAACCTGCGCAAAACACGGCATTGAACCGCGTAAACAGGCAAGTGGTAAATTTATGGCACGTATTTCGCCAGATTTGCACGCCCGCGCTGCGATTGCGGCGAATGCCGCAGGTATCAGCCTGAATGCGCTGGTTGAACAAGCTATACGCCACGAGATTTATGCGTAAGGGAGTTGGAAATTCTAAATGTACCTATTAAAAAGAGAAAGGATAAGGGGGAAGAGATAAGGGTAATGCTTCGCATCTCTGTTTAGAAAAGGTGGTTTTCCCCTTCTCCCTTCCCTCTTTTCCCTTCACCATAAAAGGTACTGTTAGTATTTTCTTTCTCCCTAATGCCTGAGTTGACAATACAATTACCACTCCACCAAAAACAGAGACTATCCCCGTCGCAGCCATTCACAGTTCTATAAGATTTTGAAGGGTGAGTGAGTTTTGTTTCAGGCATGGTGCAACTCTTCGCGGATCACACGACGCAATGTTTCCTCAATCGACTTAGCGCGCATAGCTTCGCGTAGCGTGGCATTGATAAGCGTCTGGTATCCCCGTCCACCTGCTTGTTGCTTAAAAAACGCTAACACATCAGGGTCAAGGGTGAGGTTGATTTTATGCTTTTTCAACGCAGCACTAAACGCCGCCTTACCGATGGCGGGACTCACCACTTTGCCCGCCACCTTCCAAGTGCCGCGTGCTAAATCGGCATCGGTTAATTCAGGGATTTCATCGTATTCATCTGCTTGGATGATATGCGCATCTACACGGGTTAAGTCGCTACCCAAATTTTGTAATTTCGCGTTCATTGGCTTTCCTCATTGAAAAAATGTGACGGATTTCGCCACGTTGAACATAACCCACCGCCATCAAGCGACCTGCTAAGTAGCCAAAGCAAATCATGCGGCATTCGCCATGATCTTGACGGGTATCCTCAAACTCAAACACCATCTGAGCAAATATATAAGTGGCATCGGCAAAATCAAGCCCCCGTTCAGCCAGTGCCAGTTGTCGTTTAGGTTCGTGCCAAGTCAGGTTAGTGTTCATGGGGCGAATAATAAAGATAATTATCTTTATTACAAGGCATATTTGCTTGTGTTTCTTAAAATAGTCCGATTCCCCCCCTAGAAATCGGACAGCAATCCGCCTAAATTTCCACCCTCTTTTTCAGGGTAAAAATCATGGTCGCCCCTACCGCAACCGAAATGCGCGACAAATACCTCACCGCTGAGCTGGCATTGCTGGAAGGCAAAAAGGTTTCCTTCTGGGATCGCAAGTTAAAAATGGAAGACTTGCCCAATATTATCGCGGGGGCGGAAAGAGATTAGGGGTAGAGAAAGGCTCTCGCCCCCTCCGAACCGTGCGTGCGATTTTGCGAGCTTTCGCCTGACGGCGAAATACCTGCCCCGCTTCCCGCACACGGCTCTCCAATGAGTGGTTTCCGCATCGTGGTTGGCTCGCCAGCATTCAGGTTTCAATTTCGGTGAAGAATCCCTATGCAGCGAATGGCGCGGTTGGTCTATCTTTTATTGCAGGATGCTACAGGAACATATCGGAACGCTTAGGCAACAAAAAACCCGCAATCCTTGGCAGGTGCGGGTTTTAGGTGCTGCTAAACTGGAAGGGGGCAGCCATATAGAGCCTTGAAAGCCTTTGTTTTAAATGATGTGTTATTTTTAGATTTTAGACATACCGTCAAATATACCGTCAAATGTTTTTCCTTACCCCATTTAACCCGACTTAACGCCCCATAAAAGAGCAACGGGGAAAGTGTAAAGACCATATTGATTCAATGGACTATGCTTTGCGCGGCGGCAACTAGAGCGTTATGCACCACGATCACTGTTGCGCTCTTCTGTTTGCTCGTCACCTATAACGTTATAGGTGAGATTCGTAGTTTTCCTCGAAGTTTGAAACACTCGCCGCCCTACCCGCTTGAATTACTTGGTTTTTATGTCTTCACGATCCGAAGTTTGCACCGTTGCGTTTTGCGTTGCGTTTTCCGTTTCATTTTTGAATCATCCCCCTTGCAAGGCTTGCCCCGCCTACGTTTGGCAAATATGCAGCGGTTCATTTTCCGTTGCGTTTCCTGTGGCATTTACTGTGGCATTCTTTCGTTTTCACCTTGCAAGGCTTGCCGTGTCTAGCTTTGGCTGTGGCGTGTCCTGTGGCGTTTTCGTTGCATTTTTGCGGTCAGTAATCGTTCGGAAACTATCGCATAATCTACGCTCAAACCCTTACCACGCCTTGATTGTGTCGTTCGGTTATCGGTCAGAAACCCCCGAAACTTTCCCCGTCGCGTTTTCCGTCGCGTTTTGTAATCTCACAAGCTGCAATCCCTTGCGTGGCGGTCGTTTGTTTATTCTTTAGCGTCGCGTTTTGTAAGCGTATGGACAAAGAAAAACCCCCTTGCGGGGGCTGGTGTTGTTTGAATGATTAGCGTGTTCAAGCTGTTGCCGCTTTCGTCCGCCGTCCTGTTGCATTCAAAGCCCGTTTCTTAGCTTGGCAATCAGGGCATCTAACCTGCCATGCAACGCGACTGGTAAATGATGCGGCGCAGTCTTCGCAAACAGCATTCCCCACCTTAACATGGGGTGCATCATCACCTAACCCCACCTTAACATGGGGTGAGTCGTGCGCAGCCTGTGTTTCACCCCTTGCCCTGCCCTCGTTTTCTGCATCACTACCCACCTTAACATGGGGTAAATCGTCAGGCTTCCCCACCTTAACATGGGGTGAATCGTGCGCAGCCTGTGTTTCATCGCTAACACCTTGTGGCAATTGCTTTTTTCCGTCGTCCCTATCCTCCCCATTTTCCAGCGTCAGCGGGGTGCGTTGCGCCATAATTTGATAGATTTCACCCTCACTAAAACCAGCGTGCGCCAAGCTGTTGAACCTGCGCACCGCCTGCCCAACAATCAGCGCGCTAGTCGGTTTAATCAATGCGCCGTACAGGTGCGCGATGGTGCTTAACACGTCCATAAAGCCCACATACAACAACCACAGCACACGGCTTGCGTGCGCCTTGTCGGACGTGCCTAATGCCCACGCCATGAACTCTACGTCTTTGCCTACTTTGCCCAGGGTTGCCGCCCCGCTGTTTATCAGTTTGGCTTTTTGGCTTTGCAAGTCTGCTAACAGGGCAGTAGCGGCTAAATAATCAGCATTGCCCGTGCCGTATGCCTTCGCCTTGTCTATTTCAGCCTCAAGGGCTTGCACGTCAGCGGTGCGAGGGTTTACGCACTTGGACACGATCAGCGGATTACAGGCGTTAAGCCGCGCCTGTGCCGCCTGTAGTTTTATAGTGAGGTCGTTCGTTGCCCGCGTGGATTGCGCCGCCTGTGAACCGTTAGCGAAGCCCCCAAGGGTTGCCAGTTGCGCGGTTGCGGTTGCAATCTGTGCATCTATTGCTTGAACCTGTGGCGAGGATAGGGCGGCGGCTTCGGATTTTGCTGCACCGTCCGCCTGTCCTTCAAACGATCCCGCAACGTAGATAAACACCCAACAAAGCAACACGCCCGTGATACCCACGAAGGCGACACTGTGCCGCCCTTGTTGCCAGTAGTGAACAGCCGATTCCATGCCCACGATGCGAAACACTGCCATGGCGATAAATGCCAAGGCGGAAAGCACACTAATAATGCTGTCGCCCTTGTAAATGCCGTAGTAGATGGACATTGCCCCGCCTGTCAGCCCCAACACTGCGCCACAGTAAAAAATCCAGTTGTGCGAGTTTTCGGGGGTGGCGCGGGTTTTGATTGCAACGATAAGAAGCCCTAAGCCGATGATAAGCAACACGGCAAGGATTGCGCGCCAGTCGAACGAAAGGGAGGCGGGAAGGGTGGATGCTGCGATAGCACCCGATGATGATAAAATAGCGTCAGCCATGATATGAACCTCGTTAAGTGAATTTATGGTTAGCCTGTGCGGAATGTTGGAAGCATTCCGTGCAGGCGTTTTTATTTGTGGTGTTGCGTGGGTGTTTCCTTTTCCCCCTCCTTTCCGTTGTCTGTTCGTGGTTTGATATAGCCCTTTGCAATGAGGTGCGCCAGCATCACTTCCCAGTCCTTTTCCGCTTCGGCAAGTCGTTTTTTCATCATCGCGTCGTAGTCTGCTTTTGCCATGTTTTTACCCTCACTTTCTGTCTTCAAATTTTCCCCGAATAGGGCTTGTTTCTCTCTTTTCCACACCTTCCAAAAAATCCGCTACACCGCTACAAAATCGCTCAAACCCAATAGGGGCAAGGCTTTCACTGTAGCGGATAGCGTTTTTCTTGCCGCTACAGAACGGATTTATCCGCTACAAAACGCTATTTATCCGCTTCCAGATAGCGCGCAAAAGCCTCTTGAAAATGCGACAATTCAAAGCCTTTTTGCGGGTTGCAGTGCTTCTCTAGTCTCATGTTTTTTGAGCTGATACCGTACTCTTTCAATCGCGTGGCAAGTTGCCTAGGGGTCAAGGGATTGCCACGGTTATAGGTACACCATGCCGTCTCTTCGTCTTCACATAACGCCTGCAATAAATCCACCGTGCTGATTTTCTCAAGGCGTTTATGCTCAAACACGGTTTGAATGTCCGCCAATAATTCATTGCTGACACTTTGCGCGTTGCTGTCACCTGATAGCGCAAGCGCAGCCGTCCAAGCCCTGTCTATCCACTCATGCCCCGCGCATTCTGCAATGGCGATAAGAGCCTCCCAGTTATCCTGTGCGCGGTCGTTTAAGGTGCTTGGTAAGAGAGGGCGGGCGGTGCGTACCTTGTCGCGGTAGTCATCACTAAAGCGTGCCATTTTGGCGGCGAGGGTGTCGAATATGTCAAGTGAGGCATGGCGCAAGCTAGATACGGATTCATGCGCCATTTTCCGACGCAAACGAATGACGATTGCGCGGCTCATAGTGGATGAAGGAAGTATTTTTTCCAGTGCGATGCCTGCAAAGCATTTAGCACCCCAGACATCAAAAGATTTTGGCTCGTGGTTATCACCCACCAACCGCCAAACTTGCGACGCACCGCGATGGTGTCCCGCATTCACTAAGTTAATGATTTCATCGTCTGACTTAAGCATCAAATCCACTTCATCTAGCATTAAGGATGGATGCCATTTTTCAGCGATACGAAACAACGTTGCTGTCTTCATGTTGTTAGAGGAAAGCGGGCGCATGACTATTTTTGCCATCAAGTCGAGTAATTGAGACTTGCCGCAAGCCATTTCAGGCGCGGTAATGATTGCTAACGGCGCAACCTTCACCGCGTCAATAAACCAAGTAAACGCCGCCCACAATGCCATCGCGTCCGCTTGTTCAACATCTAGCACGATATAACGCCGTATCGTTTCTGATACCTCATTGAGTAGCGCAGCGGGGTCTATCGGTTGCGGGTGCGGTTCAATATCTGCGAATGGTTGTTGCGTTTCGCCGCTATCCGTTGCCCCCTTGCGTTTTTCCAGTGCTACCGCCTTATCCAGTGTCGCTGTGCTTACCTCCAATAACGCCGCCGCGTCATTGCGGGCGCGTGCGTAATCAAGGGGGCTAAGGCTTGCCATGCGGGCGATGATTTCGGCTTCGCGGGCGATACGTTCGGCTTCAGTCTCTACCGCTTCGGCTGGTGGTGTGTCGGCTGGTGGTGGGATTGTTTCCACGCTATCAGGCGGGCTTGCTGGTTGGTCGTTGTGCCGTGTTGCATCCAACAGCAAGCGCAAGCCGTCCAATGTGCCGCCGCCTTGCAACCATTCCACAGCATCACCTTTAGGGGGCAGTGATAGCGGTTCAATGTCCAACACCGCCGCACTGTGGGCGATACCTTGCAAGGCTTGCACCACGTTCACGCCATACGTTGCCCCCGCTGTGTCATTGTCGGGGAAAACGAACACCTTACGCCCCGCCAAAGGTTGCCAGTCCGCCGCCGCTGCACTAGACGCACCGCCGCTGGTTAATGCAATGAAGTTCGCCGCATTCCATTGGTGAAAGGCTTTATTCAATGCGTCCGCCGCAATCTCGCCTTCCGTGATAATCACCACGGCTTCGGGGTGTGTTGCCAGTCGTTCTAAGCCATACAGGGGCTTGCCTTCAGGTGGTGCGGGCGGTTCTTTTTGCTCAAAGTCTGAACCGTTGTGCATAAATGGACGGATGAATTTATCACCGTTGCTGTGGCACTTCAAACGGATACGCCAATACAACGGGTTGCCGTCAGGGCTGCAATAAGTGTGCAAGGCTTTGTGGTCAATGCTTTTCAGCGTGGCGTTTCGGGCAATCTTCGCCGCGTAGTCTTTGACTTGTTCAAGCGTGGGCTGTGTCATTGTGTCACCCCCAGTTTTTCAAGGTCACGATCAAGGGCGCGGTTTAACTCTTCAAGGTCAAGGTCAAAATCAAGTTTCAAATCTTCAAGGTCAAAATCAAGTTTCAAATCTTCGAGGTCAAAATCAAGTTTCAAATCTTCGAGGTCAAGCTCAATATCCAACGCCGCCGCGTCATCATGGTAGTTTTTGATAGCCGCTTGTGCCGCCGCGATCAAGTGAGCGGGCAAATATGAATCCGCGCTATAGGGACGTGTGGGCGGGCAGTCCATAACCTCATAGACAATGTTTTGCAGTGCCTCTAGCAACTGTTGTTCTAACGTCAAGGCGTTCATTGTGTCGCCCCCTTCCACGCGCCTAAAGCGATTGCAGCGGCTTTAAACGTCAAGCCATAGCGTTGGATATGAAAGGCTAAAACATCGCCGCCCTTAGTCCCACATACCATGCAACAAAACGCGCCGTTTTCAATGCGCACGCGTAGGCTAGGCTTGCTGTCTTCGTGGAATGGGCATATAGCATCACGCCATGCGCCTTTGCCTGTCAGGCGTAAGCCTTGGGCTTCGTAATATGGGGCGGGGGCGGGAAGGCGTGTTCTATCAAAGGCGGATTGCGTTTGACGTTGCGCATTGCCATGACGGGCATTACGCAAGGCTTGCTCATGTTTGACGCGGTTTACTTGTTTTGCAACGGAATAGGCACTCATTGCGCACCCCCTTTGCAGGCTTGGGCGACGTGGGCGCAGATTGCGGGAATGGGTACGGCTAGACGTGCAAAAGCACGGGGGAATTCTTTACGCATGGCTGCGACTCCGTTGTAAGTTTGACCCGTTCTTAAGCGGGCGGGCGGGATGTTAAGAACCTTACAACGAAGGCGTGCAGGCTTCCCCTTTCGGGTGTTGTATCGCTGCACCATCCCGCCCATAGGAGAAACCATGGACGTAAAAAAATCACTGTTTACGGAGTGAAAGCCGCGTTGTAAGGTGTTCTTAAGCACCTGCCCGCAATGTAGCGCAAAACGGGGGAATATGTAAAGCGGTTTGATTGACAGGGGATTCATTGCATACCCCCTCGTTCTGCGATCCGTTCATCAATCCAACTTTCCACCTCGCGCAGCACCCATGCAACCGACATAGAACCTAGTGATACAGGTTTTGGGAATTTGCCCTTGCTCATTAACTCGTAAATGCGTGAGCGTGAAAGCGCGGTCAAGCGTTCAACTTCTTTGCGGCGAATGAGTACAACTTCTTTACGGCGGATTAGCGCGGTTTGTAGCTGTTCTAATGTGGTGGGTGTGTTGCTGGTATTTGTTTCCATTATGTAGTCCTTTTAAACTTCAATTTAAAAAGACAGCACAAGCCCACGCCCGTAATACAGAACGTAAATATATTTATGTTGTGACAGCAATATATTGCTGTTTTGCGGGCTGTTTTGCAGATACAATACGCGCCCATTCGTCGAAAAATGGCTGTAGTATCTGGTGGTTATGCTGCCAATTAACGGGAGGATGCTTGGCGGCATTCTCCCGTTTCCTTTATGCGAAGCCTCACTCTAAACCAGTGGGGCTTTTGCATGAGGGGAATAATACGGAACGTTAGCGCAACTGTCTAGCAAGGTTATTTATGTAAGTTGTTGATTAAGGAAACAAAGTGCATTTTAATTCGGTTTATGTATTTTAATGCGCTTTTTCTCCCTTTTTTTCTTTTTACTTTTCCTTATAGTGTTGTAAAAAAACCACAAAAAAGAGCTTTACGCATTAGGTGTCAATAGCGGAAAAAATACAAAAGCCCTTGTTCGGGGATTTTTTAGGCGCGTCATTAGTTGGGCAACAGTTCGCGGCGTTGTGCTTTACCTTCGCGGGATTGCTAGTGAGGTGTTAGGCTGGCATACAGTCCGAAGCAAGCCTAATGGGTGTAAATAATTTGTCGTTTTGTAGCGCATTTATCCGCTACATTTTCCAATCCGCTACACTATCCGCTACAGTTAAACCCTTGCCCCTATTGGGTTTGAGCGATTTTGTAGCGGTGTAGCGGCATTTTTGGGGGTAGGTAGAAGAGAGAGAGAAAGCCCTTATTCGGGGAAGTTCCTCCCCCCACCATTCGGACTCAGTGCAGATATTCAACTACGCGGCTTTGCGTAATTCGTAGGGTTGTATCAGCAAGGCAACGGGGATTTTTAAGCCGTCAGACAATGCCCTAATCAT
>FZPZ01000092.1_pt1 | contig 14315 bp, 13 predicted proteins | sample 1534811 | NCBI WGS metagenome assembly FZPZ01 (sample SAMEA104161953, study PRJEB21768) | metagenome | biome: subterrestrial habitat; feature: phreatic zone; material: underground water | place: France | collected 2016-06-01 | depth 60 m | reverse complement strand
CTGGAGAGCCGTGTGCGGGAAAATCGCACGCACGGTTCGGAGGGAGGGGAGGGCGAGAGCCTTTCTCTACCCCTATCGTTCATTAGGTGGATATGCGCAAGGCGGCTCGTAGGTTGGGTTGAGGTACGAAGCCCAACGTTTACCGCGAGATTATGTTGGGCTTCGCTACGCTCAACCCAACCTACGGACAAATTCTTACCCTTGGTCAAAATGAGCATTGCGGGTGCGACAATTTGTCGCACCTTGTCATTTAGCCCAGCGTTTACAATGGCGCGATGAATATGCTTATCTCTCTTCCTGGTCACGCCCAACTGCGCCGTTTGGTGATTTTGCGCAGTATGGCGATTGTGGCGCAATTGCTCACACTGGCAGCCGTTTGGCGCATGTTGCAAATCGAGCTGGATTGGCAGCCCATGCTGATGACCATCGTCGTATTGACCGTGGTGAATGTGCTGACCACCGCACGGTTGCGCAGCACCAAACCTGTCTCGAATATCGAGTTGTTCGCGCAGCTTTGCGTGGATGTGATCGCTTTGACCGCCTTGCTGTACTATGGCGGCGGCTCGACAAATCCTTTTATCTCCTTGTTTTTATTGCCATTAGTGATTGCTGCGGCGACTTTGCCGCAACGCTATACGTGGGCAATGGCGGTGTTGACCGTGACCAGCTACAGCGCGCTGATGGTGTATTTCATCCCGCTGCCCCATATTCATCACGACTTTAACGAAGACTCAGCCTTTAACACCCACGTTATGGGCATGTGGTTGGGTTTTGTGATTAGCGCGGTGGTGGTGGCGTATTTCGTGGTGCAAATGGCGCAAGCCGTGCGGCAACGGGATGAGTTGCTGGCGCGGGTGCGCGAAGAAATTTTACGCAATGAACGTATCGTCGCACTCGGCACACAGGCCGCCAGTGCCGCGCACGAAATGGGCACGCCGTTAGCGACCATGGCGGTGGTGATTGGCGAGTTGCAAGAAGACCGCAGCGACTGGGAGGGCAACCTTGCCGTCTTGAATGAACAAGTACGCGGTTGTAAACGCATCCTCGACAAAATTCTCGCCAATGCGCAAGGCAATGGTACGGCAAGCTTGCAAACCGCCGATCAACTGATGCGCGATGTGTTGGATGAATGGCAGTTACTGCGCCCAACCGCACAATATGACTATCAAATGGCCGATGCCGAATCCACCGCTTACACGCTCAATGTCGATATGACCTTGCGCGCCGCACTCATGAATCTGCTCAACAATGCCGCTGATGCCAGCCTCCTGCCGATACAGATTCGGGCGCGTTGGGATAAGGGATTGTTTACTTTGGAAATACTCGATTTTGGGACGGGGCTGAGTGAAGACGCAGTACTCAAAGCAGGCTCGGCTTTTTTTACCACCAAAACCGAAGGGCGCGGGTTGGGACTCATGCTTGCCAATGCCACGATAGAGCGATTGGGCGGTACGGTGCGCTTGTTTAATCGTACAGGGGGCGGAGCAACCACAGAGTTGACTTTGCCCAGAGTCGCTTAGCCATGAGCAACACACCCATCAACTGTGAAGAATCCGCCAGCCTGTTGTTGGTTGATGATGACTTAACCTTTTGTAAAGTGCTGAAAACCGCCTTGACCAAGCGCGGGTTTTGCGTGACGGTGGCGCACAGTGTGGAACAAGCCATTCCCCTAGCCACCGCCAATCCCCCCGAATATGCGGTGGTGGATTTGAAAATGGGCGGTGCGCCAGGGCTGGTGTTGGTCGAAACCTTACACGCCCTCGACCCCAACACCCGCATCGTGGTACTGACAGGCTACGCCAGCATTGCCACCGCCGTCGAAGCGATTAAACTGGGTGCGACGCAATACCTCGCTAAACCCGCCAACACCAACGAAATTGTCGCCGCCTTTGCGCACGCGGCGGATAGCCAAGCTCCGCTGAAAGCCCTACCCACTCACATTAGCAATCTGGAATGGGAACATATCCAACAGGTGCTGCACACGCACGATGGCAATATTTCCGCCACCGCCCGCGCCCTCAATATGCACCGCCGCACCTTACAACGTAAACTCAACAAACTGCCTGTGCGGGGTGAATAAGCCTCATTTGCTGGGTATTTTGCGCACGCGTATTTAAGGGGTATCTAGTTGGTAGTCGCTAGTCGTTAGTTGGTGGTTGGCAAATGTAATGTATTGATTTTTCTCCGCGATCTCCGCGTCTTCGCGTGAGACTGCTTTTTCTAGGTTAATTTATACCTAGATACTCAGGCATCAAAAAGCCGACTTGCGTCGGCTCTTTAAATGGTTTACTGCGGTTGCGTCAAAACTTCATGCAGCGCGTCGGTCTTACTGGGCATTGCGCAGCGCAGCGATCCGCTCCTCCAAGGGAGGATGGGTCATAAACAGCTTGGACATCGCCCCACCGCCCGAAATGCCTGAGGCTGCCATATCAGCTGGCAGCGAGGCGGGTTCATGGTTCATTTTCAAGCGTTCCAATGCCGCAATCATCTTGCCACGCCCTGCCAAATTTGCCGCACCCGCATCGGCACGGAATTCGCGTTGGCGTGAAAACCACATCACAATGATGCTTGCCAAGAAGCCCAACACCAATTGCGCCACGATTTCGGCGATGAATGAACCGATGCCAGGACCGTGATATTCCTCATCTTTATTGCGCAAAAAGCTATCGACGATATTGCCGATGATTTTGGAAAAGAAAAACACAAAAGTATTCACCACGCCTTGAATCAAGGTCAAAGTCACCATATCGCCATTCGCCACATGGCTGATTTCATGCGCTAACACCGCTTCGACTTCATCGCGCTGCATGTTGTACAACAAACCCGTGCTGACCGCGACTAACGCATTGTTGCGATTCCAACCTGTGGCAAAGGCATTGACATCGGGTGAGTCATAAATCGCCACTTCAGGCATCCCTATGCCCGCTGCGGCAGCTTGGCTTTGCACGGTATTGACCAACCAACGTTCGGTCGGATCCGTCGGGTTTTCAATCACTTGCGCGTTGACCGAGCGTTTCGCCATCCATTTTGACATCAACAGCGAAATAAATGACCCCGTAAAACCCACGACAGCCGACATTACCAACAGACTGCCCATTTGAATCCCGCCATTGCGGTCGAGGTAGTGATTCACCCCCAACAGGTTCAAGGTAATGCTAATTACCAACATAATCGCCATATTCGTGGCGATAAATAAAAAAATACGTTTCATCATAAATCCTTTAAATCAGGGAAAATTGCGCTGTTTTCGCAGCTCGAAATATATGGGGCAAGGTAGTGGAATTTCAAGTCTTGCTACTCATCTCAAGCCAAGCTTACCCGCTTTTTGATTGTGGAGGATGATGCCGCCCTAGTCAAACTGACATGCGAACCATGAGCATCGCCAGAATATAGCCAAAACAGCTGACGATTCGCTGACTATCCTTTAGAATCTCTTCCATGCCGCTGATTGCGGCATTCACCAAAGGGGCGCACATGGCAACTAAAAAGAAAACGCTGTATGAAATACTGAGGGTTGCGCCCAATGCTTCGCTGGATGAAATAAAAGCCGCGCATAAGCTCCAGTCTCGTAAATTGATGATGAGCGAGATCGGTTTGAATCGCGAAGATGTTGATTTTCAACTACAAGTGTTGGATGTCGCACTTTTTACCCTGTCCAACCCGCTATCGCGTGATGAGTATGATGCTCAAATCGCGCCACCGATTAAGCCTGAACCTGTCAATAAACTGCCGCTCAAGGTCAGTGAAAATTCGCTTAGCATTGCTGCCGCGATGGAAAGAAATAGTCAACTCTCCGCTGCCATGTTGGCGAATCAGACCACCTCTTTCGATGTGGCGGCAACGACAGTCAAAAGCTCAATCAAATCGTTAAAGTACATTTTCAGATTTATTGCGGGTTTTATTGTGTTGCTCGTGGTCATTAAATGGGGCATTTCGTCCATGGCACCGCGTCACCCGCTGCTAGGTGCCGTAGAAATGATCGCTGCCGAGGAGAAAATGTCTGCCACGGAAGAAAAACTGTACTTGCAAGAGTATTACCAAAAACACGGGGTCAGACCTGCTAGCAAGACGGAGGCGGATTTGCTAGACGTTGAAAGACGACGCACAGAAAATGCAGAGAGGGCGGCTAAATTAGAAAAGAAAAAAGAAGCCGAAGCCGATAAAAAATTTATTGAAGAGTCGCGGGCAATGGCGGCGAAAGTATCCGAAAACCTGCAACGTGAAGAAGAAAAAGCACGTTATGAAGCGATGCGTAAAGAGCGGCAGTTGGCAGAAGAAAAGCGTCAACAAGAACAAGCCGAACGGAATCGCCTCGAAGCAGAAAAACGACGCGTCGCAGAAGAGCGGCGCAAGCTAGGATTGTACTAATTTGCGATCACCCAAAAACCTCCTCGGAACCCTCAAAATGGCTCATCTGTTCAAGTATCTCAAATGGGGCGTTGCCATGTTGTTGCTCGCCTCTTTATCGTTGACTGGCTGTTCAAATCGTGAACCTGTCACGGAAAAACATTTTATTGGCAAATGGAAATCGTCCAAACTGGCTACGCCCATTTATCTATATGAAAACGGTGAGTGGGAAATAAAGTCAGAGGCGGGCGCGGTACTACAATATGGCGTTTGGGAGTTCAAAAACAACAACCTCATCTGGAGTTATAAGGTGGATGGTTTTGTTGGTCACGATCCTAACTTTATTGTATCCGCAACATCGCGTGAATTTCAACTGCGTGAGGGCGATGGCAAGGTCACGACCTTTAGCAAGCTGGATTAAATAATGCCCGTCAATCATTACGAAACATTAGAAGTGAGTGCTAACGCCAGCCCTGCGGTGATACGGGCGGCGTACAAAAGCTTGATGCAGCGTTATCACCCAGATAGACATCCTGATGATGCCAAAGCCGCTCAACATGCCTCACAGATTGTTCAGGCGTATGAGGTGCTGTCAGACGCACATTTGCGCGCTGCATATGACATTGAGTTAAAACAGCAAGCCGTCCTAGCCCCCCCGCTTCGCGCAAAAAATCAAGCCCGACCCCTCTCACAAGACAGCGAATCTCGCGGATACCCATGGAGCATCATCGTCCTGCTTCTGCTGGCAGGGGGATATTTTTTATCTCCCTCGAAGACTCCGTCGCCTGCGGACGAGCTAAAAACCCTACACGCATCCTTAAACAGCCAGTCGCTTAGTCAGCAGCAAATTCAAGCTCAAACGCAGCGTTTAAATACCTTATTGCAAGCGCATCCAGAACTCGCACCGCAAGCGACACGTGCAAAAGATCAGGACAGCGTGAGCAGAACGCTGCCCCAATTTATTTCAAATCTAAGCATCAAACTTCGCGCGCCCGCTTCTGACACTGCTGAGCAATCTGCCATACCTGTTGAACGAACTTTAACGATAACGACTTTAAGTGTCGTGGTGGGTTCGTTTGATGCGGATAAATTTATACGACATATCGAAAGCAACCGCGAGTTTATCAGTCAGAAATTAGCAGAAAAACTCGTTGCTGCGCAATATGATAGGCTGACCAGAAACGATGCAGAACTTTACTTGAAGTTGTTTATGCTAGATGCCCTCAACGACATTACGCTCACCAACCGCAACGAAGACTATCCGCCCTCCAAAACCGAAAATCCAGGGCGGTATGGGGTGATTGCCGTTTCCTTACCCGCGTCCTTTTCCGTGAAATAAATTAAATCACCCTAAGTACCAGTATATAAATTTTCGGGTATTTTAAGCTGCTAGTCGTTAGTCGCTAGTTTAAGGGTGGAAATCTGTCTGAAACTATATTTTTTGCAATATATTCAAATAGATAATAAAAATTCTCACTCCGAAAACCAAAAGCTAACGACTAGAGACTAACAACTCAATACCCAATTACTTGTACATAACACCTTAACAACCACCTTATCATTCGCCCCGTCCTAAAACGACGGTGGGCGGCATTTCCATGCTAAAACATGCCCGCAAGCGATGCCCAAGTTGTCGCACCCATAAAAAAACCCTATAACCAAAATGAAAATTGCGGCATCGTTGATGTAACGTTTGTGTGACGCGGCGCGCACGGCTACAATGCCGACATGTCAGAATTCAACCTTACCCATCATTTTCTCATCGCCATGCCCACCATTAAGGAGGGCTTTTTTGCGGGTGCGCTAACCTATATTTGCGAACACAACGAAAACGGTGCGCTAGGCATTATTGTCAATCGCCCGATCAGCCTGACGTTAGGCGAAATGTTCGACCAGCTTAGCATTCCGTTACACGCCATCGAGCGGGAAAAAATGCCCGTTTATTTTGGCGGTCCCGTGCAAACCGAGCGTGGTTTTGTGTTGCATGACGCACAAGGGGATTGGCAATCGACTTTGCATATTAACGAGACCTTGTCGCTAACTACATCCAAAGATATTTTGGATGCCATTGGTACGGAGAAAGGTCCGAATAATGTGTTGATTTCATTGGGGTATGCGGGCTGGGACCAAGGTCAGCTCGAACATGAAATCACCCAAAATACGTGGCTGACCGTCCCTGCGGATCCTCATATTTTGTTCGATTTACCGCCAGAAGAGCGATTTGCGGCTGCCATGGCGGCGTTGGGCGTGGATTATTTGTCGCTGGTCGAGGAAGTGGGACATGCTTGACGCAGCCTCCTTGCCGCTTCCACAAGGCACGCTACTGGCGTTTGATTTTGGCACCAAACGCATCGGCATCGCGCAAGGCAATTCGCTGTTGCAACACGCTCACCCCCTCACCACCCTGCACGACGAAAAAACCGACATCCGCTTCGCCAAAATATCGAGCTTGATTAGCGAATGGCAACCCGTTGCTTTGGTGGTCGGCATTCCCTGTCACGACGATGGCGAAGCACACGAATTGACGGCGTTGTGTCGCCGTTTTGCTAACCGCCTCAAAGGACGCTATCGTTTGCCGATTATTTTGGTCGATGAGCGATTCACCTCCACCGCCGCCAGTGAACAACTCACCCTCGCAGGCGTGCATGGCAGAAAACAAAAACTTTTGTTAGATCAATACGCTGCGCAACAAATCCTCCAAGCCTATTTTGACGAACCCTCAGCGGGAAAAAGACTATGAGAAATCCTCAACTGAACCAAGACGGTGAGCTACAACATTTACTCAGCACCGAAGGCTTGCCCGCGCGCATCATGCGCGACATTTTGAACAAAGCCGCGACCTTTTTAGACGGCAGCGAACACCCCGAAATTCGCAAAGTGCCGCTGCTGCACGGCAAATCGGTGTTCAATATTTTCTTTGAAAACAGCACCCGCACCCGCACCACCTTTGAAATCGCCGCCAAACGCCTGTCCGCCGACGTGGTGAATTTGAACATCGGCTCATCGTCCACCAGCAAAGGCGAAACCCTGCTGGATACGGTCGATAATCTGTGCGCCATGCACGCCGATATGTTTATCGTACGCCATGCTCAAAGCGGCGCGGCACATCTAATTGCCCGCCATGTTGCGCCCGAAATTCACGTCATCAACGCGGGCGATGGTCGTCATGCCCACCCCACGCAAGCCCTGCTGGATATGTTTACCATACGGCATTACAAAAAAGAATTTCATAATTTGCGCGTGGCGATTGTCGGCGATGTGCTGCATTCCCGCGTCGCCCGTTCGCAAATTCACGCCCTCACCACCTTGGGCGTGCCTGAAGTGCGGGTGATTGCCCCCAAAACTTTATTACCTACCATGGTGGAAAATCTGGGTGTACACGTGTATCACGACATGGCAAAAGGCTTGCGCGATGTCGATGTGATTTTGATGCTGCGCTTGCAAAACGAACGGATGCAAGGTGCGCTGCTGCCATCCGCGCAGGAATACTTCAAACATTACGGGCTGACCGAAGAGAAGCTGAGCTACGCCAAACCCGATGCCATCGTCATGCACCCAGGCCCGATGAATCGCGGCGTGGAAATTGACTCTGCCGTGGCAGATGGTCCGAATTCAGTGATTTTGTCGCAAGTGACTTTTGGCATCGCCGTCCGCATGGCGGTAATGAGTACACTGGCAGGCGGGCGATAATCCTCTGGCATTTTCCTAATTTCATGCAGGAATGATAATGAATATCCATATCAAAAACGGGCGTGTGATCGACCCCAAAAATCAGCTAGATGCCGTGTGCGATGTGTTTATCGCCGCAGGGAAAATTGCCGCGATTGGTAACGCGCCTGCGGGTTTTGTCGCCAGCCAAACGTTGGATGCCACAGGATTAGTCGTCATCCCAGGGCTGATAGACTTATCTGCCCGACTGCGCGAACCTGGCAACGAATATATGGCGACGCTGGAATCGGAAATGTCCGCCGCTGTCGCGGGGGGGGTCACCAGCTTGTCTTGCCCACCTGATACCGATCCGCCGCTGGACGAACCTGGCTTGGTGGAAATGTTGAAATATCGCGCCAAAAATTTGCACCAAGCCCGCGTCTATCCCGTCGGCGCATTGACCACGGGCTTAAAAGGCTTAGAACTCACCGAAATGGCGGAGCTGGTCGATGCAGGTTGCGTGGCGTTTAGCCAAGCCAACGCGCCCTTGACCGACACCCGCGTGTTGTTGCGCGCCATGCAGTACGCCGCCACGTTTGACTTCCCGCTGTGGCTGCGCCCGCAAGATTATTACCTCGCCAAAAACGGCGTGGCACATGATGGCGAAGTCGCCACGCGCTGCGGTTTAGCCGCGATTCCCGTGTGTGCCGAAACTATCGCGCTGTCCACCATGTTGGCATTGATGCGTGAAACGGGCGCACGCGTCCACATTTGCCGCATTTCCAGCGCGGCGGGTGTGGAATTGATCCGTGCCGCCAAGCGCGAAGGCTTGCCGCTGACCTGCGACGTGTCCATCAACCACGTCCACTTGTCCGACCGCGACATTGGATTTTTCGATTCCAACTGCCATCTGATTCCGCCGCTGCGCAGCTTGCGTGACCGCGACGCGCTGCGGGCGGGGCTGCTGGACGGCACCATCGACGTGATTTGCTCCAACCACGCCCCCGTCGATGATGATGACAAACAACTGCCTTTCGCCGAATCCGAAGCAGGCGCGACAGGGCTGGAATTGTTGCTGCCGATGGTTTTAAAATGGGCAGATCAAGCATCATTGTCGTTGGGCGATGCCTTGAGCAAATCCACCCTGCACCCCGCCCAGATTTTAGGCTTGGATGCAGGACACCTCAGCGTAGGCGCGCCTGCCGACTTGTGCATTTTCAACCCCGAAACCGACTGGGAAATCAAACCCGCCGCCCTGAAAAGCCAAGGCAAAAACACCCCCTTTAACGGCATGAATGTGCAAGGAAAAGTGTGCTATACCTTGGTGGAGGGGCTGGTGGTGTATGCCTTGTAATGCCATTTCAAAATCAAAAGTGAAGTTGACAATATCGTAGGGTGCGCTGTGCGCACCATGGTGCATGGAATACACCCTACGTCATCATTGCGGTATTGAAATGAAAATAAAATAACGCCTGCTTTTCCTAAGTATTTGATTCGGAGTGTAGCTATGACAAACAAACATATCGCCCAACAACATCACGCGACGTTTGAAAGCGTTCGCCATTTGGATAGCGATGGCAATGAATTTTGGCTGGCACGCCAATTGGCGAAAGTGTTGGAATACTCTGAATATCGTCACTTCCTTCCCGTCATAGAACGTGCCCGTGAAGCCTGCCGCAACAGCGGACAAGCGGTGACTGACCATTTCGAGGACATCCTCGAAATGGTCAGCATTGGTTCTGGCGCACAACGCGAATTATCCAATGTGCACTTATCCCGCTACGCCTGTTACCTGATTGTGCAAAATGGTGATCCTAGCAAGCCTGTCATTGCCAATGGACAATCGTATTTCGCCATGCAGACGCGGCGGCAGGAGCTTGCAGAGGATGCAAAATTTACCCAGCTGAATGAGGATGAAAAACGTCTCGCCATTCGCAATGAGTTAGCCACACACAACAAATATCTGGCCGCTGCCGCTAAAGAGGCGGGTGTGGAAACCCCGCTGGACTATGCTATTTTTCAGGATCACGGCTATAAAGGCTTGTACGGCGGCTTGGGCAATAAAGAAATTCACGCCCATAAAGGTTTGAAAAAAAGCCAAAAAATACTCGACCACATGGGCAGCACCGAATTGGCCGCCAATTTGTTTCGCGCCACGCAAACCGAAGAAAAGCTGCGGCGCGATCAAGTACATGGCAAGGTACACGCGAACCAAACTCATCACGAAGTGGGACGCAAGGTGCGCGAAACGATTGCGGAACTGGGCGGCACCATGCCTGAACATTTGCCCAAGCCCGATGCCAGCATTCAGCAAATTGAATCTGCTCAAAAGAAACTGAAAAAGTAAAGTGCGTGACAATAAACTCAATACACCCAATACCGAATTTTTAAATTTAAACCCTAATCAATCTCTATGAACCCTTTACTCGATTTTTCTGGCTTACCCCGTTTTGCTGACATTCTGCCTGAACACGTTGCCCCTGCGGTTGACCAATTACTGGCTGACAGTCGCGCTTTGATTGCACGTTTATTGGCTGATACCACACCGCCCACTTGGCAAAATTTTGTTGTGCCGATGGAAGATGCGCACGAACGCTTATCGCGGGCGTGGGGGCCTGTGGGGCATTTGAATGCGGTGATGAATTCGCCTGAATTGCGCGAAGTGTATAACGCGAATTTGCCGAAAATGACCCAGTATTACGCTGAATTGGGACAAAATTTGGCGTTGTTTGATAAGTTTAAAGCTTTAAAAAATAGCCCTGAATTCAATTCATTAAGTGCGGCGCGTCAAAAAATTATTGCAAACGAATTGCGCGATTTTCGCTTGGGCGGGGCGGAATTGCCTGACGATCAAAAGGCGCGCTATTTGGCGATCCAAGAACGTCAATCCGAATTGTCCTCGCGCTTTTCGGACAATATCCTCGACGCAACAAATGACTACACTTTAGTGATTGAGCCCTCACCCCAACCCTCTCCCGATGGGCGAGGGAGTGATGAATTGGCAGGGCTGCCCGCTGATGTGTTGCAAACCGCGCAAGAAGCGGCGACGGCGGCGGGTAAAACGGGTTGGTTGTTTACCTTGAAAGCCCCGTCGTACATGCCTGTGATGCAGTTTTCCGATAACCGCGCGCTGCGTGAAACGCTGTATCGCGCTTACAGTATGCGGGCGAGTGAGTTTGGCAAGGCTGAATGGGATAATTCACCTTTGATGACGGAAATCGTCGCATTGCGCGCTGAAGAAGCAAAATTATTGGGTTTTGATAATTTTGGCGAGTTGTCGCTGGCGGCGAAAATGGCGGACACACCTGAGCAAGTGGTGGAATTTATGCGCAAACTGGCGCAGCGTGCGCGTCCGTTTGCCGAGCAAGACATGGCGGAATTGCGCGAATTTGCGCGTAGAAGTTTGGGCATGGCAGAGCTGCACTCTTGGGACATCGGTTATGTCAGCGAAAAGCTGCGCGAAAAACGCTATGCGTTCTCCGAACAAGAAGTTAAAGCTTATTTCCCCGAAGATAGCGTATTGACGGGCATGTTCAAGCTGATCGCCACCTTGTATGGCTTAACCATCCAAACAGGCAGCGTGCCTGTGTGGCATGAAACCGTGCGTTTCTTCGATATTTTGAATGCGCAAGGTCAACGCATCGGGCAATTTTATTTGGACATGTACGCCCGCAGCAGCAAGCGTGGCGGCGCGTGGATGGATGATGTGATTACCCGCCGTCGCCTCGCATCGGGTGAGATTCAAACCCCAGTCGCCTACCTCAACTGCAATTTTTCCGCGCCTGTCGGCGGCAAACCTGCGCAATTTACTCACGACGAAGTCATCACCCTGTTCCACGAATTCGGTCACGGCTTGCACCATTTATTGACCGAAGGCGAAGATTTGGCGGTGTCGGGCATCAACGGCGTGGAATGGGATGCGGTGGAATTGCCCAGCCAGTTTATGGAAAACTTCTGCTGGGAATGGGATGTGGTGCGCGACATGAGTTGCCATCAAGACACAGGCGAATCCTTACCCCGTGAATTATTCGACAAAATGCTGGCAGCAAAAAACTTTCAAAGTGGCTTGCAAACCCTACGCCAGATTGAATTTGCGCTCTTCGATATGCTGATGCACAGCCAATTTGAAGCGGGTGGCGGCAAAACCATCTTGCAATTGCTGGACGAAGTGCGTCGCGAAGTCGCCGTGCTGATTCCGCCCGATTTCAACCGCTTCCCCAACAGCTTCTCGCACATCTTCGCGGGCGGCTATGCGGCAGGCTATTACAGCTACAAATGGGCAGAAGTGCTGTCCGCCGATGCCTACAGCTTGTTTGAAGAACACGGCATACTCAATGCCGAGGTGGGCGCACGCTTCCGCGCCGAAGTGCTGGCAGTGGGCGGCTCTCGACCTGCGATGCAATCTTTTATCGCCTTCCGTGGACGCGAACCCGACATCGACGCGCTGTTGCGCCACAACGGATTGCATTAAGGTATCTTTGGCAAAATAACTGTGGAGAAAGAATTCAGTGGGTATAAACCTCAGGCGAAATTTTGCATTTTAGGCATCCGACATCGTCCATTTTGCTCCGTTGCGTCCATAAACTCGCGCGCTGACTTTCGTCGGTACCAATTCTCATTTTGACTAAACAGAGGGTTTTTGTCGTACCCACGGTCAAAATGAGCATTGCTGATACGGCGGGTGATGAATAGGTTGACAGGGTAATTCGTTGTACTATTCATGCTGGCATGATCGCATTGCCCACGGCATTTCATATAAAGCCCATTTTATTTTAGGAACGTACTTATGGCACATAAACCCGTACTCTCCCTTGCGGAAGCGAAAACCATCGCGGCGGCGGCAGAGGCTGAAGCCTTGCGCAATGATTGGAAAGTGGTGATTGCCGTCGTGGATGACGGGGGGAATTTGTTGTATTTGCAGCGCGAACATGACACCTCTTTTGGCGCGGTGGAAACGGCGATTGCCAAAGCCTACGCGGCAGTGGCGTTTCAACGCCCGACCAAGCTGTCGGAAGAAGCCGTGTTAAGCGGGCGGTTGATTCATCTGGCGTTGCCACGGGTCATTCCTGCCGAAGGCGGCGTGCCATTGTATTTGGAAGGCGTATTAGTCGGCGGTTTGGGCATCAGTGGGGTACGCGCTTTTCAAGATGGACAAATCGCGGCGGCGGGTGTTGCCGCACTTAGTTGCTAGACTTAAAAAGGTGCGTGGTAAGTCGTTAAGTACAGATAAACAGGTCGTTAGTTGGTAGCTTACCCCCCAGCTAACGACTACCCGCTAACGACTACCCGCCTAACCCTCACTAAATGATTGAACAAACACCCCCATGAGCGAAGAAATTTTAATTAACGTCACCCCTCAAGAAACCCGCGTGGCGATTATGCAGCAGGGCGTGGTGCAAGATTTGTACATCGAACGCAGCAGCAATCGAGGTATCGTCAGCAACGTGTATTTGGGCAAGGTCAAACGGGTGTTGCCAGGCATGCAGTCGGCCTTTATCGACATTGGACTGGAGCGTTCGGCGTTTTTGCATGTCGCCGACATTTGGGAAAATAGCCATGCCAACCCCGTTCGCCCAATTGAAAAAGTGCTATTTGAAGGCAAAAACATACTGGTGCAGGTCATCAAAGAACCCATCGGTAGCAAGGGCGCGCGACTGTCCACTCAGCTAAGCATGGCGGGACGGCTGCTGGTGTATTTGCCACAAGAAACCCATATCGGCGTGTCGCAGCGTATTGAAAGCGAAGCCCAACGCGACACCTTACGCGCGCAACTACAAGCCGCTTTACCGCCCGAACACAAAGGCGGTTATATCATTCGCACCCTTGCGGAAGCCGCCAACGAACTCGATTTCTCTGCTGACATCGCTTATTTGGATAAATTATGGGCTAATTTGCAAACCGCCGCTAAAACCGCCAGCGCGCCGCAATTGTTATATCAGGAACTAAATCTGAGTTTGCGCGTGCTGCGCGATTTCGTCAGTACCGACATTACGCGGATTTTGGTGGATTCACGCACCACGCATCTAAAAATGGTCGAGTTTGCCGAAGCTTATCATCCCAGTGCAATTGAAAAGCTCTCACGCTACCCTGGTGAACGTCCGTTGTTCGATTTGTATGGGGTGGAAGAAGAGATAGAGCGAGCATTATCCAAGCGTGTGGAATTGAAGTCAGGTGGATATTTGATCCTTGATCAAACGGAAGCCCTCACCACGGTGGACGTGAATACGGGCGGATTTGTCGGGCTGCGCAATTTTGATGACACGATTTTCAAAACCAACTTGGAAGCCACGCAAGTCATTGCCCGCCAGCTGCGACTGCGT
>FZPZ01000036.1_pt1 | contig 14452 bp, 19 predicted proteins | sample 1534811 | NCBI WGS metagenome assembly FZPZ01 (sample SAMEA104161953, study PRJEB21768) | metagenome | biome: subterrestrial habitat; feature: phreatic zone; material: underground water | place: France | collected 2016-06-01 | depth 60 m | reverse complement strand
GCCGACCTATGCAACGCCGCCGAAGCGCATTTAATCATCTTCGACCGCCGCACCAACATAGATTGGGATGAAAAAATTTGGCAGCGGGAGGAAATGGTCAAAGAACGGAAAATTGGGGTGTGGGGGATGTAGTGTCGTAGGGGGTAGTATTACAGAACATGCGGACGAGATTTAAAAGCTATTTAAATTCAATAAGATAAAAACAGCATTCTGCGCAACTTACTCGCCATGACCACACCAAACCATTTGTGCCACGCTCGGATGATTTGCAATTACAACAAAACCAAGGGTAAGGTAAAGTTTTCTGGCTGCGGGGTTGGTATGACTCACGTTTAACGACAGGGGAATGCACGCTTGTGTAGCATGATGTTGCAAGGTGCGCAGTAGCTTCGTACCATTGCCTAGTCCCCGCGCTGTGGGCAAAAAAGCCAAGTCAATCAAATGCACTTCCACTTCGCTGATATTTATCACTACGCGCCCAATCCGCTCACCGTGTTGTTCGACAATCCAATACTGTGCATTCGGGAAGGTACTGCGATAACCCAGTTGTTGTGCCCGATACTGCTGCGCCAAAATCGGCAGCATCAACTCGCCCAATCCCGCCAAGTCATCGCGGGTGGAATAATAGAGTGCCTCCATAAATGCGCCGTCGTCGTCCTGTGCAGGGCGCATCACCAGCGGTTCGGGTAAAACGGGATGCCATTTGAATGTCATAGCAAAGTTGATTCAGCAAAAAGAGGCGCGATTCTACACCGCATTTTTACGACAGCATCAATGAACGCCAGTCCTCGGTGTTACAATCCCCCCCCTTTTAACCACCGAGACCCACAACCATGAGTGCGATTGCAGGCATCGTCCGTTTTTCGGGTGAACCGTTGAGTATTGCTGATTTGCTCCCCGCTGCCCAGCGCATGAATGCTGTGGGCATACATGCTCCTCAATTCTGGATACAAGATGGGGTGGGATTGGTGGTGAGGCAACGCTGGATGACCCCTGAAGATGTCGCCGAGCAACAACCTTGGGTGGGCGGTGGCGGACATCTCGTGCTGGTGTATGACGGGCGGCTGGATAGCCGCGAAGAAGTGGCTGCCGCGCTGGGTATTTCGCTCAACGCCGACATCGTGCCTGATGGCTGGTTGCTACTCAAAGCCCTAGAACGCTGGGGCGGAGCGGCATTATCTAAGCTCATTGGCGATTTTGCCCTCGCACTGTGGGATAGGCAAACGCAACAGTTATTGCTGGCACGGGATCGCATGGGAGGGCGGACGCTTTACTATTACCAAGGTGCGGGTTTTATCGCCTTTGCCAGCACTTACCTTGCCCTGATGGCATTGCCCAATGTCCCTAACAAAATAGACGAGCTGGGTATTGCTGACTTTTTAGTGCTGAATCCCCATCATCCCGAAAACACCTTTTACCAGCATATCCGCCGTGTGCCAGCGGCGCATACCGCCATGTTTACGCGCCATGGATTGACGCTGTCATCCTATTGGACGGCCAGACCATCACGTGAACTGCGGCTGTCTTCAGACCAAGAATATGTGGAAGCAGCACGCGAACAACTGGAACGTGCCGTCGCTTGCCGTATGCGTGCCCGCACCCCGATTGCGGCTGCCATCAGCGGGGGATTAGATTCCGCAGCCGTCGCCAGCACCGCTGCGCGCTTACAACCCTCACAAACGCTGTTCACCACATGTTCAGTACCGCCTGAAGGTGCGGAGTTGCCGCCCGAAAACGCGATTTGGTACAACGACGAACGTCCTTACGTCACCCAAATCGCCGCGCAATATCCCAATATGGATTTGCACTTGGTCAGCTCAACTCAACTTCACCCGTTGGAAAACTACTCTGAACCGCTGTTTGAAGCGGGCGGCATTCCTTCGCGCAACATCACCAATATCGGCTGGTTTATGCCCGCGTATCAACAAGCGGCAGACGCGGGGATACAGGTATTTTTGACGGGAGAGGGCGGAAATTTGGCATGGAGTTGGGATGGATTACGCAATCTGGCGACACTGTTGAGACAAGGTCGCTGGCTGCACCTCGCCCGCGAACTGTATATCACAGGGCGGTGCGCCCCTTGGGGATTTAATACCGCTACGCTATTGCGCCGTGAAATTTTGCAGCCCCTACTGCCGCCCAGCATCGCGCGTTTACGTCATCCTTGGCGTGCTCAAGATACCCAACCTTGGTCAGGCTACAGTGCTATTCACCCTGATTTTGCTCACGAAATCCAGCTATACGAACGCAGTCGCGCTGCGGGACATGACGTGCGCTTCCATGGTGAGGCAGACGGACTGGCACAAAGATTGACGATGTTGCATCGCATAGAACATGGGCGCGAAACCGCCGCCATGTTGCGCAACCTCACAGGGGTGGAGTTTCGTGCGCCCCTGCAAGACAGTCGCTTGGTGGAATTTTGCCTAGCAATTCCCGCCGCACAATTCCTTAAAGACGGCGTGCCGCGCCGTTTGCCCAGACTCGCTTTGGCGGATCGTTTACCCGCCAGCGTGTTAAGCAAAGATCGTATTGGCAGACAAAACCCTGAAATCCTCACCCGCCTCGCCGCAACCCGTGCCGACTTGCTGACAGAAATCGCCCAACTGGCGCAGATTCCGTTGGTGGTTCGCTGCATTGATCTTGATCGCATGACCAACATTGTGCAGACTTGGCGGACAGATAATCAAGAGGTGACCTTAGTGTTGCCACGCAGCTTGAATGTGGCACGGTTTTTACGCTGGCATGAAGCATTGCAGGTTTAAGGAAATGATGGTGGATTACACCCATGCCTGCTATAATTTCTCATCCAGTTACCACTCTTTAGGAGCATTTATGCCCGTATCAATTACGTCTGATATTGCCAAATCAATCGCCAAGTTTGCGCTTAAGGAATTATCGAAGGGGGCGGGAAAACAAACTGCCAAATACCTAATTTTGGAAATTTTGTTCGATGGCGGAGGATCAAGCCGCAAGCTGACAGAAATATCCGAAAAGCTTGATATTCTCGAAAAGGGGCAGTTGGATCTAAAGCAACAAATTTCGGCTTTACACGAACGGGTTGGTCTGAAAACAGCAGTTGAAGATATTCACAACCAAGTTCATGGTGTGTTGCTGGTCTTGAAGTCGAATCAGCCGACTGAAAAAGAAATCAAACGGCTAAATGATTTTACTAGCCTGAGTGGAAGCAAGTCGGCGGTTTTTTTGGCTGATAATTTACATCAAAAATTATTCGGATCAGGTGAGCTTATTCCAGATTCTTTCTGGTTGGGTACCCAAAAAAATAGTGAACCTTTGGTGCCAGCGCGTGATAGTCATGTAGCCATGACTTCGCGAGATATCTTCACTCAAGGGCGTAATAATACAATTCCGCTTGATGAATACATACCAAAAATGTTTAATCTATACAAGGGAATTCTAAATTATTTTGGCGTTCTGGGAGCCGCCTTGATACTGGCCGATGAATATCTAAAGCGTACAGGACAGTCTGCGAAGACTCAACACACTGAGCGACGTGACAATTCCGCCTTGTATGTAATACCAGGCTTGGCTGGCATGATAGCGGAGCGTGCAATGGAGTATATTGTTGCGATAGCTCCTGAGGCTTTTGCAATGTACAATCGCGTTTTTTTAGAAAAGCAGTCGCTGGCTGTTGGCTTTAATACCAAATCCCGAAACAAGGTAGTCGAATGGGATTTGTCTTCTGATCGCCGTCCTGTCGAGCAAAACGGAGGCATGATTTCCTCGGTAACTTATCGTGGTCTTAAGCCGATTTACGCGGATCATGAATACAGCGGCAGCTCATCTACAATCAACCCGCATCATTGGTGGCGCATGATACTCTCTTCAGGAGATGGTCCTCATTACTGCGTGGCATTGCAAGCTAATGAGAACAAGAGTAAGGAAGAGGATAAGGATGAGGGCAAGGATGAGGGTAAGAAAACATATCTAGGCCGCTTTAAATTCAAGGCTTGGGGGCGTGCAAGTAGTAAATTTGGTCCTCTAGCGACCTATACCGATGAAATTGCACTAGGTGGTGATCGTGGTCTGGGGGTGTGCCGATGGAGAGTACATTTGCGTCGTGATGATGGCAATGGCGAGTTATACTTCATGTTGGAAAATCTGGACGCCAGTAAATTTTTGAACGTGAATGGGGAAAACTCAGTCGAAAAGCGTCAAATATTTTTGGAGGGTGGTGCGGACACGCACGACGACAAGGCTTTTAAAGTGCGTTTTCGTTCTTAATCAAGCAACTCGGTGCTGTATATTTTTATAAACAGGGGGCAGAGAGCCGAGATCGTCCTTTGCTTGCTATAATTCCCCTGTGAACACTAGGAGAAAATAATGGAAAATGCTGTAGCAGAAATGACAATCGCCGAACAACCCCGCAAACCTTGGTATGCCCCGCAAATGCACGTTGTAGATGTCGCGGAAGAAACAGAGGGGGGGGGATGGCCTGGCAATGATGGGGCTGGTACATCAACCCTGTCTTAAAACAAAAAAGTGGAGGCAAATAGCACCTCCACTTTTTAACTTCTAAGGTTGGGCAGGGAAGATACCATTCGTGGCAATAGCAAAAATAACCGCTTGATAAGGCTGCATATTGTCATGTGCTTGCACGGAGGTCGCTCCCGATGCCGCTAAGGTACTCGGATGTAGCGACGAACCTGTGATTGGTTGATCTGAGTAGGTATTTTCAACTGAAGCACCAGTAAAACAACGACTTAACTTCGACACTGCATTCTGTGGTGCTGAGTAGGTCGTAGTTGCGTTAATCCCCGTCACGGTGTGCGTGTGAAGTGCTTGCTCGCTTGCCCTCAACGCGACACTGTTTACACCACTGGCTTGCCCAAGCACGTAATCACTTAACCCCGTTCCTTGTCCCTTACCCAGCATGGCTTTACCAACTTGACCTGCTGCCCCGTTTAGATTGGGCAGATAAAACGTTGTCTTACTCTCTGGCTGACCAGCGGGCAAATATTTTTGACCAACCACCGCGAAGAGTGCTTGAAACTGGGGAGCGGAGAGAGACTGCCCCTCACAAGCCAGCCAATCGAGTGGAACAAAGTTATACGGGAAGGCACGAATTTCACCGATAAATGGATCTGACATGTTTTTCTCCTGTTAGGGACGCATGGGATAAATACCCATGAGCGAGATGATGTAGTTGATTGCCATGGTGGGCATCCGATTTTCATGCGCCGCACCGCCGCCCGATGCAGCAACGCTGTCCGCACTCAAGACTTGTGGCGCAGAACCCGTTGTTGGCGTGGTGGCATAAAACAAATGCGGCGCAGGATCCGCCAACATATTATTTGCGGGGGAGTGCTGGGTTGCTGCATCCGTGCTGACGGTAAAGCCATGGGTATGTGCTGGGACGCTCGCGGAGGTGAGCGTGACGGCTTCACTTCCCCCTGTTTGCCCCAATGCCCTAGCCGTGAGTCCCGTCCCCGTTCCTGCGCCAATCGGCACGCGTCCTTTTAAGTCTGGAAGCGCGAAGTTGACACGACCATCCCCCCCAAAAGTCGTTCCCAACAAAGAATACAGGGCTTGATAGTCTGTTATTGGCAACAAACTGCCATCACACAAAGCCCAGTCTTGCGGAGCATAATCACCTGCAAAGGGGCGAATTTCTCCAACGTATGAATCTGCCATTATATTTCTCCCAAGGGTTTAAGGACGTTGAGGGAATACACCCTGCGTCGCAATGTAATAATTCAACACCAAAAAGGGCTGCATATTATTATGTGCCGCGCCGCCGCCTATTGAGCTCACCGTGTTAGGGTGCAGCGTGACTTTGTTCGCAGTGGTTCCTTCGACATACAGGTTGATGTTTTGGGGGGGCGTGCTTCGGGTAACAGGGGCAGCCAGATGATGCGTTAAACCAGCGGGGAAATTTGCATTGGCAGTACAGACATTGACCATATGCGTATGTGCAGGCATTTGCTGTTCATTGAGCGTCACGGCTTCGCTCCCACCTGTCGCCCCAAATTTTGCATAACCATGATGTACGGGTACACGTCCGCGCAAGTCGGGCAGTGCAAAATTGGTTCTGCCATCTCCGCCGTACTGAATGCCAAGCAAAGCGTAGAGTGCTTGATTTTGACTGATGAGCAACAGCCTGCCATCACACGCCAGCCAGCCTTGGGGGGCGAAATTGATCGCCCATAACTTTATTTCACCGAGAATCGGATCCATATTTCCTCCTTATAAAGTGTTAAAACTACGGAAGTTGAACACCGACTAGCCCTACTTGTCGGAGGCAGAACGGTACGCCGTGAGCGAAGGAATTGTCAAGAAAATTCGCCTGAAAAATAGATGAATTTTTTATTGCCTGAAGCGGGCAGCGACACCAGAAAGACCGATCGAATTTTGTCTATTTGCCGTCGTGATGATTTTGTTTAAAACCAGTGAGTTGCTATGGAAAGCCATCTGACCACGCTTACAAATATCCCAATCGACACATTATCTCCGCATGATGCGTTTCAATGCGCTCGATTTGGGTAGGAGTCAGGGTATCTTGCCACCCACCCGCGACACCGCGTCGGAAAAATCGGCTGGCATCGGGTGGTTTTTCAGCAAAACCGTTGCTTGCTTCCAAGTCGCGTAGGCGATCAAACTGCACGGCTTGCACGGCGGCGGTAATTTGCTCAGATGTGATCGCCAGTTTCAGAAAATCGGCAATCTCACCAAAACGATTAACAGGGTCAGCGAGCAGGTCTTCGTACTTGACCAACAACACGGGAATTGGCGCGTTCAGCCAGCTTTGCACATGTTGTTGCCAAGTCAATAAGCGTTGGGGTAACTGACTTGGCATTCGGAGCTTGGCACGTTCCATCACCGCAGCGGGGTCGTTCATGCGTGTGATGGTACGGTCTATGTCTTGTGTCAGATGGTGCGCTAACGACACCGCCACATCGCGCGGATCACGCACCAAATACACCGCGCCTAAGGTCAGTTCGGGTGGAAAAAGCGGTTTGCCTGCGGGGGTCAAATGCCACGCATCGTGTGCTTTGCGAAACATCGGCTGAGTGGCGATGTTGGCTTCAATCTGATACAGACTGGGGCGGGCATTGGTAATTTCATCGTCGGTTAAATCTGACGAGGGAATGTCCAGCAAGCGATCAAATTCAGCGCGTATCGCCGCATGTCCGCCTGCCTTTTTCAGGCGATTGATGTCCAATGACCCCGCCAACAAAGCTTCCAGAAATAACCGCAGCCAAGTGTTGCCCGATTTGGGATAGGAGGCGATCCAGTAAAAACCGTTCATTGGTCAGCTATCCGTGTGATTTCAATGCGCGCACACAGGCTTCGACCTGTGCGGCAAAGGCATCCAATTCGCTTAATGGCGCGCCCTTGCGTCTGGGTAAGGTATAGACGGGGGCAAGGTGTGACAGTTTGGCGATGGAGGAGAACAGAGCAAGCTTAGACTGAATGTGATGACCCACCGCACGTCGATAAATCATTCTATCCAACAACGCCATGGCTTTTGCTGAAGACAGTCGTTGGGGTGCGCCGAATGGTCCAATCGGGCTGACATTCAGTACAAAAACAGCGGCGGGGGGAATGGGCGCGGTGCTGAAATCGGCAAACGCAGGCACGCGGTATTTGACTTGCCCCACGCGATGCGTCAGCAAACCTTCGTGCGGCATTTGCAAAACATTCAGCACGTCGGGGGTGAGTTTACGTTGCGGATACGCGGGCAATAGCTGCCCGTTTTTGGGATCTATCGCTGCGACATCATCGGATAACAAGGCGTGTCCACGCGCGCCCAATGCCGCCGCCAAGGTGGATTTACCCGCCCCAGAAATACCCGCAATCAACACCGCGACTTCGTCAATTCGCACCGCCGAGGCGTGGATCGGCAAAAGCCCTCGCTGATGACACAATACCCCCAACACCGACCCCAAAATAAAGGCGCGCAATTCCGCTTCAGGGCAATCGGGCGCGGGTTCAACCAAAACCTGCCGGCCTTGTGCCACCCAAAATCGTCCCACGCCATCTAATTCCAATAGGAAATCGCCATTGCGCCACAAACGGCTATGCGGCAAGACCAATATCGGCACGTCCGTGGGAACGGGGATGTTTGCTACGCCAATTTCAATATCGACGGGGCTATCTTCCCCCGTCCAAGGTAATAACTCAGGCAGCGGCAAGGTGGAATGTACCCGCCAGCCGCATAAAATCAAATCGTGGTTCATGGTTTTGGAGGTTATGCGTGGATGTCAATCAGATGCTTGTCAGCGAGTTTAGCGAGAAAAACCAGTACATCGCGTTGGATGGTGGCTAAATCAGCATCATATTCTTGACACAATTTGACACACAAATCGGCAACCGTCACAGGCTGTTCCAACCGCTGCCAAATGTCGCTGGCAATGGCATCCAAATCACAATAATTGCCCTGCTCGATGGACATAATGACTAAACAATCGTCAATTGCGGTGGAAAGGTGGTTGTCACGACGACAGATTATTGAGGTTGAAGAGAGTGTGGTCATGGTTAAAGGGGCGTGATGGAGAAGTGTCAAATTATAGGGGAGGCGCAAGTCTCGTGCAAAGTGCCTTGCAACAGCTTGTGGCATGGCTACACCGCTATTTTTTTAAATACGCGGGGATTGTCATAGGGAACTAGGCTGCGCTGGTTGTTGCGATCAAAGATGGGGCGGGTGCGTTGCTTACGCGGGGGATTTTCAATTGGCAGGTATTTCGCGGCGATGCTGGCATCTTCAAAGCGGTAATCAGCGTTGTCGATCACGAACACGCCTCCTGGGCGCAATCGCTCATCCAGTAACGTCACTTGGGCATCGAAGCGATGAAAAGGGTAAATCTGGCTGCTGTCGGTGGTCTCAGGCAAGCGGTTTTCGGTACGTTGTAGCACCGCCATACAAAAAATGGCATCGTATTGCCCCTGTTCAGGCAGCTCGGTACAGAAATTCATACGCGCATCTTTTTGCCGACTAGCACGCGCCACACGGATATTGCGGCGGTTAATGTCCACGCCCACTAAGCTTGCATCGGGTAGGTATTCCCTGAGCGAAAAAATCTCTTCTCCCGTCGAACAACCAAAAGAAAGCAGAGTTGGCGATTGTGCCGCCGTAAAGTATTCAGCACAGGCACGAAACACAGCGGGATAACGATGCGGGGCGGTGTAGTTAACCAATTGGTGAGCCTGTTGTCGTGCTAAAAGCTTGGTGAGTATTACGGAACGATGGCTGCCATCTATTAAAAAACTTTTGATTTCAAACGGTTTTTTAAGCGTCCAATACAGGGCGCGCAGCAGGGGGTGATGCGCATTTTTAAACGTGCGTACCTGATTTTTGAGTTGGATAAAATGTTTTTTCATGCTTGATTAAAAGAAGTGGGAATGACTGAAGTAAAGCAACTGACCACGGTAAAACAAGAAAAACTTTCCCCACCCGCCACGCGCACACGCCCCGCTACCACCCAAGCATGCGCGGCGAAAGGCGCAGTTTGTACCCCAAAAAACAAGCTGTAGGGAATGCCGTACCAAGCCAAAAGCTGCCGAGCGGTCAAGGCTTGCGGAAAACAATTGGATTCCCAAGGCGTATAGCGTGCAGCGGTTTGCACCACCCTACCCAAGGCAATGGCGCGGCGGGTTTGTACGGGTGAAAGCAGCGGGACAAATGACGCGACACCCAATTGGCTGCCAAAATAGGGAGCGAAATAGCGTAGCGGAATGGTTTTAATCATCAAGCGATGCAATCCCAATAGCACCCACGCGGGCAATAACCAAAACAATTCAAATCGCGGGCGACGCATGAGATTTTTCAGTTTATGGAGTGGCATCATGATTGAGGCTGTTTTGTGCGAGGTAGGTATGATACACAAGTGGTTGCGTACAAATCATTGGGTATTTAGTCGCTAGTCGCTAGTTGGCAGAAGTTGGCTCTATGTGAATCATAGTGGGTCATCGTGGCACAAGTGAACAATCTCCCTCCCCTTCAAGGGGAGGGCTGGGGTGGGGATGGGGTATAACCGCCGCGTTCTGTAAAGCGATCCAGATAGTCCGACCACCGCACCGTTGCTTGCAAAACTTGATTGCTCCAGAACCGCAACACCCGAAACACCCGAAATCCTGCTTCCTGTAAACGCCAGTCTCGTGCTTGATCTCGCTGATTTTCTAAGTGTTGCCCGCCATCGACCTCAACAATCAAGCTCTTTTCCAGACAGACAAAGTCCAACACGTTATCCAGATATGGATGTTGGCAGAGGAATTTACAGTCTAAGCCTTCATCTCTACCCCATCCCCACCCCAGCCCTCCCCTTGAAGGCATAGGTATCTACACATCTTAATTTATTTAATAATCATTGAGTTATATGTGTTTTTTCATTGCTATTGCAAACTAAACGCTATGTGGGAGCGCAATTTATTGCGCGATAGCCTCTTGCAACACCCTTCGCGCAATAAATTGCGCTCCTACATTCCCTGATTTTTAGTTAAATTTCAATGAGTTAAAAGTTGTGTAGATACCTATGCCTTGAAGGGGAGGGAGTCTTGCTTCACCCACTGTAAATCACATAGAACCCAGAAGTTTAACACCATGCGCTAAGAATGAGATTTTCCCCTTTTCTATTCGGGTGCGATTCAATGTGATGTGTCGTAGATCGGGTTTTAACCCGACATTTCCGTTATCGAGCTTTTAATCGGATTAAAACCCGACTTATGGTAGGAATTTTGGTGCTTTAGCTGCAAATTCTATGACGTTTAAATTTGCCACATCAGTTTGAATCGCACCCGTTTACGTTCGCTGACCACTATCCTACACCGCACTTTCCGCTACAATCCCCTTCCTTTCGCAAAGTATCTCTGTTGCGAGCATCCTGACCACGGCCGTTATTTTCGTTGTCCAATCAGCCGCGTCCTTTGGCGGCTTTTGAATAGAGAGACCTATGATGAAACGTTACTTCTGCTTGTTTTTATTGGCTTTTACACTGGTTGCGTGTGGTAAAAACAAACTGGGCGAGGCTTTGCCAGCCGCTGCGAGTGCGGATGAGGCATTTCAAGAATCTGCTTCATCCTCGCAACAAGCCCCCACGGCGCGGCAATTTTTAGCATACGAGCATTCGTTGACCGTGGATGCCAGTGAAACCCAAGTGAAGGGAATTTATCGGCAGAGTTTGGCGACTTGCCAAGCGTTACCGAATGCGGGTTGTGTGGTGCTGGATTCGCGCTTAAACACGGGGCGAGAAACCAATGCGAGGATTAAGCTGCGTGTCCGCCCTGAGTTTGTTAAAAAGATCACCGAGTCGTTGGGGAAATTGGGGGAAATTACCTATCAATCCACGACGGTGGAAGATTTGGCCACGCCCATCGGGGATGCGGAAAAGAAACTGGCGATGTTGAGCAGTTATCGTGCCCAATTGGAAGGCTTGCGCGGTAAGGCGAACAACGATATTGATGCCGCGATTAAAATCACCCAAGAGCTGGCGCAAGTGCAGTCTGATCTTGAAAACCTCGCGGGGGAACATGCGCATCTGCTCAAACACGTGCAAACTGAGGTGTTAACTATCCACATTGAGTCGGTGCAAAATCTGTCGTGGTGGACTCCAGTTCGCTTGTCTCTCTACGCATTTTCGGGTGATTTAGCACAAGGACTCGCCACCGCCATTACCGCTACCGCGTTTGTCCTGCCTTGGCTGCTGGTGTTTGGCTTGTTCGGGTGGGGGATTCGCAAGGTGTGGTTTAGACGAAAAATCAAAGGCTAAGCGCACCATGGGCGTATAGAACCAAATTCCCTGACGCAGGTCGGGATTTATCCCAACTTTCAGGACATCGTTGCGTTAAAACTCGACCTACGGCGGCGTATTGGGGGCGTTTGCACGCTGAAAATTCATGGCTGCGGGGAAAAGGAGGGATTGAATTATTGTGGCACTCAGGCTATAACGCACCACCCTGACGAGAGAGTAGCTTATTTTTAGAAAGTAATCATGAATTCATTCACCCATTTTTCGGACACAGGGCGCGCCCGCATGGTCGATGTGTCCGCCAAATCCCATACCGAACGCGTCGCCATTGCCAGCGGTGTGTTGCGCATGCTGCCTGCGACCTTAGCACGCATCCAAGCGGGACACATTGCCAAAGGCGACGTGTTGACCGTGGCGGATGTGGGGGCGGTGATGGCGGCGAAACATACGCCTGACATTATTCCCATGTGCCATAGCATTGCCTTAACTGGGGTGGAGTTGGTGTTTGACCCGATTGAACAAGTTGATGCGCAAGGGTGTGTGGGCATACACGCCACCGCTACCGTGCGCTGCGTCGGGCAAACGGGCGTGGAAATGGAAGCGTTGTGCGCGGTGAATGTCGCGTTGTTGACCATTTACGATATGTGTAAAGCGGTGGACAGAGGGATGCGGATTGAATTCGTGCAATTGGAAGAGAAGCGCGGCGGCAAAAGTGGCGTGTGGCAACGAGGACAATCAACATGATACAAGTGCTATTTTTTGGCCCTGTCGCGGATCGCGTCGGGCAGTCCGCGTTGAGCGTGGACTATCAGCCCAATCTGAGTTTGCAGGAGCTGCGCGACACGTTGGCGGCGCGCTATCCACAGGCTTTTGCGCTGGTTTGCATGACCGCCGTGAATGGTCAGCATGTGCGCGACGGGGCGATGTTGCTATCCGACCAGAGCGAAGTGACCTTTATGGCAAAATTTTCAGGAGGATAGCCATGCTTTATTTACCTGCCGTGAGGCTGCAAACCGAAGATTTTTCGCAAGATGCTGAAATTGCCGCACTGAAAGCCAGCTCCAAACGCATGGGCGGTATTGCCACTTTTCTGGGCTGCGCAAGAGATTTTTCCGAAGGTCGGGAAGTGTCCACGATTGGATTTGAGGCTTATGGAGCTATGGCACTGTCCGAAATGCAGCAGTTGCGTCTGGATGCCATCGCTCAATTTGAGTTGCTGGATGCGCGCATCGTGCATCGTATCTGCACCGTCACCGCAGGCGACAATATCGTCTTTATCGCGGCGGGCGCGGAACATCGCGTGGCTGCGTTGGCTGCCTGTCACTGGATGATAGATGAATTGAAATTGCGCGTGCCGATTTGGAAAAAGGAAAGCACGCCACAAGGGGACGCATGGGTCGTCCCGCATCCATGAAGCCCGCCGTCTTTAGCATCGTCGGGCATTCTGGCTCAGGCAAAACCACCTTGGTGGTCAAATTGGTCGAAGCGTTGAGCGCGCAAGGGCTGCGTATCGCCACCATCAAACATGCCCATCACACCGTTGCACTCGACACCCCTGGCAAAGATAGCTATCGCTACAAAGCGGCGGGGGCGGCGATGAGTATGTTGCTGACTCGCGACGCGCTGCAATTGGTGGCGGATGCGCGCATCGAACGCGAACCTGCGCAATTGGCATCACGTTTTATGGGCGAAGCCGATTTGGTGCTGGCGGAAGGGTTTTCGCACGCGGCAGGCGACAAAATCGAAGTCATCCGCCGCGCCTGTCAAAAGCCCCCACGCTGCACGCTTGAAGATGGCTTAATTGCCGTCGTCACAGATATGGACGAAATTTACCCACAGCTCCCGCATTTTGGTCTGGAAGACATTGCAGGGATTTGCCAATTTATGTTGGATCGACGTACTTCTCGTGCCTAATCGTGTCAGTCATTTTTCGCCGTCTTGCCCTTACTCCCCTCGCCCGCGTGCGGGAGAGGGAAGTCGCATGCTAACTGAAGCTGCTGACTCAATTATCTCAAATTGCACTGCCCTGATTTTGGCGGGCGGGGAATCGCGTCGTATGGGGCAAGATAAGGCGAATTTATTGCTAGGTGAGTACACACTGTTGCAGCGGGTCACGTCCAGCTTGCGTCCTTTGTTTGTTGATATGCTGGTTAGCGTGCGCCATCCACGCGTGGATTGTGACTTGCCGCAAATCTGTGACAACACGGATCATGCAGGCCCGTTGGCTGGGCTGTTGGCAGGGATGACACAAACCCCGACCCCGTGGTTATTTGTGGTGGCGTGCGATATGCCGTTTATTTCGCCGCAGCTCGTTCAGGCTTTGTCCCTGTATCGCCACGCATCATGGGATGCAATCGTGCCTGTGGTGGATGGACATCCTCAACCACTGGCGGCGTTTTATGCCACGCGCCTTGTCAATAAGGTGCGGGAGAATTTAAATGGCTCAGGTAAGCACAGTCTGCGTGCACTGCTAGACCAGTGCGCCGTATGTTATGTGCAGGAATCTGAGCTGCGCGCAGCCGACTCTGTGCGACACAGTTTTTTCGATTTAGACACGCCGCAAGATGTGGCGTTAGCAATAGGGAATCTCTAATGGAACATTTACGCGTCAGCGAAGCACAGCAGGTGATCTCAACGTCTATCACACGGTTAGGTCCCGAAACAGTTAGTTTGGAACAAGCCTTGGGGCGGGTGTTGGCGGAGGAAATATCTGCGAATCGCGATTTGCCGCCCTACGATGTGTCCGCGAT
>FZPZ01000029.1_pt1 | contig 14918 bp, 14 predicted proteins | sample 1534811 | NCBI WGS metagenome assembly FZPZ01 (sample SAMEA104161953, study PRJEB21768) | metagenome | biome: subterrestrial habitat; feature: phreatic zone; material: underground water | place: France | collected 2016-06-01 | depth 60 m | reverse complement strand
GCGGCGGTGGAACGCGGCATGGCGTTGGCGAAAGATAAAGGTGCGAAGCGCGCCATTATGCTGCCGATGAGCGTGCCGTCGCATTGCAGTTTGTTGCGCGGCGCAGCCGAACAGTTGCGTACCTATTTGGATGGTATTGCGGTGCAAACTCCATCGATTCCTGTGTTGCACAATGCTGATGTAGCAGCTTATACCGATCCTGCGCAAATCAAAGACGCGCTGGTACGTCAATTGTTCTCCCCCGTACGTTGGGTGGAAACCGTGTTGGCGTTTGGTGATCAGGGTATCACCCACAATGCGGAATGCGCCCCAGGTAAAATTTTAGGCGGATTAAACAAGCGCATCGACACACGCCAACAAGCCCTAACGCTGCATGACGGGGCAAGTTTGACGGCTGCTTTGGTGACATTGGCATAGATAAACTCCTTCCCCCTAGCAGGGGGAAGGCTGGGATGGGGGTTGAAAGTTGACATCCGTGCGACGATTTCTACCCCCACCCTAACCCTCCCCCTGCTAGGGGGAGGGAACAGAGTCGGTGGGAGATGTTGAGCGCATACCCACAACCATACTTCTTGGGAGGAATAAAAATGACATTACAAGGACAAATCGCGTTGGTTACAGGTGCTAGCCGTGGTATCGGTCAAGCCATCGCGTTGGAACTGGGCAAACAAGGTGCAACCGTCATCGGTACAGCGACCAGCGACAAAGGCGCGCAAGCAATTAGCGATTACCTCGCCGCAGCGGGCATCCAAGGCGCGGGCATGGCGTTGAACGTCAATGACGTGGCGCAAACCGAGGCAGTGTTGGCGGCGTTGCGCAGTCAGTTCGGCGAAATTTCCATCTTGGTCAACAACGCGGGCATCACCCGTGACAATTTGTTGGCACGCATGAGCGACGAAGAATGGGATGACGTGCTGACCACCAATTTGAAATCGGTGTTCCGCCTATCCCGCGCCGTGCTGCGCGCCATGATGAAAGCCCGCACGGGGCGCATTATCAGCATCGCTTCGGTGGTCGGTAGCATGGGCAACGCAGGGCAAGCCAACTACGCCGCCTCCAAAGCGGGCATGATCGGCTTCACCAAATCCTTGGCGCAAGAAATCGGCAGTCGCAATATCACCGTCAACTGCATCGCTCCTGGCTTTATCGACACCGATATGACCCAAGCCTTGAGCGAAGAACTCCGTAAAAAATTGGTGGAACATGTGCCCTTGAAACGCCTAGGCACACCTGACGACATCGCCGCAGCGGTAGGATTTTTAGCCAGCCCCAGCGCGTCGTATATCACAGGCACAACCTTGCACATCAACGGCGGGATGTACATGGCGTAGTTCGCATTCTGCGGCGTTGCATTGCAACACACTGACTGAATTATCAAAAAAGGAGAGCATGATGTTTTTTCGTTTATTGCTGTTGTGGGTGTGCAGTGGTGTGGCGTATGCAGAAGAAGCCGCCATCCCTCAAGCGGTCAATTCGCCTGTACACCAAGGCGTGTCTTCCTACTATAAGGCCACGGGCAAAGGTCAGTGTTCCTTTGATGCGAATCCGAAAGACCTGATGGTTGCCGCTGTTAATCGTCGCGATTACAACAAAGCCGCGCTGTGCGGAGCTTATTTGCGCGTTAAGGGTTCAAAAGGGGAAGTGGTGGTGCGTGTGGTGGATGGCTGTCCTGGTTGCAAAGCAGGTGGGCTGGACTTAAGTAAACAAGCCTTTGCACAGGTCGCTGATTTGAGAAAAGGTCGGGAACGGACGACATGGCAAATCGAGTCGCCGCCCTTAGCAACCCCTGTGCAATATCGCTTCAAGAAGGGCAGCAGTGCTTATTGGGCGGGGGTGCAGATACTCAATCATCGCAATCCGATTGCTAAGTTGGAGTATCAAAAAGAGGATGGGACATGGGGTGTAGTGTCGCGTACCGCCTACAATTATTTTGTGCAAAATAAACCCAGCATGGGGGCGGGTCCTTATACTTTTCGGGTGACTGATTATTACGGCAATACCTTGATTGATAAAAATATTCCCCTAAAGTCAGGTGTACTCATCGCAGGTGCGCAGCAGTTTCCTGACCCTACGATTGCACAAAATCCATAAGGGATGCGGGCATACGTGGTGGTTGCTAGTTGGCAGGGGTGTCAGCAATCGGTGCGGTATCGGGTTGTTTTGCTAACAACGCCCGCGACGGGCTTAAATTAACTTACAATCGCGCATCGTTTATTGATTCTAAATTTGTGTTCACCATTACCCCTCTTCCCGCCTTGAGAGATAACTACATTTGGGTACTCCATGACGCACATCACGCGGTGGTGGTTGACCCTGGCGTAGCCGCACCCGTCATTGATTTCTTGCAACAACACGCGTTGCGTTTATCCGCCATTTTGTGTACCCATCGCCATCGCGATCACATCGGTGGCATTGGCGAACTACAAGATCAATATCGCATTCCTGTCTATGGCTGTCCCCACCCGCAAAATCCGCACATTACCCATGAAGTCAGCGCAAACGATGTGCTAGACATATTGGGGCAGTCGTTTCGGGTGCTGGAACTCAAAGGGCATCTGGATGATCATGTCGGCTTTGTCTCTTCAAGCAGTTTATTTTGTGGCGATATTTTGTTTGGTGCAGGTTGTGGACGGAATATTGAAGGATCGTTGGCGCAGCTCTTTGACTCACTCAAACAACTCGAAGCACTCCCCAACGGCACGCACGTGTATTGCGCCCATGAGTACACCCTGATGAATTTACGCTTCGCCATGTTGTGCGACCCTGAAAATGCGACGCTACAACAACGACTTATCCATACCTTAGCCCTGCGCGCTGACCATCAACCTACCTTGCCTAGCACCATCGGATTGGAGAAAGCCACCAATCCCTTTTTTCGCTGCAATCAACCCGAAATCATTCAAACCCTGCAAGCGCGGGGCTTACAAAGCGATGAAGAATTGATGGTGTTTATGGCACTGCGGGCATGGCGCAACGGGGACTAGCCGTATCCATCGGTGCGATTGGCGTAGTAAGGTATTGTGTACAAGTAATTGGGTGTTGAGTTGTTGGTCGCTAGTCGTTAGTTTTTAGTTGCTGGAGTGAAATGTTTTTATCATCTATTTGAATATATTGTAAAAAAACATAGTGAGGGCAGCTTTCCCACATTAACTAACGACTAGCGACTAGCAGCTTAAAATACCCGAAAATTTAGGTATAGGTGCTTAATTGCACCTACCCCATAACAGCCACCAACGTCTCCTTGCAATACACCAACGGCAACCTTTCCCGCAACCAAGGTGGTATGCCGCGTTCTTGCAACAAATTTTTCACGGTGCGAGTGGGGGCGTTGGGATGGGGGCGTAGGGTTTCGCCGCCTTGGCGTAGGCGCAGGGTCAATGAATCGGCATTATCCAAGGGGATGATGCACGGTTGTAGGTGCGACAGATTCGCGCTGTCATCAGCAAACCGTGCGAATAAATTCGTACCTACGATCTGGAAAATTAAGCGCGCATTCAGTGGCGGCCAGTCTAGTTCGCTTTCCCCTTGCCACGTCACGTTAAAATCTCGTTTAAAATCAGGCAAGGCGGGGAGAGTGTAGATATTGCCTTGATAGCGGCGCACTTGCCAATCGCCATATTTCACGCACACCGCCGCATCTTGGCGCGCCGTTAAAAGTTGGTGCAGCATTTCGTCCAGTTGCACGGTTTGCGGCATGGGCGCGCCGTGTTGGTCTAAAAAATAGCGCAACAAATTTTTGGCGCGAGCGGGATTGAGGGTTTGTAATCGCGTGATTGCCAATGTGGTACTGGTTTCCCCCGCATCCAGTTGCGCTAATTCGTCCAATAGTTGACTGGCTTCGGCGAAATGCTGCGCGCTGCGGGCGAGGGTTTGGCGATAGGCGGGGAATTTTTCGGCTAATTTCGGGGTGATATGCTGGCGCAAAAAATTGCGCGGATAGTGATCGTCTTGATTACTTTCATCTTCAATCCAGCGCAGTTGATGGGCGCGGGCATATTCCAAAATATCCGCGCGGGAAGTGGTCAGCAAGGGGCGAACAATCCGTCCCTTCGCTCTTCCCTCCTCTCCCTTCCCCCCATCCCCCATGGCACTCGCCCCACGCACGCCCGCGCCGCGTAGCAATTGCAACAACACCGTTTCGGCTTGGTCGTCCGCATGATGTGCCAACGCCACAAAATCGCATTCATAACGCGCAAACGCCGCTCGCCTCAACTGCCGCGCTGCCGCTTCCACCCCGTGTTCTGCCCGCAACGGCGCGATATTCACCCGCTCAATATGCAGCTTCACGCCCAATGTCGCGCAAAATGCCGCACAAAAATCTGCCCACGCATCGGCATTCGGACTGATGCCGTGATGAACATGCAGCGCGGATAATTGCCAATCAAAACGGGAGCTGAGTTGGTGTAAATGATGCAACAACACCACCGAATCCACCCCGCCGCTCAAACCGACGAGGAGGTGGGTGCAAGGCAGAAAATCAGGCAGATGAAGGCGCATAAGGGGAAGGAAAATGCCGATTGGGGGTGAACCCATCAAAAATTTGAATCGCTAAATAATGGTATGCAGCCTTAAGTCTCACTAAATTGCCATTGAAAAATGCAGAAAGGGTTAAGCATTTTTGCTTAACCCTTTGATTGTTTGGTAGGCGGTATTGGATTCGAACCAACGACCCCTTGGATGTCGACCAAGTGCTCTAGCCAACTGAGCTAACCGCCTGTGAAGGCGCGCATTATAGTGGGAAACAGAAAATTTACAATGTTTTTTAAAGCGAACCAGACAGATTGCCTATCACATCCTTTTAGGTGATTCGAGCGTCGCCGCTAAAATTTGGCTTGGTAAGCCAAATGAGCGAGGGTTTAGAGGTCATTTATCCGACGACATAAAGATAACAATTAACTTCATGCCCATGTAAAAACGCTGTTGTGGGGGGGTAAGCAAGGAGGCAGCGCGGCATGACTTGCGGGCAGCGCGGGGCGAAGTGGCAGCCTGGTGGCGGGTGGGCGGGGGACGGGAGTTCGCCTGTTAATTGGATTAAGCCATCGCGTTCGCCTGATAGACGCGGGACGGCGGATAACAGGGCTAGTGTGTAAGGATGGCGCGGGGTGCGCAAGACTTCTTCGACCGTGCCGCGTTCGACAATGCGCCCCAAATACATCACGCACACGTCATGCGCCAGATATTCCACCACCGCGATATTGTGGGTGATAAACAAATAGGCGAGATGAAATTCTTGTTGTAACGATTTGAGTAAATTAAGAATTTGCGCTTGCACCGAGACATCCAACGCGCTGGTCGGTTCATCGCAAATCAACAATTGCGGCGACACCGCCAACGCCCGCGCAATGGCAATCCGCTGCCGTTGCCCACCTGAAAACTCATGCGGATACCGCCATTTGCTGGTGCGCGCCAACCCCACTTGGTCTAATAACAGGTCAATTTGCGCTTGCCGCCCATGACTCCCCTTGCTGTAACGCCCCTCGCCCGCAAGCGGGAGAGGGGTTGGGGGAGAGGGTTGGGCAGTTTGCCCTTTGCCGCGAACGTGCGAGGGAATCATCCCCTCCTCCAAAATCTCCGCAATCCGCATTTTGGGATTCAGCGAAGAATACGGGTCTTGAAACACCATCTGCATGGCGGCACGATGTTTGTGTGGCGTGTCGATCAGCTCTTGCCCCGCAAATTGCACCCTGCCAGCCGTGGGTCGTATCAATTGCAACAAGGCTTTGCCCAAGGTGGTTTTGCCGCAGCCCGATTCGCCCACCAACGCCAAGGTGCGCGCAGGTGCGATTGCCAACGACACACCATCCACCGCTTTGACCTGCCCAACCGTGCGCTGCAAAATGCCCTTGCGTATGGGGAAGTGGACTTGCAAGTCTTTGACTGCTAGGAGAGAAGGGGTAAGGGAGAAGGGGGAAAGGGGCGGCAGCGTAACGGGGTTTTCCCTTCTCCCTTCCCGCTTCTCTCTTCCTGTCTCAACGTACAAATGGCAACGCACGCCCTGCCCTGCCCGCACTTCTGTCCACGCGGGCGACTCACTTTTGCATAACGCCCACGCCTGATCGCAGCGCGGGGCGAAGCGGCAGCCTTGTGGAATACTGCCCAAGGGCGGCACCGCACCCGCAATGGCGGATAAAGGCTGATTGCGCCGCGCCGCGTCAGGCACAGCGGCGAATAATTTTTGGGTATAAGGATGCAGCGGTTGGGCAAATAGCGTGGCGCGATCCGCTTGTTCCACAATTTGCCCCGCGTACATCACGCCCACGCGATGCGCCATTTCCGCCACCACGCCTAAATCGTGGGTAATCAACAACATCGCCATGCGCGTGCGCGCTTGCGTATCGCGCAGCAATTGCAACACCTGCGCCTGTATCGTCACATCCAACGCCGTGGTCGGCTCATCGGCAATCAAAACATCTGGCTGCCCCGCCAACGCCATCGCAATCATCACCCGCTGCTTCATCCCCCCCGACATCTGAAACGGATACTCCCGCACCCGCCGCCCCGCATCAGGAATCCCCACTTGTGCCAATAATTCAATGCAACGAGATTCAATGTCGTTACTCCCCTCTCCCACTTGTGGGAGAGGGGCAGGGGGAGAGGGCGTGCCCACTTGTGGGGAGAGCGAAGCGAATTTGCTCCTTCCCCCTGGCAGGGGGAAGGCGGGGATGGGGGTTGAATGGTTCGTTACAGGTGAGCGTTTCAACCCCCACCCTAACCCTCCCCCTGCTAGGGGGAGGGGATGTGGCAAGGTGCAAATACTTATGTCCTCTGGGAGAGGGGCAGGGGGAAGCGGTGAAGGCGAATGCAACCTCAACACCTCCGCCAACTGCGCCCCCACCGTCATCACAGGATTCAAACTCAAACCAGGCTCTTGAAAAATCATCGCCAACTGCCCGCCCCGCACCCGCCGCATCTCCCGCTCAGGCAAGCCCAACAAATCCACCGCCCCCAACGCCACCCGCCCGCCCGTATTCGCCACCCCATCAGGCAACAAGCGCATCAGCGACAACGCACTCATCGACTTCCCACACCCCGATTCCCCCAACAACGCAAACGTCTCCCCCGCCGCAATCTCAAACGAAATCCCATCCACAATCGCCACGCCTGATTGCAACGAGGTAGTTAAGCGATTGACGGAAAGTAGCTTATTAGTTTTTTCAGGGAAAGAAGAGGAAGACATCGCAGGGGTAGGAATCAAGTCACAATAATGGGCGAGATTTTAGAGGAAGATAGCGCGCAATAAATATTTTTCTGAGGATGCTTGCGATGGTGAAATTTAAAGTGTCTAATCCTGCCCGCATTGCTTGATGCACAACGAATCGGTCGAGTCTGTCCCTGTTTTTCCATACTGAATAACGAAGAGGTGTTTATGAATTATTGGCATATGAATCTTCATCCAACCAACGAGCGAGGAACCGATGATGATATAAGAAAACGCGTTTTAAGCCATATGATTGGAATGGGGATTTGGAATCGAGATAATGCGGAAGACCCTCAAATTTCCGATTTTAAAAATCGGGTGCATATTGGAGATATAGTTGTTGTTTTAAATGGACGAACTCCCATTGCGGTAGTGGAAATCATTGGCGATTGGTATGAATCTCATTGCGATACAAATTCGATTGTTTGGTTTCCTCTTAGAAGGGCAGTAAAAATACTCGGCATTAGCAATGGAAATGATTGTTTTGCTAAGATCGGTATGATTCCAAGAACTCAAACTGGTACATTGGGGATTTCTAGCGATATAAATTGTGCAACTTATAAATATATTCATGATTTGTACGAATGTTGTAAAAATAAAGCCTAACTCGTAAATCGGGTAGAGTGCGCTGTGCGCAGGCGGATAAAACCTTTTTAATTCAAAATGATGTGATGTTTTTGTGCGCATGGGGCACCCTACTACGCTGGATGGGTGATTGATTAGGGATGTTTTTGAAACGGGGCAGCGCCGTTCCGCTGCAATAATAAGGTTGCCCTCCTAAGCCTGATACATGATTGTCTAGACCGAGGGGTGCTTTATAGAAAGGGAAGAAAAAATGGCAAAGCAAAAATACGAAATTACGTTTTCTTTAGCAAATGCAACTGGCACTGCTAGACAAGGTCCAAATAAGACAACTATTGAAGCAGAAAGTGAAACTAATGCTATTGCAGAAATGAAGAGAAAATATCCTGATGATGCAAATCGAAAATTTGAATTGCACTCAGTAGTAATTAAGTAGCAGGTTACGACCAACTTCATCAAAATTTCACTGGTGAAGTTGGTCGCTTGGAAACCCGTAAGGCGGATTCACCGCAAGGCAATCCGCCATTTTTTCGCCTCATGCGGCGGCTTGCTGCGCGAAACCACCCTACGAACTATTGATTCACACTCCGCGCCTTTTCCATCCCCAACCCGTAAGGTGGATTCGCCGCAAGGCAATCCGCCATTTTTTCGCCTCATGCGGCGGTTTGCTGCGCGAAACCGACCTACGAATTATTGATTCACGCTCGTCACCTTTTCCATCCCCAACGCATCCCACCCTGCCCGCCCTAGTTTTTTAAGCGTTTCGATATTCACATCAGCAATGCGATCCGCATCGGGGAAGGCATCGACGGCGCGATCGACGCTGTCTTCACGCAATAAATGCAGGGTCGGATAGGGGGAACGGTTGGTGTAATTTTCAATATCATCCCGCTGTGTGCCCGAAAATTGGTAGTGCGGATGCAAACTAGCCACTTGGAAGGCATCTTCAAATTCGGGTTCGGCAGTGGCAATATCCACCGTATCCAAGAACTCGTTGTAATCGAGAAAGTCGTTCAGCACCCACGGATGGATTAACAAAGTGGTATCCAGCACGTCGGCATCGGTATCTTGCAATCGGCGCAACTCGTCCATCAATTCCTCCAGCAAGGCTGCTGGGGTGGTGGCGTGACTGACCACATAGCGTATCTGCTTTTTGACATGCACCGCCTTGGCGAACGGACATAAGTTCAGACCAATTACGGCTTTTTCCAACCAGTCACGGGTGGTTGCAATCATCATTTCATCGGTCATTTATTTCCCCCAGTTGGTTGTTAGCGATCTGTTTTCCAAAGCAAGCCGCCACAAAACGGGAAGAAGTTGAAATGATCTTGAAGCCGCAAAGGCGGATTGTTGTTTGTTATCGGGGTGTTATTGACGCTGATTTCGTCGAGTCAATACAAATGAAAAAAATAATTTTTCTCTATCAAGTAGGTACACAAAAAAACCAAGGGCACAATAAGAAACAACCACAACAGACCTTTATCGAATTTTCCTTTAAACATGTAATAAAGCGATATAACACACCCAATACTCCCTCCCACCGCCGCGCCTACAATCAATATTTTTTGCAGCAAACCAAATACGAGCCACAGAAAAAGCACGAAACTAACGCTAAGAAGTGTAACGAACCATTCAATCCACCTGTCTAGTTTCATACCCGTCCTAGCATAAAATCAATGGGGTGAAAGTTGATTTATTTTTGGGTTTCAAAACACTAAGTCATAACTCACCGAAAGCAAATCTGCTTTGACCGTGGGAACGGCGGTGTTGGGCGTGGCGGTAAAAAATTGCGGTTGCGCTTTGTTTTTCCAGTGGTCATATTGAATTTTCAGTAATCAATAGGGTCAGACTCGATTGATTTTTGATTTGCACGCTTGTACACTGTCACTCCGCTTATCTTTAGGAGTCCATCATGGCTCGCCTACCCAGATTCGTCGTTCCCGAACAGCCGCAGCATGTCATTGTGCGGGGCAATAATCGCAGTGCCATTTTCTATACCGATGCGGACAAACAGTTTTATCTTGAAAAGCTGCGATTAGCCTGCCAGCAGCAGGGTTGTCAGCTTCACGCTTATGTCCTGATGACCAATCATGTCCATTTGCTGATTACGCCACTCGCGGCGAGCAGTTTGGCTAAAACCATGCAAATGCTGGGGCGGTATTATGTGCAGCATTTCAATTATCACCACCAGCGCACAGGGACACTTTGGGAGGGGCGGTATAAGGCGACGTTGATTGATAGCGCGGCGTATTTGCTGACGTGCATGCGTTATATTGAGCAAAATCCCGTGCGGGCGGGGATGGTGGCGCACCCGTTTGACTATCCTTGGTCAAGCTACCATTACAATGCGTTAGGACAGCCCGATGATTTAATCACGCCCTATATCGAGTATCTGCAATTGGGCAACTCCCCCGAAACGCGTCAGGCGGCGTATCGAAGTTTGTTTGCACAGGCGATGCCAAACGAGCATGTGGATGCCATCAGAACGGCGACCAATAAGGCGTGGGTGTTGGGCAATGATGATTTTAAACAACGCATTCAGCAACAAGTCGCAAGGCGAGTTGCACCCAATGCGCGAGGCGGAGATCGAAAATCCGAGCAATACAAAATCAATCGAGTCTGACCCCATTGATTTCTCGAGCAATACAAAATCAATCGAGTCTGACCCCATTGATTTCTCATTGATTTGTCATTGATTTTTAGTTTACAGGCGGGAATGTTATTGTTATGAAACCTCAGTCAGGTCGTGCTTCTTGGGTGACCAAGGTGGTATTGGTTGTATTTTCGGTGATCGCACTTTGGCTGCTGGTACAGACGCAAAGTGGATTAAATCCGTCTCTTTCAGCAAGTAGCCCCGCCCGCGTGAGCCAAGCGTCCAGTTTGCAAGTGCAGTTTGAGCAAGTGCTTGCCAATTATCGCAAAATTATTGTGTTGCTGGCGCACGAACAGGCTTTGTCTGCCCATGAACAAAACGAAGTCAACCAGATTGGGCAGCGTTTATTTCACGAGAATCTGGCGCAGATTGATACTGCATCCGACGACTTAGAAAAGCTGATTCGTTCCGCGCAGCCACAACGCTTCGACACGCTTGCCTTGCTCCTGGATTATGTGGAATCTGATGCGGGGATGTTTGACGCGGATAGGCTGGCGTTCCGCGAGTTGTTGCAAGCGATGCAAAGCGCGATTGCCAAAGAGGGTTCTTTGCCCGCCATCAAGCTGCATAAGCGCATTGGCGAGGATATGGATGCGTTAAATGAGATTGAACATCTCTATGAAAAAGAGATTAGCCAGATTTTTGGACGATTCGAGTCGCGTGCGATTTTGCTCAAACGCGAGCGTTGGGATGACTATGTTGCACATTTGGAAAAAATCTATCCCCGCGCGCAGTTGCTCAAAGAAAACGGTGTCATCCTGCCTTACCCCACGCCCAAGTCTGGCACAACCGAAGCGGACACTGCCCAAAAGGCGGAATTGGACGGTTTTGAATTGCCCCCCAAAACGGTAGCACTCACCTTCGACGATGGTCCGCATCCTGTTTACAGCGCGGAAATCGAAGCGATCCTGAAGCAATATGAAGTACCCGCCACTTTCTTTAACGTCGGGCGTAACCTTGGCACCATTACTACCGACGGTAAGGTTGCCGTATCGACGCGTGGCAATATCAGCCGCAAGTTGATGCAAGATGGTTTTGTGATCGGCAACCACAGCTTCACTCATGCCAAGCTTTCCAAGATGACGGGTGAGAGCTTGAAGGCAGAAATCAATCATACTGATTTATTGCTCAAGGCGGTGGATATAAACCGCTCTATGCTATTCAGGTTTCCTTATGGCGCAAGCAACCAAGAGGCGAACAAAATTTTGCAAGATGCCCACCTAAAGTCCGTGATGTGGAATATCGACTCACAGGACTGGGCTGATCCGCTGCCGAATTCCATCGTTGAACGGGTGTTGCAAGGTGTGCGCAAAGAGGGACGTGGCATCATCCTATTCCACGATATTCACGAACGCACCGTGAAAGCCTTACCCTTGATACTGGATCGCTTAGTCGCGGAGGGGTATCAATTTGCGGGCTGGGATGGCAGTATTTTTCGTGCGAACAAAAGTGCGGCATCCGTCCCTGATAAGTCGCCTATCTCCAACCGTTATGGCAATTCTTGGGCGATTGTGATCGGTATCGACCAGTATGCCAAATGGCCTAAGCTAGAATACGCCGCGCGCGACGCAAAAGCGTTGCGACAATCGCTGGTCGAGCGGTATGCTTTTGCCAACGACCATGTGTTTTCGCTTATTAACGGCGAAGCCACACGCAATAACATTCTCGCCCTTTTTCACGACAAATTGGCACATGGCGGCATCCAGAAAGATGACCGAATTTTTGTCTTTTTCGCAGGACACGGCGCGACCCGTAAACTGAGTTCTGGTCGCGATCTTGGTTATATCATTCCGTCCGACTCCGACCCCGCGCAGTTTGCAACCGATGCGATTCCCATGACCGAGATCCAGAACATTGCCGAAAATCTCAGTGCGAAACATGTGTTGTTTGTGATGGATGCCTGTTACAGTGGGCTAGGATTGACGCGTGGCGGGGGGACGGCTTCGTATCTGCGTGACAATGCTAAACGCATCGGGCGACAGATGTTGACGGCGGGCGGTGCCGACCAGATGGTGGCAGATGGCGGGCCAGATGGACATTCGATTTTCACTTGGATGCTGTTGCAGGGGTTGGCGGGCAAAGGTGATCTGAACGGGGATGGGCTGATTACCGCAACCGAACTCGCCGCCTATATTGCCCCCGCAGTTGCCAGCGTTTCTCATCAAACGCCCGCTTTTGGGAGTTTGCCAGGATCACAAGGCGGCGAATTTGTATTTGAACTGCCTAACGAAACAGAGTTTCTCAATGAAGCATCGACTCAGTTAGCCAGTGACGCGATTGCGCTGAACAACAAGCTGGCGGCGGCGCAGCCCGTGGGTGCTGCCGCAGAAATGAGCGTCGCCCCGCGCAAACCCATCTTCTTGAAAGATCTGCAAGGGGCGGATCACAAAATCGCCTTGCCTAGCCCCGTTCCCCTTTCGGAAAAACAAATGGCGCAACATGCCAACGATAGAGGTTTGCAGTTATACAAGGAAAAAAATTATGCCGCTGCCGAGGCAGAATTTACCGAAGCACTCAAATTGCGCCCCGATTTTGGGCTGGCGGCGAATAATTTGGGCTTCGTGTTTTACAAGCAAGGCAAGTTCAAAGAAGCCGCCTTGTGGTTTGAAAACACGGTCAAAATAGACCCATCGCGCGCAATTGCTTACCTCAATTTGGGCGATGCCTATGTGCAAGTCAAGGATAAAAACAGAGCAAAAGTCGCTTTCCAGACTTATCTGGCGTTAATGCCCACGGGCAGTCGCGCCGCTTACGTGAAATTGGAATTAGAAAAATTGTGAGCATCGGTGCGGTGCATTCACCCACCATTCGGCGCATGCCTTTCCGCCCACTCCGCTTCTATCGCATCAAATAGTTTTTCAGGTACGGTCAGTTTAAATTGCTTGCGGCGGTCGGCGGAAATTTTGCCGTGGTTTTGCAGGCAAGCGAGTACCAGTGTGGTCAGGTCGTTGCCGCGTAGGTCGAAGCGTTGGTCGATGGCTTGGTAAAGCCGATCAAATTGCGCTAAAAAATCGGTTTCAGTTTTGAGGTCATGCTCTAAAGCCTGTTGCGCCATTTCCAGCCCAAAAGTCACACACGACGTGGCATCCCAATAGCGATAGAGCGTGTCGTCAGACAAAAACTTCAGCTCGTAATCCTCATCGCCCAACCAAGTCACTTCCCACTGGCGACGGGCGGGGATAGAAAAACTTTGCAAGATTCATCTCCGCCGCAGGCACACAGCGCAAGGCTTGCGCCAAAATGCGCAGATTCGTCCCTTCATGTTTCAAGGCAAATAGAATATGTTCCAACGGCGCAGCGGTGTCAGCGGGCGCAACTTGCGCGGGCACGAGCAACGCATCAGGCGTGCGCATCACCCGCGTCACCGCCGCCAAGCGCGCAGGATAATCAGGTTCACCCGTGGTTAATCGCAACTGCTGCCGTAAATACGCATAGCCTAAAAATCTCATTTTTTTATTCGCAACCTCATTTTTTTGGATATTTTACGCTTTGACAACATTTTTTTATACCATCCATGCGCGCGATGCCTGCGTGCAAGTTCTTTAAAGAGGCACTGATTTATTCGCTATTCCTGCGTAGGATGGAATCTAGTTGATTGATACAAAAGCGTTTTTGCTTCATAAAAAACCACAAAACCGAATAAACCCGCCCTTTCTTAAATCCCCTCACCCAATGCTACAAACTCCAACGCATTGTTATCTGGATCACGGCAAAACAAAGCGCGCCGACCTGATTGACTGAGGGTGTAAGGAATCGCGGCGGCTTGTAACTTGACGACCAGCGCGTCCAAATCCACCACCGCAAACGCAATATGCCGATCCCGCCCCCCATGCGTGGGACGCACCAAGCCCGCTTCCACATTCGGCAACAACATCAAATGAAGCTGCTGCCCAGCCGCAAGCTCATACCACACACCGTCGAAGCGCATCGTCGGACGCTGCGGGTCGGGTTGCAAACCCAATAAATCCTGATAAAAAGCCCGCGAACGGGCAAGGTCGGTGGTGATAAAGGTGACGTGGTGGAGGGCGAGGAGCATGGGCGCGTGAAAAAGGTGACGGGGTGCCAATATAGCCGAGATTTCAGGGGCGGTAGGGGTAATTAGCGCATGAAAACACCTTACCATCGTCATACCGACGCGTGGGTTAATCAGATGCTCGCAAAGTCGGTATCCAGCCAAACCAATAACCCGCGTAGCGAACAAATGCTTGTGTGTGCATTCTTTTGTGCATACAATGTGCTGTATGTACTATCAATCCGACCCAGACAAAGCTGCCGCCAACCCTCTAAACCATGAGGGGGTGACGTTTGACGAGGCGTATCCCGTGTTGCTAGACCCTTATGCCCTGACTAAAGAAGATGTGGACGCTCAAGGTGAGGCGCGTTATGTGACGCTAGGCATGGGGGCGAAGGGGCGAATTCTGGTCGTTGTATGGACACTGCGCGAAGCATTGCCGCGTTTGATTTCTGCTTGGAAAGCCAATCAAC
>FZPZ01000056.1_pt1 | contig 14963 bp, 12 predicted proteins | sample 1534811 | NCBI WGS metagenome assembly FZPZ01 (sample SAMEA104161953, study PRJEB21768) | metagenome | biome: subterrestrial habitat; feature: phreatic zone; material: underground water | place: France | collected 2016-06-01 | depth 60 m | reverse complement strand
CATCGGTATTTATTTCATCTGCTTTGCGCCCTTTGCTCTGAATCGGCGCGCCTATGCTCATAATAATCACGCCTGGACGCTTCACAAAAGCCTTGCGCCCCCACAGCCTGCCCGCGTTATGCGCCACGGGAATCACTTGCGCACCGCTACTCGCCGCCAACAGCGCACCACCAATTTTATATTTACCCCGCTCACCAAAGGGTATGCGTGTACCTTCGGGAAAGATGACAACATGAAAGCCTTGTTTCAAGCGTTCCTTGCCTTGTTTAAGCAATTGTTTGATCGCGCCTTTGCCGTCACTGCGCTTGATCGCAATCGGATTGGTCAATGCCAATGCCCAGCCAAAAAACGGGATCCACAATAATTCACGCTTTAACACCCACGCCTGTGCGGGAAAGACTTCCTGTAGTGCCAGCGTTTCCCACGCAGATTGATGCTTACACAAAATCATACTCGGCTCAGTCGGCATATTTTCCAAGCCGCGTACTTGGTAAGAAATACCGCACACCATCCGCAGCAACACCAACATCATCTTCGCCCACAGCGAAATAAAGCGATAACGGGTCAGCGCGGGCAAAGGAAACGTCAGCAACGCCAACGCTGAAAAAATCGGCGTGATGATGAGTTGCAATAACAAAAAAATCAAAGAACGAAGAAAAAGCATAATTGCATCATTCCCGCACAAGCGGAAATCCAGTGAGTTAAAAAAATTCCCGCCTGCGCAGGGATGATGAAACAAATTACACCAGTGTCGCCACCACCGCCGCCAAATCTGGAAAGACCAACGTGCCTTCTGGCAAGCCACCTGCATCGCGGGTTTTTCCGCCTTTTCCTGTCAGCACCAAATACGGTTGCGCGCCCATGGCAGCGGCGGGTTGCAGATCGCGCAACGAATCGCCCACCATCGGCACACCCGTCAAATTGGTATTGTAGCGACTGGAAATCTCTTCCAACATGCCCGCTTTAGGTTTGCGACATGAACAATGATGCTCGCTGGTATGCGGACAGAAAAACACCGCGTCAATCCGCGCCCCGACCAACGCACAAGCCTTGTGCATCTTGTCATGTATCGCATTCAGCGTCGGCATATCAAACAGCCCACGCCCCACGCCCGACTGATTGGTCGCCACCAACACGCGATACCCCGCCTGATTCAGTCGCGCAATCGCCTCCAAACTCCCCTCAATCGGCTGCCACTCCGCAGGACTTTTAATAAATTGCGCCGAATCGTAGTTAATCACACCGTCGCGGTCTAGGATGATGAGTTTCATGGTTTAGTCGTTAGTTGCTAGTCGTTAGTCATTAGCTCTTTGTCGTTAGTTGGGAGTCGTTAGCGTGCTGCTTTTAACTAATGACTAGCGACCAACGACTAATAGCTGCTTGAAGAGCAGGTAGGGGCCCGCTACCGTAGGAACACGCCTTGCGTGCGAAAGCCGTGTTCCTATCAACGCATCGCGGGCAAGGTATAGCGCATAAAATCACCCTACCTGATTGATTTATTTGCTTTAATCTGACGATGTTCATTTTAGATTATGCTGCCACACAAAAATCTTCTACCGCAACCTGCATGATTCTTCTCGGTTTTTTCTGTTGTTGGTGAATCGCAAAATAATCGCTTTCAATTTGCTTTAACACCGTGGCTTCAAAATACTGTTCGCCACAAAAAGTGCATTCCAGACACGGCACATGATCCACCAGCAGAAGCTGCTCTTCTTTTTGATAAATATAGCGCGTGAGTTTCGCTTCAAGGTGTTTGTGTCCGCAAAATACGCAATGGTCAGCCATGATGATTAACCTCGTTCAAAAGGATTGGTAAATTTTGGCGGCGTGGGAATGTAAACGGTAATGATGACCAACACCACGCCCATATTGCCGCAAACCACATGAATGGGAATGCCGTGATCGCTAAAACCCACGACCAAACAGCTTTCCCCGCGCCCCGTATCGGCATATTGCTCAAGTATGCGCCCATTTAGCAAGGCTTGACTGATGTCGGCAAGCGTTAAATTATCGTTTTGCCGCTCTTGGTCGCCATGTCGGGAATAACGATAGTGATCGTTGCCAACAGATGTCTTGATCCAATCAATTTCCAACATACCGAATTAGCTCGCCAACTTCGCCAAATCCGCCACTTGGTTCATGGCTTGGTGCAGTTTTGCCAATAATGCCAAGCGGTTGGCGCGCAGGGCTAAGTCTTCGGCATTCACCATCACGCCGTTGAAGAAGGCATCGACGGGGTCGCGCAGGGTTGCCAAGGTTTGCAGCGAAGCGGTGTAGTCTCCTGCGGCAAAGGCGGCATCGGCTTGGGGGGCAACTTGGCTTAAGGCTTGGTAGAGTGCTTGTTCAGCGGACTCTTGCAACAAGTCGATGCTGACCGCGTTGGGCAAATCCCCTTCGACTTTTTTCAAGATATTGCCCACGCGTTTGTTGGCGGCTGCCAGCGCGGCGGCTTCGGGCAAGGCGGCGAAGGCGCGCACGGCGGCAAGGCGTTTCGGCACTTCGCTCAATTGTTGCGGACGCAGCGACAACACCGCATCGACTTCTTGCGCGCTGTAGCCTTGTTCACGCAGCGTGCCTGATAAGCGGTCATACACAAAGTTGGCAACTTCGGCGTTTGCATCGTTCAACACACCCGCTGGGAAACCCGCGAAGGCGGCACGCACCAAGTCCAACACGTTCAACGGTAAGGCTTTTTCCACCAACATCCGAATCACGCCCAAGGCATGACGACGCAGTGCGAACGGGTCTTTGTCGCCCGTGGGAATTTGTCCGATGCCGAACATCCCGACCAAGGTTTCCAACTTATCCGCCAACGCAACGCAGATGCCGACGAGGTTGCGCGGCAATTCGTCGCCCGCAAAACGCGGTTTGTAATGGTCTTCAATGGCAAAGGCGATGTCGTCGCTCAAGCCGTCGTGTTGGGCGTAGTAGCGTCCCATGATGCCTTGCAATTCGGGGAATTCGCCAACCATATCGGTCAATAAATCCGCTTTGGCTAACAACGCGGCTTGGTCGGCTTGGCGCACCAAAGTTTCGTCGCCCAGTTGCGCGGCGATGGCGCGGGCGATGGCTTGCACGCGTTCGACGCGTTCGCCTTGCGTGCCGAGTTTGTTGTGATACACCACTTTGGACAAGCCCAACACGCGGGCATCCAGCGGTTTTTTGCGATCTTGGTCAAAGAAAAATTTCGCATCCGCCAAGCGCGGGCGCACCACGCGTTCGTTGCCTTGAATCACCAAACTGGCATCGGCGGGGCGAATGTTGGACACGATCAAAAATTTATTGGTCAAACGGCCAGTAGCGTCCAACAACGGGAAGTATTTTTGATTCGCCTTCATGGTCAAAATCAAACATTCCTGCGGCACAGCGAGGAATTCCGCCTCGAATTGCCCCATCAGCACATTCGGGCGTTCCACCAGCGCGGTCACTTCGTCCAATAAGGCTTCATCGTCAATGGGTTGCAAATTTTGCTGCGCGGCAGCCGCCGTCAGTTGGCGCACAATGTTCGCACGACGTTCGGCAAAACTGGCGATCACCGCACCTTCGTCCGCCAATTGCTGCGCGTAGCTGTCCGCGTCATTCAAGCTAATCACCGCGTTCGCCGCTTCAAAGCGATGTCCTTGCGTGGTGCGTCCCGCTTGCAGCCCCAAGGTGCTGATCGGCACGATGTCCGCGCCATGCAACGCCACCAAACCATGCGCAGGGCGGACAAAATTCACCGTCGCCCAGCCTTCACCAGACGGGTTGGGATAAGTCATCACTTTGGCAATCGGCAATTTCGCCAAGGTTTCATCCAAGGCTTTTTGCAGCCCCTCCGCCAAGGTCGCGCCCGCCAACACGTTTTCAAAAAACAACGCCTGCGCCTTGCCATCTGCCGCTTGGGTCAGATTCGGCACGACAGACGCATCCGCGCCCAATGCCGCGAGTTTTTTCAACAACGCGGGCGTGGCATTGCCATTGGCATCCAAGCCCACCGCGACAGGCATCAACTTTTGCGACACCCGCTTGTCAGCAGCCTGCACCGCCACATCCGATACCCAAACCGCCAAACGACGCGGCGTAGCGTAAGCAACCACTTCCGCGCCATCCCCCGCCAAGCCTTGCGCCTTCAAACTCGAAGCCAAGGTCGCGGCAAAACCCTCGCCCAATTTTTTCAACGATTTAGGGGGCAGTTCCTCAACAAACAATTCCACAAGTAAATTTTTAAGCATCATTTTTTCAATCATCACAATGGGTTAATTCAAAAATATCATCAATTCAGTGCGGCTTGTCGAAACACCGCCGTAGCCCGTATGCAATACGGGGTTTGACGCGTTGTATTCCCGTATTGCATACGGGCTACTTCGCCAACGCGTCGCGGAACAGTTGCACCCAGCCTTTTTGTTCTGCATTCAAACGATCTTCCCGCGCCAGCCGTTCCAAAATCGCCAAGCCGCGCCGTAAAAATCCTTTTGCTTCCTCGCCTTGGCTCACTTCCGCTAATTTCCAACACGACACCACCATATCCGTTTGCCATAGCACATTCGCCGCATCGTGCAGGGCGAGGCGTTCAAAAATGGCATGACTAGCGCGGAAGGACACCAGTGCGCCCGCTAAATCGCCTTGGGCTAGGTGGATGTCGCCGATTTTCTCGTGCGACACGCTCAAGTCGCGCTGCCATTCGGTATTCGCCGCATCGTGCTGGGCGAGGCGTTCGCGGAGGGTCAAACTGGCGCGGTAGGACAGCAGCGCGCCAGCTAAATCGCCTTGGGCTAGGTGGATGTCGCCGATGTTGTCGTGCGACACGCTCAAGTCGCGCTGCCATTCGGTATTCGCCGCATCGTGCTGGGCGAGGCGTTCGCGGAGGGTCAAACTGGCGCGGTAGGACAACAGCGCGCCCGCCAAATCGCCTTGGGCTTTTTGGATGTTGCCGATGTTGTTGTGCGACACGCTCAAGTCGTGCTGCCAGAGTGTGTTATCGGGCGCGGCAGTGTGTTGGACTTGGGCGATCTTGAAGGCTATTTGATAGGCTTCTAGGGCGGATTCCCGTTCGCCATTATCCCGCGCCACATCGCCCAGCGCGTTTTGCGCCATCATTTGCTCGCGCACCGAACCACGAAGATAGGCGAGCGCAACCACTTGCTGGGCAATTTTCTGCACTTCCGTTTTACTCAAACCCAATGCCCGTGCCGTATCCAGTGCCAGTATCCCGTCCCATACTTGCAGCCCTTTGGTATTGCCCGCTTGTTGCCGCTGTTGCCAGTGCACCAAAATTTCGCGGTGGGCGGGGGTGATTTCGCCGCCAGTAGTAATACGCTTCGCATCAGGCAAAGGCGGGAGCGTGGGCATATCCATGTTGGTCGCTTGCGGTTGCAAATAGTGCGAAGTCAGGCGCACCGTCCACAGGTCGGGGGCGAGTTCGGCGGTTTGTTTGGTGGCATCCAGCGGCAATAAAATCAGCAGCGGGCCGCGTTGTTCCAACTGGGTGCGGCGTTCGTTGAGGCGGGCGAGCAATTCGCGGCGCAGCAGGTGCGCCCAGCGGATGCTGGCTTGAATCGGATCGCTGCTGTCGGAGGGTGTCCAAGCCGATTGCGCGCTCAAGGCGGTGTGCAAAGCCAAGGGCAAATTGCCGTCCAACGACAAAATCCCCACGCGCAAGGCAGTGGGTGCAGCGGGCAATAGGGTGTTTAAGCAATCCGCCAAAATGAGCCGCAACCAAGCGGGTTCGGCTTCGGTGGAGTCAAGCGCGGTGAGATGCAGATCGGGCAGTTTCCACGGTTGTTCGGGCAAGAATTGCACCGCCAACGCCCACCCTGTTGCCGCCTGTTCCAAGCGCGATAGCAATGCCTGACGCAACAAGTCATTACCCGTAAACACAAACATCACGCCAAAATGCTCAGGCGTTTCCAGCAACAACAACAGCCGCTGCCAAGCGGCTTCAAACTCGTTGTTTTCCAGATTCGCCACAGCAGGCGGCGCGGACAGGGCGTGTTCGGTCATGGTGCAGGATCGGCAGCCGCCTCAATCGTCGCCCATAAACAGGGGTGCAGGTCGTACCATTCTTTGCCATTGCGATAATTGAGAATGACGCGGTTATCGAGGTAATACGCCAGTGCAGAAAAGTCATGCCCACGATTATTGGCAATCACCTTGTTCTCTTTTGCCACGCTTCTGAGCAATACCCAATCGTTGCGCACTGTGAGCTGCGCCATTTCCACTTCGCTGGTGTCTTTCAGTGATTGAATAATGGCATCGTTTTCCTGTAGCGGGAGGCGATCCAAGGCGTATTGCGCTTGATAAATCGCATCCACCATCAGACGACGCAGAAAATGCCGCAAATCCCCGCCTGAAATCATCGAAAGTTTATCAATGGCATCTTTGGTAAAGACTTTTTCCCAGTCTGGAATGCGTTTTTCCAACAAGTCGCGCATGACCGCCAGACCTTTTTCACGCGGTTGACGACGATTGGTACTGGGTGTTTCATACACGCGCACGGAAGCCAAGGAATAAAAAGGCACTAAATTACGAATATTGCTTAACAAGCATAAATAAGGCGGGACGGCATACACAATTTGTACTAGGGGGATGCGTAAGTGTTCATATTGTTCGCTAAACGTGCGCACGACACTGTCGAACATTTCCGCACCATCATCGCCCGACTTGCCACGCAAACGCTCCAGTGAATCCACCAGAATCACCACTTCACGCTTTTCACGTTTTTTAAGCCAATCCGCCATTTCTTTAACGAATGCTCTGATTTTATTTAAAAAATCCTGCTCACTGGTTAGCGAACGTAATTTTTGGTCGATGGTAAGTTGCGCATCTTTAAGATTAAATTTGAGGTGCTCGTTAATGGAAACTTCTTTTAATTCAACCTCTGTTTTGCCTAACCAATTTTTAAACCGCTCAAGCGGGGACTCCGCATCTTTTTCGGCTTCGGGATAATGCGTTTTTAACCAATCTCTTACCCCGACGGCGAGCATCAACAACAGCATTTCAACCGTGATGGGCTGGGTATCGTTGAGATATTCCGTGGCATCAAACAGCACGCAACGGAATTCTCCCGTCCCATCCAATTTGGCGGTTAAGCGCAACAGTTCGCTACTTTTTCCCGTGCCACGCTGCCCCGTAAAGTAATAAATCGCTGTTCCATCCGTGAGTTGAATATCTTGCGACAACGCCTCAATCACATCTTCTCTATCAGAACCATGCAAATTAAACACATAACGAGGGTCTGTCGTCGGCATGGGATCGCCACTTTGACGCAGTACTTTTTGCCATTCACGCAATGTTTTACTATCCATGTCGATGTTCCTTTAAACGGTCAGCAAAGTATGGCGCACGCCTTACGCAGCCTGCTTTTCCAGCGGCAAGGGGCGTTGAAAACGTCCTTCGAGGATGCCGCGTATGGTGATGTCCTCATCCAAATTTTCCCAACGCAGGGCTGCGCCCTCCAACCTCAGTTGCACCTCACCCAGCTCTTGGTCGCTCGCCTGACTGAGGAGGCGAAAACGGCTGGACGGAAAGCCAATCTGACGACCATCGGTCAATTCGACAAACACCACACGCCTATGCACCCAAGTGCGCACGGCGCGGGGGTCGGTTTCAGTAACGAAAGAATTCATGCCATTTTCCCGAAAAATCTCCATGCACTAGGCACGTTACGCCGCTTTCTTTTCCAATTGCGCCAACACGTCTTCCGCCCATTCGCGTTTTGCCATGGGGAAGCCTAGGCGGGCGCGGCTGTCTAGGTAGGCGGCGGCAACAGAGCGGGCTAGATTGCGGATGCGTCCGATGTACGCTGCCCGTTCTGTGACCGAAATCGCGCCGCGTGCGTCCAACAAGTTGAAGGTATGCGCGGCTTTGAGCACTTGTTCGTAAGCGGGCAAGGCGAGTTGTTGCTCCATCAAATGCTTGGCTTGTTTCTCAAAGCTGCCGAACGCGCCCAACAAGAATTCCACGTCGCTGCGTTCAAAGTTGTAAGTGGATTGCTCGACTTCGTTTTGGTGATACACGTCGCCGTAGCTCACGCCGTCCGTCCACACGAGGTCATACACGCTTTCCACGCCTTGCAAATACATCGCCAAGCGTTCCAAACCGTAGGTGATTTCGCCTGTAATCGGTTTGCAATCAATGCCGCCGACTTGTTGAAAATAGGTGAATTGGGTCACTTCCATGCCGTTCAGCCACACTTCCCAGCCCAAGCCCCACGCGCCTAACGTCGGGTTTTCCCAGTCGTCTTCTACAAAGCGGATGTCGTTTTGTTTTAAGTCGAACCCCAAGGCTTCCAACGAACCGAGGTACAGCTCCAAAATGTTCGCGGGCGCGGGTTTGAGGACGATTTGGAACTGATAGTAATGTTGCAAGCGATTGGGATTTTCGCCGTAACGCCCGTCTTTCGGACGACGCGAGGGTTGCACATACGCGGCTTTCCAAGGCTCTGGGCCGAGTGAGCGTAAAAACGTGGCGGTGTGCGACGTGCCCGCACCGACTTCCATATCGTAAGGTTGCAACAGCGCGCAACCTTGTTTGTCCCAATAATTTTGTAGCGTGAGGATGATTTGTTGAAAGGTAAGCATTTCGATGAGGTGTTCAGGCTTAAACAAAGGCGCGCATTTTACTGGTTTTTACAGCGTTGCTACAGATTGAATTTTTAAGGGCCACTTGCCAACATCGGCATAACGCATCAATCCGTGCTGTCTTAGCGATTTTCTCGCGTATGCCAGAGTCGCAACACATAGAGCGTCGTTCCCTGAATTTCGTAACGCATTTCATACGCACCCACCAAGAGGCGACGCACCTCGCGCGGATCAAACTCATCCAACCTTTCACCCAGACGCGGTTGCAACAAAAGTTTCGTCGGAGCGGCGGTTAGGGATTGCACGGTGGCAGCCGCCGCTTGCTGATTGAATGGCAACAAAAACGTGTGCAGTCTTGCCAAGTCAGACAAACCCTTGTTCGTCCACTTCAGCTCCATCAGCGTGGCACCTGCAATGGCGCATCTGTATTCAGGCTGTCTGCCCAAGCTTGTACTGACTGATGATCGATAACCTGCCCCGCATCCACATCCGCCATCGCATCCAACGTCAACTGACGACGTAATTCCTCTTGATCGAGCCAAGCAGCCAATGCCTGTTTCACCACCCAGCCACGAGAACGCTCCATCCGCGCCGCAATTTGATCCACCTTGTCTATCAGTGGAATGGGAACATGCGCCGTCAACACTTTAGTCAGCATTTCAACCTCCTTAAAATCAGCTTTAAATCAGGGTGATTATATTTGATTCGCCTCAAGTGACGCTGATTAAATCCGATCCTCTTGAGTCCAGAGCCGTGAGTCGTGAGCCTGTCGAATGATCGAATGCTCGAAGCATAATTCGCAGCATCACACCGAAATCCCGTCCTGTATCCTTTGCCAAAATGCTGCCATTCCCGTCACTCGCTTACTGACGGGTATGATGGCGTGGCAGACTCTGTGTGTGTGATATCGGAATTGTTTGGTTCTATGTGATTTACAGTGGGTGAAACAAGACTCCCTCCCCTTCAAGGCATAGGTATCTACACAACTTTTAACTCATTGAAATTTAACTAAAAATTATGGGGCGTAGGAGCGCACAAATTGCGCGAAAGGTGTTGCGAGAGGCTATCGCGCAATTTGTGCGCTCCTACGTTGCGTTTGTGTTTGTAATGGCAATAAAAAATACATATAACTCAATGATTATTAAATAAATTAAGATGTGTAGATACCTATGCTTCAAGGGGAGGGAGATTGCTCATTTGTGCCATGATGACCCACTATGATTCACATTCAGCGTCCCTAACCGTAGGTGCGGATTGATTCGCAAGGGTTTTGATGATGATCCGTAGGGGGGATAAACGCAGCGCGTCCCCCATTTCCCCATGGATTCAGGTGGATGCGCTGTGCTTATCCACCTTACTGATTTAAAGCCTCCCCACCGCAAAACCCCCACAAAATCAGGTATGCTTCGTGCCTTATTTCACCAACTGTCTCCACTGTTATGCCTATATTGCGAGGTGCTACTTCATCCCGTACTACACCAAATGCCGCTAATGATATGTACGACGTTTTTCTCGCCTATTCCAGCGCAGACCGCACCCGCTTAGAACCGTTAGTGCGGGCGTTTAAACAACAAGGCTGGTCTGTATTTGTTGACCATAGAGATATTGGAGGCGGTGATCTTTGGAAGAAAAAAATCCAAAAAGCTATTCACGGATGCAAAAGTGTGGTGGCAGTCTGGTCGAAGCATTCGATTTTGGCGGATGCGTCAACCGAACCCATCAGCTACTTCATCAGCTCAGAGAGCGCAGAATGGGTTAACGCAGAAGTGGAAGTTGCAAAAAGGCGCGGCATTTTACTGCCCATTATTTTGGACAAAGACATAAAACCACCTTTTGGTTTCGCTGCTTATCAAGCCCTAGACTTTTCTCAATGGCAAGGCGACATCGCCGCCCCAGTGTTTCAAACTCTTGCTGCCGCTGTGCGCAGACAGTTGGACGCAGCGCGCCAAGCCCAGCAAAATGAATTAACAAAACAACAGACAGAACCCATCCCTTCGCAAGCTATACCGCAGCAATCCCCCGCATCTGAACAACAAGCGCAAGATGGAACAAATAGCTTTACTGGGAACGCGTCTATGCCACACTTGACCGTTAGCGGTAGTTTCAGTGCATCTTTAGAACCCTTTACAGTCAACGGAAATTCTCAGACAAGTGAAATCTCATCTGAAATTGAGAAATCTCCTTCTACTGACAAGCAGACTGCACCACAATTAGAAAATGGCGGTTTTGTCGCAGGTCTCGCTGGCTTTACGTCCGAGTTCTGTGGTGTAGGCAGTCATGCGCATGTCCCAGACCATCTTGGCGTGGAAGGTGAAGCGAATCGCCTTGCCGAGTTGATTGCTTTGCGCGAAACGAAATTGCCGCTGGCGATTGGTTTGTTTGGCAATTGGGGAAGTGGCAAAAGTCATTTTATGAATCTGATGGATCGCCGCATGAAGCACTTGGCGAATCAAGAGCAGACCGATTCCAGTGGAACATGGTGTCGTGAGATTGTGCCGATTTATTTCAACGCGTGGCATTACCTCGACACCAATCTTTGGGCAAGTTTGGTGACGGAGATTTTTGAAGGACTTTTTCGGCATATTTCGCCAAATACAGACACACTCGCTGTGCGTGCAGAGAAAATCAAAAATTTGATGGATGAGCTGCAAAAAGCAGAAGGTGCGGTTGCCAGTGCGGAAGAAGATATAAAGCAGGCAAGAGAAGCTAAAACGCGTGCGGAATTGGAGGTGCAACAGGTAGAAAAAGCAGTTAAAGAGGCAGCAACTCAGCGCGACAAGGTTAAAGGTTTTATCGCGGGGGTGATGGACAACTTGAGATCGCTATTACCCGACAATGAAATGGAAGTTGGTTGGAAAAAGGCGGTGGAAGTGTTGCACTTGGAAGATGCGCGTGAATCTTATTCTACTTTCACCGCACAAGTTGCTGAATTTAAAACGCTTCAAGGTCGCGCGCGTGCCGTGGTGCGAGCATTGCTTGCCACTGAAGGAAAAGCATGGCGAATTTTCTGGCTGCTCGGAGCTGTGCTTGGTGCGCCGTTGGTTGCGGGGTGGCTGATGCGGATATTGGCGCAAAACTGGAGCGCAGAAATTCACCAAATAGAAATGATAATGAGTGAGATCACGGTGTCGCTAGTTGCCATCGGCGGTTGGTGCGGTGTGCAATTGCAACGCGGCAGAGCATTGCTTGGTCAGTTAGAATCTATGGAAAAGGCGGCACGGAAGAAGCGGGCTAACAAAGCAGAGTCTGCCGAACTCATCGCTAAACGTGCGGAACTCGCAACGTTTAACGCAGCGGAAGCGTCGGCGGGGATTCAGCTCAAATTGGCATTAGAAAGTGTCAAGAAAATCGAAGCAGTTTTGCAGGAAGCGCAACCAGAACGGCGGTTGTTTCGATTTATTGAGCAACGCGCACAAGCACAGGATTACCGTGCACATCTGGGTTTAATCAGTTTGGTTCGCAAGGATTTTCACGAGTTAAGTCGTTTGTTTGCCGAAAAAGATTCAAGTGTGCCTACGCAAGCCAACACCCTGAGCGCATCAATTGACCGCATTGTGTTGTTTGTGGATGACCTTGACCGTTGCCAACCTGAAAAAGTGGTGGATGTTTTGCAAGCGGTGCATTTGCTCTTGGCATACCCGCTCTTTGCGGTTGTGGTCGGGGTCGATCAGCGATGCTTAAAGCAAAGTCTGGAAACGGAATTTAAGGGTTTGGTTACTAATGGAAAAACACCAAAAAGTGAAGGTTATCAAGCCACTTCCTTGGATTATTTGGAGAAAATTTTCCACATCCCGTTTCATCTACCAACCATGGGGGAAACAGGTTTTTCAACGTTGATTGAAAATCTCACTGAGCACAGTGTACAAATTTCGCCTGAGATACCTGAGCCTGAAGCACGGCAACAAAAGCCAGAAACACCACCGCCCGAACACGAAGATTCAGGCAATACGCCCATTGCCCCAGCCCCGAAACCTAGCAAACCCAAAAAACTCAGTAGCACGCCCCTAGCACGATGGGAACGGGATGCGCTGAAAGATTATCACTCGCTGATTCATAGCCCACGCGGCGCAAAACGACTGCTCAATACTTACCGTTTAGTGAGAGCGGGGATTCCAGAAAACGAGTGGCAGGATTTCGCTGGCGATGACTCCCACAATGGGGATTTTAGAGTGGCGATGTTGCTACTGGCAGCGGCAGCAGGGCATCCATCCGTCGTGCGGGAATGGTTCAAATTATTGAGAAATCACGATTGGACAACCACTGATTTAACCGATGTGCCACTGGATGAAGCGTCCAAAAAGAGTTGGGATGATTTTAGAACAGCTTTTACCCAGACCTTTGACAAAATCACCCAAAAACCAAGCACCAAGCTTTTCGAGAAATGGCTTGATCGCGTGGAGCGATTTACCTTTTAGAAAGTTACAATTCGTAGCCCGCGCAGCCTCCAAGGTTTTGTAGGTGCGAATTCATTCGCACGGTTTTAAATTTTGTCCCATCCCCCAAACCCGTGCGAATAAATTCGCACCTACGGTCGTCCACGCACCATACCCGTCATACCAGCGCAAGCGGGTATCCAGTCAAAACAAAAAATCCCGCGCAGCGGACAAAATCTGTTGTCTCGCTGCGCGAGGCTTGTTCTCAGGTCTGGATTCCGACCTTCGTCGGAATGACGGGATTGGGTGACGCGTTGAAATGACGGTGTAGCCCGTATGCAATACGGGAAGGCATTTTGCAAAACATCCCCGTAGCGCGCCCTCTTGCGGTAAATCGCTCACTTAATCACCGCATATTCCGCGTCGAATATGCGCTATAATCCCCGCATGAACAATCACACATACATCTGGCAGTCCAGCGATTGGCCGAGCTGGCGTTTTGACTGGGCGGCATTGGCTGAGCCGATGGCGGAGGTGAGTCGCGCCCAAGGGCGGTTGTTGGGGCGGTTGGCGGATGTGGGGATGACGCTGCGCGATCAGGCGAGTTTGCTTGCGTTGACCGACGATGTGGTGAAGACCAGCGAAATCGAGGGCGAGGCGTTGAATGTGGCATCGGTGCGGTCGTCGATTGCCCGTCGCTTAGGCGTGGACATCGGCGCGCTTGCACCCGTTGATCGTCATGTCGAAGGCGTGGTGGAAATGGTGTTGGATGCGACCGTCAACAACCAAGCCGCCGTCACGCCCGCCCGTTTGTTCGGCTGGCACGCCGCGCTGTTCCCGACGGGCTATGCGGGGTTGTCCAAAATAAACGTGGGCAGTTGGCGCGATGATGCCAACGGGGCGATGCAAGTGGTGTCGGGGGCGATTGGGCGGCAGCGCGTGCATTTTGAAGCTCCGCCAGCGGCGTGTTTGCCCGCCGAAATGGCGCGCTTTCTCAATTGGGTCAACGCGCCCGCGAATGTGCCGCCGTTGATTAAGGCGGGGTTGGGGCATTTGTGGCTGGTGACATTGCACCCGTTTGACGATGGCAACGGTCGCATTGCCCGCGCCTTGGGCGATTTGCTGCTGGCGCGTGCCGACGGCAGTCCGCAACGCTTTTACAGCCTGTCCGCGCAGATTCAGCGTGAGCGCAACGCCTATTACGACATCCTAGAGCAGACGCAAAAAGCCACGCTGGACGTGACGGCGTGGCTGCTGTGGTTTTTTGATGCCCTGCATCGCGCCGTCGAACAGGCACATAGCACATTGGACGTGGTGTTGCGCAAAGCGCGCTATTGGCAACTGTGGGCAACCTTGTCGCTCAACGAACGGCAAGTGAAGCTGCTCAACAAGTTATTGGACGGCTTCGAGGGCAAACTCACCAATCAAAAGTGGGCGACGATTGCCAAATGCTCCCCAGACACTGCCCTGCGCGACCTCAACGACCTGTTGCAACGCGGTGTGTTGCGCAAAACCGCTGGCGGCGGGCGCAGCACGGGGTATGAATTGAACGAATTGCGGGAATAACCCGCTTTCGGGGAAATGCTATTGGCATGGGATCGCCTAGCGGGCGCAACCGCCGCGATTGCGAGACTGGCGGCGTTGCGCAGGGGGGATTTAAGTGGCGGCGTGCGTCCCCGTGGGTGCATAGGTATCTACACAATTTATGGCGCATTTCTGAAAATGCACCTGTTTTGATTTATTAACTCTAACATGGTGATTTGTAATTAAAATCATAGCGAACCTACTCCTTCCCCCTAGCAGGGGGAAGGCTGGGATGGGGGTTGAAAGTTTGCATTTGTGCGACGATTTCAACCCCCACCCTAACCCTCCCCCTGCTAGGGGGAGGGAATGTAGCAAGTGGAAAGAGTTGTGTAGATACTCATGCCGTGGGTGACTGAAACTCTCGTGTAAGCGGTTGAATCAGTCCGTTCAGGTCGCCGCCTTTGATGCCAATTTCGTTGAGTACTGCGTCTAAAATGGGTTGTTGGGC
>FZPZ01000062.1_pt1 | contig 14993 bp, 11 predicted proteins | sample 1534811 | NCBI WGS metagenome assembly FZPZ01 (sample SAMEA104161953, study PRJEB21768) | metagenome | biome: subterrestrial habitat; feature: phreatic zone; material: underground water | place: France | collected 2016-06-01 | depth 60 m | reverse complement strand
GATGCGCTGCAAAATGGATTTCATCGCCATGCTGACATCATTGCGCGCCGCTTGCGCCGACTCCACATTGATATACAACGCCGCATATCGTCCAGATTGATTTAATTTGTCCGCCATTGCCAATAAAGTGCTGGTTTTGCCCGTTTGGCGCGGGGCGTGCAGCACAAAAAACTTTTTATGTTCAATCAGCTCGTTAATCTCCTCCCAATCCACCCGCGTGGTCGGGTCAATTGTGTAGTGTTCCTCGGCAACCACTGGTCCTGCGGTATTGAAATATTTAGGCATGGTAACAACGTCCAGATAAATAACGAGGGCGAGTCTAGCATAAGCATATCTGTCGGGGCGAATTGCATCCGCCCGCGTGCAACACGCCCTGAGGTTTTATGCCCCCGCCACTTTCCACGTCAAATCCAACTCCCGCGCCGCTTTGACATCATCCAAACGGCGCACAGGTTGGCTGTAGGGCGCGCCTTTGACCAAGTCGGGCGTGGCGTGGGCTTCGTCCCAAATTTCTTTCATCGCAGCGACGAAGGCATCCAAGGTTTCTTTGGATTCGGTTTCGGTCGGTTCGATCAGCAAACATTCGGGGACGAGCATGGGGAAGTAGGTGGTGGGTGGGTGGTAGCCTTTGTCCAGCAGGCGTTTTGCCACGTCCATCGCGGAAATCCCCGTGGCATCTTTCAACGGTTTGCATGACACGATAAATTCGTGGCTGGCGCGGCGTTGAGGGAAGGCGATGCGGTAGCCGACTTTTTGCAATTCTGCCATCAGGTAGTTGGCGTTCAAGGTGGCGAATTCAGCGACGCGGTGCATTCCGTCCGCGCCTAACATTTTGGCATAGACGTAGGCGCGCAGTAGTACGCCGATATTGCCTGTGAAGGCGGATAGGTGACCGATGGACAGAGGGAGGTCTGCTTCGGTTAGGTAGCGATATTCGACGGTACTTTCAGTTCCCGCACCCTCACCCCCAACCCCTCTCCCAGTGGGAGAGGGGAGCGCGACGGACGAGGGGGACTTGGCGACGACGGGCAATGGCAAGAATGGCAATAAACGTGCTGCTACGCCGACCGCACCCGCACCAGGACCGCCGCCGCCGTGGGGGGTGGCGAAGGTTTTGTGCAGATTGCTGTGGATCACGTCGAAACCCATGTCACCAGGGCGCACTTTGCCGAGGATAGCGTTGAGGTTCGCGCCGTCGTAGTACAGCAAGCCGCCCGCGTCGTGGATGATGTGTTTGATGTCTTCGATATGGGTTTCAAACACGCCCAGCGTCGAAGGATTGGTCAACATCAGCCCAGCCGTTTGCGGACCCACGGCAGCACGCAGCGCGTCTAAGTCCACATCGCCGTCGGCATTGGTGGGGATTTCGCGCACTTTGTAGCCGCACATCACCGCCGTGGCGGGATTGGTGCCATGTGCTGCATCGGGGACGATGATTTCAGTGCGGGCAGTGTCGCCGCGACTGGCGTGGTAGGCTTGGATCATGGCGATCCCTGCGAATTCACCTTGCGCACCCGCCATCGGCATCAAGCTCACGCCCGCCATGCCCGTCACTTCTTTCAAAATTTCTTGCAAGTCATACAAACACGCCAACACGCCTTGCCCCGTGTGTGCGGGGGCGAGCGGGTGACGCGCCAAGAAATTCGGCAGCATCGCCAAGGTGTTGCAGGCGCGCGGGTTGTACTTCATGGTGCAAGAACCCAGCGGGTAAAAGTGCGTGTCGATGGAGAAATTCTTCTGCGACAGATTGGTGTAATGGCGCACGACGTCCATTTCCGAGGCTTCGGGCAACAACGGTGCGTCTTGACGCAACAGCGCGGCGGGGATGGATTTTACGTCTGCCATGGCATGCGGTGCTTGCGCGGCATTGCGGCGACTGGGGTGACTACGTTCAAAAATTAACATGATGAGGTCTCTTAAATTCTGGTTGGCAACTCCTTCCCCCTAGCAGTGGGGGAGAGCGCAGCGAGGGGATTTGATGTTAGTGCGGGCAGGATGTACCGCCTGCCAAGCAATTGAGGTCTTCGGTGCGTTGACGGGTTTTTTCGGTTAAGCAAGTCGATACTTCCAGCGCGTGGATGCTGCCGCCTTCGGAGTCGCGGGTGGCAAATTCACAGTGCAAATCGCGGTATTTCAGCCACGCCAATTGCACCACTTTTAAATCTTGCTGTTGTTTGGTATCTAATTTGGCGCGATACGCTTGATACGTTTGATTGAGCTTTTTATCCGCCCGCGTGTAATCCTGCGCCGCGCAGATATTCATATCGGTTTGGGTTTGCGGATCGCGGCAATTGGGGGTGTCGGCAGCATAGACAAAGTGGGTGAATGCCAATAACACACAGGCGCGCATTAAGTTCGATAACATTTTGTAACTCCTTTTGGGTGGAAAATGCTGGCAAGCTCAGGCTTGCGCCTGACTGGTTGGGTTAAAAATCCGATTTACGCCAGTGCCGCCCGCAACGCGGCGACAAATTGCTGTAAATCTTCCTCGGTTTTGGTTTCCGTGGCGCAGACCAGCAAGGCGTTGCCCAATTCGGGGTAATCCGCGCTGAGGTCGTAGCCGCCCAAAATACCTGCGTCTGCCATGCTCGCCAATACCTCGGCAGCGGGTTTGGGCAATTGCAACACGGTTTCGTGGAAGGTTGGGGCGTTGAACAGCACGCTCACGCCCGCGATGCCGCTTGCCAATGTTGCCAAGCGTTGCGCGTTTTGGTGCGAGGCGGCGGCGACGCGGCGCAGTCCGTCTTGTCCCAACAGCGACATAAAAATCGTTGCCGCCGTCACCATCAAGCCTTGATTCGAGCAGATGTTAGAAGTGGCTTTGGCGCGGCGGATGTGTTGTTCACGGGCTTGCAAGGTCAAGGTGAAACCTTGTTTGCCGTCTAAATCCACGGTGCGACCGATGATGCGCCCTGGCATTTGGCGTACCAAGGCTTGTTTGCAGCACATAAAACCGAAGTAAGGCCCGCCACTGGACAACGGTGCGCCCAAGGGTTGACCATCGCCGACCGCAATGTCTGCCCCAAACGTTTTAGCTCCGCGCAGCGGTTCGTTCGTCCCCTCTCCCCCTGGGAGAGGGTTAGGGTGAGGGCAATCGCCCCAAGTGCCCGCTGATTTCAACAATGCCAGCGACAAAGGATTGACCAAGGCAATCGCTAAACCACCATTGGCGTGTGCCCAGTTGGTCAGCGCATCGACCTCTTCCAGCGCGCCAAAGAAGTTCGGCTGCGGAATCACCAAAGCGGCGAAATCACTGCCCGCGTGTTGCGCCAACGCTGCCATATCGACTGTGCCTGTCGTGCGGTCGTAAGGAATTTCCACCAATTCAATGTCTTGCAACTTGACGATGCTGCGCGCGGTGCTGCGATAGAACGGGCTGACGGTAGCAGGCACAAGGATGCGGCGCGAAGTTTTATGCGCCCGCACCGCCATCAACATCGCTTCTGCCAAGCCCGACGCGCCGTCGTACAAACTGGCGTTGGACACGTCCATGCCCGTGAGTGATGCCATCATGGTTTGGTATTCGTACAGCACTTGCAACGTGCCTTGGCTGGCTTCGGCTTGGTAGGGCGTGTAGGCGGAATAAAACTCGCCGCGTGTCGCCAGTTCCCAAACCGCAGCAGGAATATGGTGTTCGTAAGCACCCGCGCCGATAAAATTCAGCAACGGCGTGTCTTGCGCCGCACGGTCACGCATCAAACGCGCAACCTGCATTTCGTTCAAACCCGCGCCCAAAGCCGTCAACGAACCGCTTTTTAAATGCGCAGGGATTTCATCAAACAATGCGTCAATTTCCGTCACGCCAATACTGGCGAGCATGGAACTGACATCTTGAGAAGTGTGGGGGATGAAGGGCATTTTCGTAATGAGAAGAGTATTTTGAGAAGGGAGAAGAGGGAAGAGAGAAGGGTTGGGGAGTGCAGCGCGGGAAGGTAATGGATGCGCATTGTGGGAGAAACGTTTCCCCATGCACGATCAACCGTCACTCCCTTCCCTCTTCTCCCTTTCCCCTTCTCAGTCTTTAATGCGCCTCGCTATCCACGACCGCTTGATATGCGGCTGCGTCTAACAGACCTGCAACAGCACCCGCATCCGCAGGCTGCATTTTGAAAATCCACGCGTCATAAGGCGCGCTGTTAATGGATTCGGGCGAACCATCCAGATCGCCGTTAATCGCGGTGACAGTGCCAGACACAGGTGCATAAACATCGGCGGCGGCTTTCACCGACTCCACCACGGCGCACTCTTCGCCCGCATTTAAACTGCGCCCGACAGCGGGTGCTTCGACATACACCATATCACCCAACAATTCTTGCGCGTGTTGGGTGATGCCGATGGTGATGCTGCCGTCCGCTTCCGTGCGGATCCATTCGTGGGAGGGGGTGTATTTCAATTCGGTTGGGATGCTCATTGGGGTCTCCTGATTGAGGGGTTATTAGTCGTTAGCGTTAGTTGGTAGTCGTCAGCCTGCTGCTTTTAACTAACGACTAGCGACTAAAAACCAACGACTTAATTACTTAAGAATGGACGACAACTTTGCCATTGCGCGCAAATGGGTATTTCACCACTTTGGCGGTCAGCATTTTATCGCGAATTGCCACTTGTACGCTGTCGCCAATGGCAACTTCTTTTGGCACACGCGCTAAGGCAATGGATTGATTCAGCGTGGGCGAAAAACTACCGCTGGTGATTTCACCTGTGCCATGGGCAGTGTGGACAATTTGATGACCACGCAGTACGCCGCGATCTTGCAAAATCAGCCCAATCAGTTTTTGTGTGGGTGGATTCGCCAGCAACGCCGCTTTACCCACAAAGTCGCGCGGGCTAATTAAGTCTATCGTCCACGCCAAGCCCGCTTCCAGCGGATTCACGGTTTCATCCATGTCCTGACCGTACAAATTCATGCCTGCTTCTAAACGCAAGGTGTCGCGTGCGCCCAGCCCAATCGGTTTCACGCCTTTTTCGGCCAAGATTCCCCAGAAAAACGCGGCGGCTTTGGCGGGCAGCATAATTTCAAAACCATCTTCGCCTGTGTAGCCCGTGCGGGCAATAAACATCTCGCCCATTTCTACCGCGCTAAACGGAATCAACGATGCTGTCAACGCTTGGCTGCCAGGCAAGGCTTCCCAAACTTTGGCACGGGCATTCGGTCCTTGCACCGCAATCATCGCCAATTCGGGATGATCGGTAATGTCCAACGTTGGCGCGTGAACCGCTGCTTGTGCGCGCATCCATGTGATGTCTTTGTCGGCCGTGCCCGCGTTGACCACGATGCGGAACCAATCTTCGCGCATAAAATACACTATCAAATCATCAATCACGCCGCCATCTGGACGCAACATGGCGGAATATAACGCCTTGCCAGTTAGGTGCAATTTGCTGACGTTGTTCGCCAACAAGCCTTGCAGAAAAGTGCGCACGTCATTGCCGCGCATGTCCACCACGCGCATGTGTGACACGTCAAACATGCCGCAATCGTTGCGCACTTGATGATGCTCGTCGATTTGCGAACCATAATTGACAGGCATATCCCACCCGCCAAAATCCACCATCTTCGCACCCATCGCACGATGCGCCGCGTTTAACGGAGTCTGTTTCAAAGCCATGTTTTTTCCTTAGTTTTTAGGGCGTGGGCGGTTGGACGGCTCATCATTCCCTCCCCCCTAGCAGGGGGAGGGTTAGGGTGGGGGTTGAAACTTTCACTTGTAACCAACCATTCAACCCCCATCCCACCCTTCCCCCTGCTAGGGGGAAGGAGCAGCGTGTACCCAACTGACCACAAAAGTTTTAGACCATAAAAAAGGCGCAGCACGATAACGTGCTACGCCCCATCTGTCCTTGATACCTGAGAGATTACGGTCAAAACCGCTTGCCCCTTCGGTGATTGGCAATGCCAATACTCTCCAGATTTGCCTGTGCCAATAGTTCCTTTGCCTGAGCGGTTGCGGGTGTTGCGCCTTCGGCGGTGGTGATGAACCACACTCTCCCATTGGTCTTAAACGGCGGCGCGGATTATGCCGTAAAGCAACGGTTTGGGATAGTGAAAATTTGCATTCTAATTTGCGCCGCGCTACTCATGGGAGACGAGCGTTTTTTCCTTTAACCACTGATTCAACACCCGCCGTGCGGCATCTATCAATTCCGTTGCGGTCATGCCGATGGCGATACCTTGCTCTGCTAACGCATCGCCAGCCGCGCCGTGCAAATGTATGCCTAACAACAACGCGTCGTCCGCGCGCATACCTTGGGCGATGAAGGCGGCAATCATCCCCGCTAACACATCGCCCATGCCCGCTGTGCTCATGCCCGAATTGCCCGTGGTATTGATAAACAGCCGCCCGTCCTGCGTGGCGCATAAACTGTCCGCGCCTTTTAACACCACGTTGCAATGGTATTGTTGCGCCAATCGCTGCACCGCCGCCACGCGATCCACTTGCACGGTCTGCGTGTCGCATCCCAATAAACGCGCCGCTTCGGCGGGGTGCGGAGTCAAAAGCGTCGCGGCAGGGCATGCCAACAAGGCGGTTTGTAAGGCTTTGTTTTGCGACAATAAATTTAGGGCATCGGCATCTAACACCAGCGGCACGCTCTGTTGCAATCCCTGCGCCAACAATGCCCGCGCCGCCTCGCTCCCGCCCATGCCGCAGCCCATCACCAACACGGTAAAGGGCGTGGTGAAAATCGCCTCAGCAGGCAGCAGCATCAATTCAGGCTGCGCCATATCGACCACAGGCGCGCCCTCCGCCAATAATCCCACTCGCACACAACCCGCACCCAGTTTTAATGCCGCCCGTCCTGCCAACAATGGCGCACCCACCATCCCAGCTTCTCCGCCGATAATCGCCACCGTGCCGAATAAACCCTTATGGCTATCGCGTGAGCGGATGGGGAAAATGCTGATGATGTCAGCGGTGAGCAAGGTCGGGATCATGAGGAGAAAATAGTTTGGGCTCTATGTGAACTATAGTGGGTCATCGTGGCACAAGTGAGCAATCTCCCTCCCCTTGAAGGGGAGGAAGTCTTGTTTCACTCACTGTAAATCACATAAAACCGAAATTCTAAATGTACCTGTTAAAAAGAGAAGGGAGAAGAGTAAAGCCTCTCCTCCCTGAGTTGCCACACGATGACACGTTTTATCGCCAACGCGCGCCTCATTCACCTGCACTTATCATCCTGCCGCTACCCTTTGCTGTGCTGCTTGAGTATATTCGCCCCTAAGGTGTATGCGTACAAACTAGACGGCAGGAATAAGAAATCAACTCCTTTGTGTTTCACCATGCCGTTGATGGTGCGGCTGGTGATAAAAATAGGCTGTTTTAGCGAAGGGTTTTTCTGGCTGAATTCAACGCCATTATCCAGCTCGGCGTGGGTGGTGTAGGGGCGGTCACTCCATTTGATTTCAACGGCCCATTCGGGTTTTTGCTCCAGATTGGAGAGATAAACAATGTCAATTTCTCCCGTACTCCAGCGGGCGTAATAGAGATCGACGGATTGGCTATGTTGCCATTGGCTGAAAATGGCGGTTTCGGTCAACGCGCCCATCGCGTCTGATTCGGCATCTATTTGACCAAACAGGGCGGCGCGCATGGAGGGATTGGTTAAATAAACTTTAAAGCAGACGGCGCGTTTAAACCGTTTGGCATTTTGGTCGATGCGATTGACACGGCGAATCAAGAAGGCAGCTTCCAGATATTCCAAATAGCGTTTGATGGTGTTTTTGGCGATGCCCGCCGAGCGGGATAAATTATCCAAAGACACTTCGCCACCTGAATTATAGGCAAGTGTGGTAAACAATCTGTTCAGTTCTTGAATATCGCTGATGCCGTATAGGCTGGGTAAGTCACGCAACAGCACTTTGTCGATAATGTCGCTTTTGATATATTGCCCAGGGTCGTGGCGGATGCTTTCAGAAAATACGGCTTCTGGGTAGCCGCCATAATTCAAAAAGTTCACAAACTCTTGGTTCAAGGCGGAGATGTCGCTGGTTTGATAACGGGGGCGCATTCCAACTTCTTCGGCAAGTGGCTGCACTAATTCTGTTTCTCGCCCAATAAATTGTAGATACTCGGCGAAAGTGAGTGGCGGCAGGGTAAAGTCGCTAAATCTACCCGCGCCTGATTCTATGCTTTTTAAGCGCAATGCCGCTGCCGCCGACCCTGTGGCGACAAACTTATAATCTGGATAGGAATCAACCAGCGATTTGAGGTGTACTTCCCAATTTTTGAGATATTGAATTTCATCAAAAAAAACATACAGCGGCGTATCACGTTGGTGTTCAAAGGGTTCTTGAAAATAATTCAGCAGACGTTCTAAAGCCAATCCCGTGTAAATAGGGGTTTCTAAAGATAGATACAGAATGCGATTCGCCTCGACACCTTGGGCGATCAGGGTGTGAATGGCGTGATAAATCATCACGGTTTTGCCCACACGGCGCGGGCCCATCAATACCACCGCCCGTTTGATGCTGTGATCGGTTAGGGTTTTGAAAAAAGCGTCAAAATACTTGCGCCGTGGCGCATCTTGAAAAGCAATTCGCCCCCGCGTCGCCGCATTCCACCACGGATTGTCAAAAATCAATCGGGTGAGGATTTCTTTTTTTGAAATTTCGAGCATGATTTCCTCTTAAATAAGATTAGTGTACTAATCTTATTTTGCATGACACGAGGATTCAATGCAAGTGCCGACTATCACCGAAGATTAAAATACCCTACCCCCACACCACCTTGACGTTTTTTTCGCCCATGAGATTTTTCAATTTGTCTAGCAATTCATCCGCCAAGGTCAATTGCCACGGTTCGCCTAGCTTGAGTTGGCAGGTGGAACGGGGGTTGCGGTAGTGGATGACGACGGGGCACGCGCCGTTTTTGTGGGGGGTGAACAGGGCTTTGAGTTGGGCGATTTGGATGCGGTCGTCGCAGCGTAGGCTGAGTTGTTGGGCGAATTGGCTGCGGGCTTGGGCGAGGGTGAAAAGCTCTTCGCCGCTGACGCGGATGTTGCCTGAGTATTCGTCTAGGGCAGCTTTGCCGCGCAGAATCAGTAATTCATCCATGACGATTACTTCGCGATGGGCTTCGTAAAGTTCATTGAAAACCGTCACTTCGGTTTGTGCCGCGCCATCGTCCAGCACAATAATCGCCATGCGTCCGCGTCGGGTTTGTTGCAGGCGGAAGCTGGACACGATGCCCGCCAACACCACGGCAACGCCCGCCCGTCGTCCTTTTCCACCGCCTTGTTCGACAAAATTGGGGGTGAGGTCGCTGAGTTTGGTTTTGACAAATTGGGCGAGTTCGGGGGCGTATTCTTGGAAGGGATGGCCGCTGAGGTAAAAACCTAAGCTGGTTTTTTCATGGGCTAATTGTTCGCGCAACCGCCAGCGCGCTACGTCGGCGGTTTGGTTAATCAACACCACATCGGATTCGTCCGAACCAAACAAGCTATCTTGATTCGCTGCGCGGGCGTGTTGGTCGGCGTTGGCGAGCGCGGCATCGACGCTTGCCATCAGGGCGGCGCGGTGGTCGTTGATGCTGTCAAACGCGCCTGCGCGGATCAGGGCTTCGATGGTGCGGCGGTTGACGATGCGTTTATCCACGCGGCGGCAGAAATCGAACAAATCCTTAAACGCGCCGCCTGCTTCGCGCACGGCAACCAATTGGTTAATCGCCGCTTCGCCCGTGCCTTTGACCGCGCCCAAGCCGTAAGCGATGGTGCGCTCGTCCGTGGGCGAAAACACATAGCCAGAGCTGTTGACATCGGGTGGCAGCACGGTCAATTTTTGTTGCAGGGTGTCGGCGTAGAAGGTGCAAACTTTTTCGGTATTGTCCAAGTCGCCCGACAAGGTCGCTGCCATAAATGCAGCGGGGTGATGCGCTTTGAGATACGCGGTTTGATAGGCAACCAAGGCGTAGGCGGCAGAGTGGGATTTGTTAAACCCATAGCCCGCGAACATTTCCATCAAATCAAACAGTTGTGTGGCGAGCTTTTCGTCAATGTCGCGATTCACCGCACCTGTGACGAAAATGTCGCGTTGCTGCGCCATTTCCTCGGCGTTCTTTTTACCCATCGCCCGCCGCAACATATCCGCGCCGCCCAGCGTGTAGCCGCCGATAATCTGCGCGATTTGCATCACCTGCTCTTGATACACGATGACCCCGTAAGTCGGCGACAGCGACACTTCCAATTCAGGATGGAAATAATCCGCCTTAGCGCGCCCGTGTTTACGGTTGATAAAATCCTCCACCATGCCCGATTCCAAAGGACCTGGGCGGAACAACGCCACCAACGCCACGATGTCCTCAAAGGTGTCAGGCTGTAAGCGTTTAATCAAGTCCTTCATCCCGCGCGATTCCAACTGGAACACAGCGGTGGTGTTGCACTTCTTCAGCAAATCGTAGCTGGCAGTGTCGTCCAGCGGTATTGCGTCTATCGAAAAAGGATGATCTTTGTTTTGCTCAAGCCTATGAATATGCCGCACCGCCCAGTCAATAATGGTCAGGGTGCGCAAGCCTAAAAAGTCGAATTTCACCAAGCCAATGGCTTCCACATCGTCTTTGTCGAATTGGCTGACGGCTTTGCCGCCTTCGCCTTCGATGATGTTTTCCGCGCTGTATAACGGGCAAAAGTCGGTCAATTTCCCAGGGGCGATCAGCACGCCGCCTGCGTGCATCCCGACGTTGCGGGTTAAGTCTTCTAGGCGTTCGGCGAGCTCCAGCAATTCGGAAACGCCATCTTCTTCTTCAGACAAACGATTGATTTCAGGCTCAGTTTCGCGGGCTTTTTGCAGCGAAACGGGTTTCACGCCTTCCACGGGAATGGCTTTGGACAACTTGTCGCACAAGCCGTAAGGCAATTCCATCACCCGCCCTACGTCGCGGATCACGGCTTTGGATGCCATCGTGCCGAAGGTGGCGATTTGCGACACGCATTGCGCGCCGTATTTTTGTTTCACATAATCAATGACTAACTCGCGCCCATCTTGGCAAAAGTCCACGTCAAAGTCGGGCATGGAGACCCGCTCAGGATTCAAAAATCGCTCGAACAGCAGCTCATATTTCAGCGGATCGAGATCGGTAATTTTTAAACTATACGCTACCAACGACCCCGCACCCGACCCCCGCCCAGGACCGACTGGCACGCCATTGGGAAAAGCGTCGGAGCGATACGATTTCGCCCAACGAATAAAATCCGCCACAATCAAAAAGTAGCCTGGAAAACCCATTTTGATAATGACATCGTTCTCAAAATCCAAGCGATCTTGATATTCGCCCCATTTCTCGGCGCGTTCGGCTTCGTCGGGATACAAAAACAACATCCGCTCGACCAGCCCTTTTTGCGCTTCGGCGCGTAAAAAATCATCCAAGGTCATGCCGTCAGGCGTGGGGAAATCAGGCAAACGCGGTTTGCCCAACACCAGCGACACATTGCAGCGTTTGGCAATTTCCACGCTGTTTTGCAAGGCTTCGGGCACGTCGGCGAACAGCTCCGCCATTTCCGCTTGGGTTTTGAAATACTGCTGCGCGGTAAAGTTTTTGGCGCGGCGTTTGTCGTTTAACACCGAACCTTCGGCAATACACACCCGCGCTTCGTGCGCCTTAAAATCATCAGCAGACAAAAATTGGATGGGATGCGTTGCCACCACGGGCAAGTCCAAACGCGTCGCCAATTGCAGCGCGGCTTGCACATACACTTCCTCATCGGTAAAGCCAGCACGTTGAATTTCCACATAAAAACGGTTATCAAACAACGCCGCCCACGACTTCGCGCACTGCTCCGCCACGGCGACATTGCCCGACAACAACGCCGCGCCCACATCGCCCAATTGCCCGCCCGACAAGGCGATCAGCCCCGCCGTATCCTCGCGCAACCACTCGCGCCGCAACTCCGCCCGCCCGCGAAATTGGTTTTCCAAAAACGCCCGCGACAACAAACGGCACAGCAACAAATAACCTTCCCGCGATTGGCATAACAACAACAGCCGATGCGGACGCTCACGATTCGCCTCATTCGTCACCAGCACATCACAGCCCACAATCGGCTTGATTCCCTTGCCCCGCGTGGTTTTGTAGAATTTCACCAAGCCAAAAAAGTTGTTTAAATCGGTCAATGCCAAGGCAGGCATATCATCTTTTTTCGCCGCCGCGACGGCCTCATCCACGCGCACCATCCCATCCGAAATGGAGTATTCGCTATGTAAACGCAGATGAATAAAAGCAGGTTGGGACATGGGAATCAAGGAGGGGAAAGCCAAAAACGGACGCGGATTTTAACACGTGAGGGCTGGGGGAACGGGGAAAGGTGAGTCCAAAAACCAAGCTCGTCATTCCGACGAAGGTCGGAATCCAGCGAAAAAAAACCTCGCGGAGCGAGACAACATAGATTTTGTCCGCTGCGCGGAATTTTTGGATTGAACTGGATACCAGCCTTCGCTGGTATGACGATACGTAGGTGCGAATTTATTCGCACGCTTTTAAATTTTCCCGTACCACCGAAAACCGTGCGAATGAATTCGCACCTACGGTTACTGCGCCAACGCGTCGCGAAACATTTGCACCCAGCCTTTTTGATTGGCATTCAGCCGATCTTCTTTCGCCAATTGTTCCAAAATCGCCAAGCCACGTTTCAAATAGGACTCCGCATCAGCTTTGGCAATGCCGTCCAAATTCGCCAATTTCCAACACGACACCACCACACCTGTTTGCCATCCGACATTCGCCGCAGCGTGCTGGGCGAGGCGTTCAAAGATGGCATGACTGACACGGTAGAACACCCGCGCAATAGAAAGATGCAAAGTAAATTTGCTTGTAGAATAAAAACACGCATTTCAACCGTTAAAATTAGGCGACTTACGCAACTTGAATGACTTCAAAATCATGGGTCATGGCGGCGGTCGCACCCAGCATAATGGAGGCGGAGCAGTATTTTTCTGCCGATAGTTTGATGGCTTTCTCCACGACTTCGGGTTTGATGTTTTTGCCTTCAACGACAAAGTGCATGTGGATTTTGGTAAACACCTTGGGATCCGTTTCGGCACGATCCGCTTCAATTTCAACATGGCACGAGGTGACGGCTTGGCGGCTTTTTTTCAAAATAGCGATGACATCAAAGCTGGTGCAGCCCCCCGCACCCAATAACAACATTTCCATCGGGCGCGGCCCTAAATTACGTCCCCCTGCTGCGGGTGAGCCATCCATTAAAACCGCATGATTACTTTCGGTTTCACCCAAAAATGCGACTTGCTCGACCCATTTTACGCGTGCTTTCATGTTGTGCCTCTCAAAGATTGAAAGGTTGTATTCTAACTGAAAGCGACGGGTGCATTGTGGTCTGGCATCTTGGTCAAATAATTGGGATAAACCCCCACTTTTTCAGACTAAATCTGTTATCTTTAAAACCGCGAGTTTGGTTTGACCTGTCAGTGCGAGTGGTTCGGTGGCGGGACTTCAATGACTATGGAGGGGCATCTGATGCGAAAAATAATGTGGATGGCGTTAGGATTGGGGTTAGGGCAACTGGCTTGGGCGGATAGCGGGAGTCTTGGCTATTCTACGAACGCCTTGCGGGGTAGCTTGCGTGTGAGTGGTAGTGTGGCATACGCGTTGGCGGCTTCTGGGCAAGTGACCTTGGCGGTGTCGGTTGCGCCATTGGCGATAGGCGCGTCGGTGGGATTGGTGGGGCTATCTGCGGTGGGGGCATCCAGTGCGACGACGCGGCCCGCCCCAATGGGTGACATCCAGCCTATCGGCACACCGTTGCCTATCAGTGCTGAGGTGCTGACCATTACCCCGCCCAATGTGGCATTGAAACCCACGGTAGAGCCACAATCCACTTTTTCAGAGCGTAAACCATGAAAACCTTATGGCACGGCATATTGATATGCTCTCTACTGATGAGCTTGCCAGTACAAGCGGGCGGGAGTTTGGCGGGAGGGGAAGTGCATTTTCCCGTGGAGGACTTGATTCAGTTTTCTAAACAGGTTGAACAAAAAATCGCTGCAAAAGGGGCGCGGGTGGCACTCATTGCCCGTGTCGGACGACCGCCAGAAGACATGCCAGAAGGGATGTACTTCACCCATGTGTCTTTTGCGGTTTATTCAAAAATCACCACGCAAGATGGTCGCGTCGTGCCAGGGTATGCGGTTTACAATCTGTATCAAAGCGATGCCCATCCTGACACCAGCTCCTTGGTACAAGATTTTCCTGTTAATTTTTTTGCAGGGGTGGCGGTATTAGAAGCGGGCATCATTATTCCATCAGCCGAATTGCAAAAACGCTTGCTGAGCGTGATTACCTCGGACACGTATCGCCATTTGCACGACCCGCACTATTCGGCGATTGCCAACCCTTTTACCTTGGGGCGACAAAATTGCACCGAACACACACTGGATGTCATTCACGCCGCAATTTATCAAACCAGCGATATTTCGCTTATCAAAGCCAGTGAAAAAGCCTATTTCACGGCGCAGCCCGTCCATGTTAATCCGCTCAAACTGATACTGGGTTCGATGTTTAGCGCGGAAATTACCTTATCGGATCATCCCAAACAGCAACCCGAAACGGCGACTTTTGAAACCATCGCGCGCTATTTACAGCAATATGATGAGGGGGCAGAGGTGTTTTACGTGTCGCCAACAACCAAACATTAGGCCCCCTCTTTTTAAGTGCTTGCGTACAAATAATTGGGTATTGAGTTGTTAGTCGTTAGTTGTTAGCTTGCCTATCCGCTTGGTACACTTACTTTTCACAAGTGGTTATATGCACAAAGGTGAGGATGATAATCCCACTGAGCATCGTATAGCTCGCGACAAGTTGGTGCAGCTACATTCACGCAGATACCCAAGACGGTGGCGAACGAAGTCATAGGGTAAAAACGTCGATTAAAGCGAAAGACAAACTCATTCAAGTAAGCGGGTAAATGTCAGGGCCACCGCATATAAATAATGTTAAAAAACAAGGATAACATCCATATTTTGGTTTGCGAAAATGAGTTTAAATATACAG
>FZPZ01000072.1_pt1 | contig 15649 bp, 8 predicted proteins | sample 1534811 | NCBI WGS metagenome assembly FZPZ01 (sample SAMEA104161953, study PRJEB21768) | metagenome | biome: subterrestrial habitat; feature: phreatic zone; material: underground water | place: France | collected 2016-06-01 | depth 60 m | reverse complement strand
TGCTCTTCTGGGATCGTCCACACGCCCGCGTCTAGGTCTATATCCTGCCATTGGGCAAAGCGCACCTCACTGGTACGTGTGGCGGTCAACATAAGCAAGCGTAGCGCGGTAATGGCGATTAGGGAGGTATGCCCTCTTTCTTGATAGGCGGCAACTTTGTTTAAAAAGGTGGGAAGTTCTTCATGGGGAATACAGGCGAAGTTTTTAGCTTTGGGCGCAGTGGCAAGGGCTACGCGAATATCCGCCGCTGGATTGTATTTAGCACGTCCTGTGGCAATGGCGTATTTGAACACCGCACCGATGCTTTGCCCTACGCGGTCGCGGGTTTCAAACGTGCCTTGGGCTTCCATTGCGCGCAACACGTCCAAAACTTGCATGGGTTCTATTTCAACAATGGCGCATTGACCGATCAAGGGGAAGGCGTAGCGTTCCATATTGAGCAGCCATTGTTTGCCGTGTCCCGCTGTCCATGTTGGCAGTTTTAGCGCGTGGTACTCATTCGCAAGCGTGGCAAAACTATTCTCTACCGTCTTGCTATTGGTGAGCTTATGGCTTTTTTTAGCTTTTTTAGAGTGTGTTGCGCTGGGGTCTTGTTCGTTTATGAGTAGCTTGCGGGCTTCATCGCGGCGAGTTCTTGCGTCGGATAGGCTGATTTCAGGATAAACACCTAATGCAAGCGTTTTGCGCTTCCCCTCAAAACGATAATCCAGCCGCCAATACTTCGCCCCGTTGGGTTGAACCAACAAATAAAGCCCGCCGCCATCACTTAGCTTTTGCGGTTTATCGCTTGCCTTCACTTTGTTTACTTCTATTGCTGTCAGTGCCATTGCGCCCCCTTATTGACGGTATAAAATTTGTCGAACTCGTCATACCGTCAAATATACCGTCTTTTATTGCAGGATGCTATAGGAACGTATCGGAACGCTTAGGCAACAAAAAACCCGCAATCCTTTACAGGACGCGGGCTTAGTGGACTAACTGGGAATGCTTAAAACATATTACTGGCGGAGAAGGGGGGATTCGAACCCCCGTTGGGATGTTATCCCAAACACGCTTTCCAGGCGTGCGACTTAAACCGCTCATCCACCTCTCCGTTAAGGGCGCGCACAATATACCAAATTGGCAGGGAATGCAATTTTATTGCGTGTTTTGGCAAAAAGTGCGGCTAGCTCAGGGGAAAATGCCTGTCAGGGCAGATTTTGTGTGCGAGTGCTTTTGCGTTCCGCGCAATCCGCATTACAATCACGCCATGTCTACTTTCCATGCTTTAGTCCCCGCTGCGGGCTTTGGTGCGCGTATGGGTCACGCGCTCCCTAAACAATATCTGCCGTTGTGCGGACAGCCGATGATATTCCACGCCTTGCAAACACTGTGTGCTTGTCCTGACATCAGCACGGTGTTTGTGGTGCTGGCTCCTGATGACACCTTATTTCATACCTATGACTGGTCTAGCCTAGGCGACAAATTGCAGCCGCTGTTTTGCGGCGGGGAGACGCGTGCGGAAACGGTGTTGAATGGCTTGCTGTTGTCCGAGCTGGAGGCGGATGACTGGGTGTTAGTACACGATGCGGCGCGTCCTTGTTTGACCCAAACGCATTTGAGTCATTTGATTGCCGAGCTGCGCGATGATGCGGTGGGTGGCTTGTTGGCTGTGCCCGTGGCGGATACTTTGAAGCGTGCCACTGCGGATCAGCGCGTGTTACAAACCGAAAGTCGTGAGCAACTATGGCAAGCGCAAACCCCGCAAATGTTCCGCGCAGGGATGTTGGCGCACGCGTTGCAACAATGTCGTGCAGTGACGGACGAGGCTTCGGCGATAGAGTTTTTGGGCTTTGCGCCCAAGCTGGTGAGTAGTGATGCGCGTAACTTCAAAGTGACGTACCCACAAGATTTGCTGCTAGCGGCGGCATTGATGAACGCGGATTGATCGTGGCGATGACAAAAATAGCATATCTATTAAAATAATCAAGGAGTTGAATGTGAAGCTGGCTTTGTTTGATCTGGACAATACGTTGTTGAATGGCGATAGCGATTTTGAGTGGTCGCAGTTTTTGATTCGGATTGGAGTGTTAGATCGGGAGTTGTTCGAGGTCAGAAACCAAGCGTTTTACGATCAATACAAGGCGGGAACCTTGGACATCGTCGAGTTTTTAGACTTTCAACTGAAGCCTTTAGCGCATCATGCGCGCAAAACCTTAGATGCGTGGCATGAGCAGTTTATGCACGAAACCGTGTTTCCCATGATGACCGCCTCGGCACGGGATTTGGTGGAACAACACCGTATGGCGGGCGATGAGTGCGTGATTATCACCGCGACCAATCGTTTTGTGACAGGCCCGATCGCACAAGCCTATGGCGTGGAGCATTTGATTGCGACTGAACCCGAAGAGCGCGACGGGGAGTTTACGGGCGGCGTGGCAGATGTGCCGTGCTTCCGTGAAGGTAAGATTACCCGTTTAAACAATTGGTTGGCAGAGCGCGGCTGGACGTTGGAGAGTTTTTCTGACAGTGTGTTTTACAGCGACTCGATGAACGATTTGCCTTTGCTGTCTATGGTGCAAACGCCCATTGCCGTCAATCCCGACCCCACCCTACGGACTCATGCCGAACAACATGGATGGCCGATTATTTCTCTACGGGATGCGCCAATCACGGCTTAACTCAAACATTGTCGGGTTACGGTGCAAAATTTGCACCTAACCAGACCTACAGACTTAAATTAACCTCATCTAAAGGATCATCATGTTTTTACCCAAAGAAATTTTTAAGGCTTACGACATACGCGGTATCGTGGGCAAGGCGTTGACGGCGGAAGTGGTGGAAGCGATTGGTCAAGCGTTAGGTTCGGAAGCGACAGCACGCGGGCAAAAAGCCATTGCCATTGGGCGTGATGGGCGGTTGTCGGGCGTGGAATTATTGGCGGCGTTGGCGCGGGGCATCCAAAAAAGCGGCATAGACGTGATTGATGTCGGTTGCGTGGCAACGCCTATGGTGTATTTCGCCGCCTATCATTTGCAAACCAATTGCGCGGTGATGTTGACGGGCAGTCATAATCCGCCTGATTACAATGGCTTAAAAATGGTGTTGGACGGCGAAACCTTGTCGGGCGATACCATACAAGCGTTGCGGGCGAGAATTGAAAATAATGACCTGATTCAAGGTGCGGGCAGCTATACCCAACAGGACATCAGCGCGGCGTATATCGCTCGCATCGTGTCACATATCAAATTGGCGCGTCCGATGAAAGTGACAGTCGATTGTGGCAATGGTGTCGCAGGCGCGTATGTGGCGGAGCTATATCGCCAATTGGGTTGTGAAGTGCACGAGTTGTTCTGTGAAGTGGATGGACACTTCCCCAATCATCATCCCGACCCATCCCAACCTGAAAATTTGCAAGATTTAATCGCCGCGCTGCGCGACAACGACAGCGAAATCGGTTTTGCGTTTGATGGCGATGGCGACCGTTTGGGCGTGGTGACGAAAGACGGCAAGATTATTTATCCCGACCGCCAATTGATGCTGTTCGCGGCGGATGTGTTGAGCCGCAACCCTGGGGCTGAAATTATTTTTGACGTGAAGTCCACGCGCAATTTGTTTAGCTGGATACGCGCACACGGCGGCAAACCGACATTGTGGAAAACAGGGCACTCGCTGGTGAAAGCCAAAATGCGTGAAACAGGCGCGTTGTTGGCGGGCGAAATGAGCGGGCATGTGTTTTTCAAAGAACGCTGGTATGGCTTTGATGACGGGCTATACAGCGGCGCGCGCTTGCTGGAAATTTTGAGTCAAGTCGCTGATCCTAGCGCGCTGCTGAATAATTTGCCCGATGCCGTCTGCACGCCCGAACTGCATATTCACACCGCCGAAGGCGAAAATCACAGCCTCATCGCCCACTTACAACAAACGGCTGTTTTCCCCGATGCCGAACAAATTATCACCTTGGACGGCTTGCGCGTGGAATATGCCGATGGTTTTGGGTTAGCCCGCCCCAGCAACACCACGCCTGTCATCGTGCTACGCTTTGAAGCCGATACCGAAGTGGCACTGGCGCGGATTCAAGATACGTTCCGCAAGGTGTTGTTAGCTGAAAACCCGAACTTGGTTTTGCCATTTTAAACAACTGGACACCCCCTAAAAACCCAAATATTGCTTGGTGCATTGAGGCATATCAATGCACCGATCCGCGACTTGCAATCACTCAAAATAAAGCGTTTAATCCCGCCCGCGATCCGATCGCAAGAAGGATTTTGGGGTGGTGCTTTTGTCGGAAAAATTGGGGGGTGTTACTATTTTCAACCCCAATATAAACAATGTACTACAGAACAATTTCCAGTTTATACACCTCGAAGGTGTATTTTAGGGCACTTTTTAGGGTGTCTGTTTAACATTAGGTTTTAACTCATGAAACGTTGCCGATTCGTTGCCTACTTGTTCATCGTTGCCCTTATAGCCGTTTATTCTTCGGGCTGCGCTACAGTCTCTAGTGTACCTGCTCATAAACCTGTTCCTGTACCTGCTCATAAACCTGTTCCTGTACCTGCTCATAAACCTGTTCCTGTACCTGTTCCTGTTTTTAAACCTGTTCCTAAACCTGATCCTGAACCACCTAAACCTGCTCTTGCAATTAAGTCAGGAAAAACTAAATTTAACAAACTGTTACGCAATGAGCCACATGACGTGCGAATCGTGCCTGCAATTAAGTCAGAAAAAACTCAATTTAACAAACCAGTATCAGTGCAATCCGAAGACATAACGGGGTCTAAAATTAATTTTGAGACTTATAGTGTTCGCCTATCTGCAACGGAAAGGCTAACCATTCCAGGCCCTCCTGGTGAATTGAAAGTATGGATTGGAGCAACATCGCATCTTCCTCAAAACGACGCAGATGTGGTTTCAAATGAGGTTTCAAAGACTGTAGAAATTGAAGCAGCTGGGAGTACGGCAAAGATTAGCCCAATTGAAGGAGGCATTCCCGTAGATCGGAAAGAAAGTATTTGCGGAAAAATAAGTCCGTACGGATCGGAATTTGTTTTTAGGCTCCTACCCAATTCAAAAGGAGAGTTTAAGGTTGGTGTCACGATTGAACTCTACGAGTCTTCAGACTGCACGGGAACCCCTGTGCCAAAATCTGCCAAATCAGTCAGTGTTCAGGTACACGTTGACTATTTACGTCTAGCACAAGAGATGCTCTCGTCTCTGGTAACACGAACATGGAAATTGTTTTTGGAGTTTTGGGACAAGCTCGTTTTCTTGGTTTTTAGCTTGGTTTTATTTCTAATCAGAGGAAAGCTTCGTAAATTATTCGGCTTCAGTGGCGATGACAAATCTAACGAATAAGGTTAGGTCGTGATCTTGAAGCGAGTCACGATCTGAAGCGTTTGTTGGACAAGCCTGGCGATGCTGCGGTGAATCTTGTGAAGGCTCAAAACACCCTTTCACAAAAAAACATACATAAAATTTGTCATTTCTGAAATTATCGGTATAATGCGCGACTTCGCTGCTTGGCATAGTCAAGTCGGTGTATGGCCTGGTAGCTCAGTCGGTAGAGCAGAGGATTGAAAATCCTTGTGTCGGTGGTTCGATTCCGCCCCGGGCCACCAAATTTTTGTAAAAAGCCAGAGCTTAATCGTTCTGGCTTTTTTATTTTAAACGTGTACCCCTACCCTTTCCTTATGCAAAGGGGGTTTGAGTACCGTAAGCTTGAACATAATGTATCCATAGCACGCCCCTATCAACGAGGGAAGAAATTTTACTGGATGGACAAAAAGATAAGGGTTCTATGTGATTTACAGTGGGTGAAACAAGACTCCCCCCCTTTCAAGGGGAGGGAGATTGCTCATTTGTGCCATGATGCCCCACTATGATTCACATAGAGCCGACAAAAGTATCGTTTATTGTTTTGCAATTCGCAGGCTGTGCGTTTTTGAGTACAGTCACTTGACACATAAAATGGGTAAGGAGTGGTGATGTTTGTACTGGTCACAGGGGGTGCAGGATTTATTGGTTCGCATAGCGTGGAAACGTTATTGGCAAGTGGTGCGCGCGTGCGGGTGTTGGATAATTTAAGTTCTGGGTATGTGGATTATCTGCCTCAGCACGCAAATTTAGCGTTTGTACAAGGCGATGTGCGTGATGTGGCGTGCGTAGCTGAGTGTATGCAAGGGATTACCCATGTATTGCATTTAGCAGCACAAGTCTCGGTACCTGTGTCGATTCAGCAGCCACTACATTCCCATTCGGTCAATATCGCGGGGTTTTTGAACGTATTGGATGCGGCGCGACAAGCGGGGGTCACGCGCATGGTGTATGCCTCTAGTGCGGCGGTATATGGTGTCCCCGCCGCCTTGCCGTTAACAGAAGCATCGCCTGTGTCGGCTTTATCGCCTTATGGGTTAGAAAAGTTGGTCAATGACCAATATGCGCAGTTGTTTGGCAATTTGTATGATTTTTCAGCGATGGGGCTGCGATATTTTAATGTGTATGGCCCCCGCCAAGACCCGCGCTCCCCCTATTCAGGGGTGATTAGCAAGTTTGCTGAATGGGCACTGCAAGGACAAGACTTTACGGTATTCGGCGATGGCTCACAAACACGGGATTTTATTTACGTCACCGATGTAGCGCGGGCGAATGTGGCGGCGTTGAATAGTCAGGCGCGCGGCGTGGTGAATGTGGCGACAGGACACAGTGTGACCTTGTTGGAAATGATCGCCACGTTTGCAGAATGCGTTAGCACACCCATCACCGTCAAACACGAAGCGGCACGCGCAGGCGATGTACCTTATTCTGCGGTATTGCCAGAGCGGATGCGGACGGTATTGGGTGTGCAAAATACCGTGACCTTGCAAGACGGTTTGTCGCAATTACTGAGTACGCGCTAACGCGATGAAAAAATTATGCTTACTCTGGCTGTTCGGTCTGTTCGCGAGCAGCTCGGCGATGGCAGCGGGCAATACACCCTCAGTGGCATTTTATTACGGTGACAAACCGCCATTGATGGATTTACAGGCATTTGATGTGGCGGTCGTTGAACCTGATTTTGTTGACAAACCCACCCCACAGGCACGAACGACTCAAGACGGCGAACATACTTTGTTTGCCTACGTGTCCTTGGGGGAGGTGCAACCCTCACGTGCGTATTACCATAAACTCTCCAAAACCTGTTTGGCAGGCAGCAATGCCGCATGGGGGAGTCGCGTCATCAATCAAACCTGCCCCTCATGGTCAGCCTTTTTTTTGGACACCATTATTGCGCCATTGTGGGATAAGGGCTGGCGTGGGTTTTTTGTGGATACGCTGGATTCTTACCAGATGTTTTCAACCACGGATGCGGCGCGCCTAGCACAAACACAGGCAATGGTCGCCATTTTGCGTGAGCTGAAACGTCGCTATCCTGAAGCCAAGTTAATGCTCAATCGGGGCTTTGAATTGATGCCCGATATTGCCAATATCACCTATGCTGTGGCAACGGAATCGTTGTATCAAGGCTATGACGCAGGCAAACAACTTTATCGCCCCGTGCCAGAAAATGACCGCGCGTGGTTGCTGTCGAATATGACCAAGGTGCGCGATACCTATCACATACCTGTCATTTCCATTGATTACGTTGACCCTAGCTTGCCGAATGCCCGCACCTTAGCGCGTGAAACGGCACAACAGATACGAACGCAAGGTTTTATTCCTTGGGTGGCGGATGGGAATTTGTTTTCAATCGGGGTGGGCAATATTGAGCTGATTCCCCGCAATGTGCTGGTCTTAGTAGATACGCGGCTGACGGGAAACCCCTTGGGGATAGATTTGAAATTAACCTCCGCGCAACGTTTTATTGGCGCGCCACTGAATTATTTAGGCTTGCGCTATGAATTTGTCGATTTAGCAACCGAGTCCTTGCCCACGGAAATTATCACGGGACGTTACGCGGGGGTCGTGATGTGGCTACTGAGCGGACAAAATCATCCCGAATTAGGGGCGTGGCTAAAGGCGCGCATCAGCGAAGGCGTGCGCGTGGCGATGTTTAACGCCTTGGGTTTTGCGCCTGACAATGAAATGGTGGAATTCTTAGGCTTGCAGCGCGTGAATGCAAAAGACGTGCGGCGTTTGGAAATTGTCAGTCACGACCCCGCCATGATGGGATTTGAGGTTCAACCTGTGGCAAGCCGTTTACAACTCGTCCCGTTGCGCTTGTCTGAGCAAGGCTTGCAGCAAGGTCGGAGTTTATTGCAACTTAAAGATGAGCATGATAATCGCTACGATGCGGCGGCATTGACCGCATGGGGAGGCTTTGCGCTAGCCCCTTACGATATTGCTGACCTACGTTTCACCGAACAAACACGCTGGGTGTTGAGTCCCTTAAAGTTTTTACGCGCAGCATTGCAACTACCTGATGTCCCCGTACCCGATGTCACGACGGAAGGCGGACGGCGCATGTTGATGGTACATATTGATGGCGATGGTTTTGCTTCCCGCGCCGAGATTATGGGTGCGCCTTTTGCAGCGGAAGTGATGCAAAAAGAATTTTTGATGCGTTATAAACTCCCGTCTACAGTATCCGTCATTGAAGGTGAAATCAGCGCGACGGGTCCTTACAAAGCCTTCTCCCCTACGCTAGAAGGCATTGCCAAACAGATATTTGCCCTGCCTTACGTGGAAGGTGCCAGTCATTCTTATACCCATTCTTTGCGTTGGGGTGCCGAGGTGCAACACGCCACACAAGCCAGCGCGGATAAAAATCCTGAAAACAGCCACAGTATTCACATCCCAGGTTATACGTTTAATTTAGCGCGGGAAGTAAAAGGTTCAATGGACTATATCAACACCCAACTCATGCCTCTTGGCAAGCAGTCACAAGTATTTTTGTGGACGGGTGATTGTTCCCCGCCAGGGGCTGCGATTGCAGAGGCCTATAAACATGGCTATCTGAATATGAATGGCGGAGAAACGTTAATTACGCAAGATAATCAATCACTCACGGTGGTTTTTCCCCAAGGCATACGTAAAGAGGGTCAGTATCAAATTTATGCCCCCAATCAAAATGAGAATGTCTATACCAACAACTGGACGGGACCGTTTTACGGGTATCAACGGGTGATTGAGACCTTTAAATTAACCAATTTGCCTTATCGCTTTAAACCCATTGATATTTACTATCACGTTTATTCGGCAAGTAAAGCGGGGGCAATCAGTGCGTTACACAAGGTATATCAATGGGTACTCACCCGCCCGTTGACCCCTGTTTATGCTTCACAATACATACACAAAGTGCTGGATTTTGAATCCACTACGTTAGCGCGTGAGGGGGCAACAGGCGATTTATTGATCCGCACAGGGGAAAATTTACGCACCTTGCGCCAGTCTGGCACCTTACCTTTTAACGCGTTTGCGGGCAGTACTGGGGTGGCAGGGGTCACGCATCATGCCGACCCAGCACTTCCCGAATCGGCGGTCACTTACTTAACCCTTGCTGCGGGACAAGTGCGGTTGCCCGCCCGTCCGAATAGGGTGGTTCTACCCTATATCGCAGAGGCAAATGGTCGCATCAGTGAGCTGTCCCGCACCCTCAGCGCGACAGGAAGTAGCACACGCTTTACTTTGACCACCAATGGGGCCGCGCTGTTTAGTTTAGCGCAAGCTCAGGCTTGTGACGTGCAGGTGGACGATCATCCGCTTACGGCAACCAACAAACCTAAAAATAGCCTATTTTCACTCGGCGAACCCCTAGCAAACCCCGTAGAATCGCACCCAGCAAAGCATGCTATGAGGCCCGCTGCATACAAAACATATGAGCCAGATCGCAACAATCAAACCGAGCATTTCACGTCAAGGCATTTGGTACTTATCCAATGTCGTTTATGAAAGGCTAACACTCTTCACCTCTTGGGAGGTGTGGTTGTTTGGCTGCGCGGTGATGATAAGTTTAGTGCTGGTGTATCCGCATAAAGCACTGGATGCTCGCCTAGCCGCCAGCGAAGCCTTGTCTAGCAATGACCCATTAACACTGGAATATCTCAAAGTCTTTTTGAAAGCAGATCCTCGCAATCATGCGTTGCGTATTCCCTTGGCTAAAAGACTGATTCAGCGTGGTTTATATGTGGAAGCACGTGAGGTGCTTTTGCCTATTCGCAGCCAGCACGACCAGCCATTGCATCAGCAAGCAGAATGGCTAGAACTCAGTATCCGTGAACAAGAACGCTATGCGGTCTCGGTAGATTCTCCTTTGTATGCCAAATTACTCGCCCAAAATATCGCACAACAACGGCTGTTGTTTAGCCATGCCCTAAATGTACCTGAGCTGATTTTATTAGGGCAAAAAGCCTTAGCAACGGGTGACCGCGCCCTGGCCTCGGATGTCTTTCATCGGGTGGCAACCTTGCCCCTAAGTTTGTCAGCGGCGGTGTATGCGGAGGCGGCTGCCGCCACACTAGGGGTGGGTGATTATCAAAGCAGTGCCGAATTGTATTTTTTGGCAATGCGCAGCAGTCACGATTTCACCCTGAAGCGCATTTATTACCTGCAAGGTTTACGCACCTTACAATCGGCGAGTTTATTTGATGCCGCAATTGTGGCGGCAGATCGCTATCTGATTTCGTTTAAACAAGATACCGAGACGCTCATGTTTCTGGCACGTTTAGCCCAATCCGCCAATCGACCTGATGCGGCAGCGCGCTATGCACAACTCTTTTTACGTTTAGGCGAGCTAGAACGTAGGGGCAACCCATCGCACGGGCGCGCGGTATCCTTAGCATTTCATCCTGATTATTTACGTCATGCGACGTTCAGTCCCACATCCAGTAGCGGTATGCGGCGCATTGCCTCCCCCGTTATACCGCTAGGAGTCCCTGGCGGCGCACCAGGCTTACCCTTTGATGACGCGGCTTACACCTTGGGCTACAACATTTTTTTGGGTGCTAAAAACTTGCCCGATGCACGGCGCGTGGCACATGCTGCGGTGGCTCAACGCCCCCAATCCTTAGTGTGGCGGCAACGCTTAGCACGGGTAAGTGATTGGAATAATTTACCGCAAGATGCCCTGCCGCAATGGTTATTTTATGCTCGTTCCAGTGAAGATGAGTTAGCGTGGGATCGGGTACTCGAAATCAGCAAAAGCTTGAGTGACTTGGATAGTTGGCGCGCCGCATTGGAACACAAAATACAACGCGAACCGCATCAGACGCTGTGGCTAAAAGAATTGCTCGCCTTGTATGAAGTGCGCGGTGAGCCTGAATTGGCGATTCAATTGCTGCAAGTGCGTTTGCAAAAAACACGCGACCCTGGCTTGCGTCAAGCTTATCTACAAAATTTAGCCGACATTTACGAGCGTAAAAGTGACCTCTTGGGTGCGTTATCCACGTTAGAAACCTTACGTCTTGAATTCGGTTTAAGCCCAGACTACGCGCTCAAGCTGTCGAGTTATTACTATAAGCAAAATAAATTTACCGAGGCATTTGCTGAATTATATCGAGTACGGGATCAAGTCCCTAAAAATCATGAGGAATTTTGGCGTACTTATGCGGAAATGGGGAGTTTTTTACAAAACGACGACATGGCGGAAGCGGGTTATCGCACCTTGCTCGAAAATGAGCTTTTTACGGAACATGACTTAGAAAATTTATTAGCGGTTTGGATGACACAAAAACCACGTGCGGCGGAAAAATTAGCCGTTTTTGCCTATTTCAATACCCGCAAAAAGATCAAATCAAGTCTTGTCACCAGTATGCAAACGGCCGACGGGCGCGCCCTGACATGGGAGCAAGACTTTGAGGTGAGCATAAACCTCTTTCCCCCGCGCTTTGCAGGGTTAGCATTACATTTAATGGTGAGATTAGCCCATTGGGATGCCGCACGGCAATTTTTAGCCAGCCTCACCGCACAACAATTGAGCGTATTGGAAAAAGACGTGTTCTTTTTAACCTCACGCGCCGTGCTAGCGCAATCAACACAGCATTTGAACGCGGCAGAACGTGATATGCGTGCGGCACTGGATATGGATGCGGGCAATATGGATTTACGCGCGGGCTTAATTTGGGTGTTGATTGCAGGACGAAAAACCGAGCCGTTAAAGCATGTTTTGGGCGCATGGGCTACTGAGGCAGAAAGTAATGCCGTATTGTGGGGCGCGTATGCAGCCGCCTTGATGAGCTTAAATCGTCAACGTGAAGCCTTGCATTGGTTTAGAAAATCGGGCATACAGCGTGACGATTATTTGTGGCAAATGAGCTATGCAGAATGTTTAGAAGCCAATTCACAACCTGAATTGGCTTGGCGTATTCGGCGACATGCGTGGTTGAATTTGCGCAAACCTAGCGTATTGCAAAGCTTGTTATCAGATTCCTTTATCGCCTTGCGCGAACGTTTAGCCGCACTAGCCCCGCTGTTTAGCACCCATGATGACGCACAACGCATCATTCAGCACCTGTTGCGTGCGGATGTTCATACCTTACAAGCCGTGGCTAACGTCAGCGATGTCCCGCACACAGGACAGGAATTGGTACAGCATCTACTCAACATAGACAATACCCCCGTTCAAGAGGCAAGCTTAGGCAAAGTGGAGACGGTAGGCGACCTGTATCGCTCAAGTGGGGGAAAACGCCCCGTTGATGATGCGCGTTTATCCGCCAGCGTGAAAGAATTAGCACTGGCTTACGCCATGAATAACGAAGCTTATGATTTAGCGCAAATTTGGTTAGTGACGCGTTTTGCCAATCAGCTCGCTAAACCCTTATGGGGTGAGTTGTCGTTATTGCTGTTAAGCGATGACCGTCATCAGTTAGTGCGTTTATTAGATGAGGTTCCCGATTGGTTACCCATGTATGACCGTATTGAAGCCGCGCAGCGAAGTGGCAGTCGGGGACAAGCACAAACCTGGGCATTTGACCAATTAGCGTATTTACCCAATGACTTGCAACTACACGCACAACTCATCGAACGAACGATAGCCCCTCACACCAGTACACAAGCGCGGATAACCAGCCAACAACTAGGCGTGCTGACCAGCGTGGAAACGCATTTAAATGCGGGGATATTCCTGAGTCCCACCCTGTCTATTACCCCCAAGCTGGTGCGACGGAGTCAGTTTTCCAGCGATATTGCCGCGTTGCCCAATGTCCCGCGTATGGATGAGACCGTTGCACTTACACTTCATCGGTTAACCGATAAAGGCTACTGGGCCGCAACCGTAGCACATCGTCAGTCTGCCGTAGCGCATCAGGGCATCGTGTTAGACTACAGCACCACTTGGGCACGCACGTTGCAGCTTGTCGCATCACTGGGGTTGAATCAAGCAACGAGCGACTCCACTCTATTGCGACTGGGTGGCATGCGGCGTGGCATTGAAGTCAGTGGCATATATGGCGTGAGCAGTCGCGACTATGCACGCCTGGATCTGGGGGTGCAGCAATATGATACCCAGTCAGGCACCCCTTTAGGAACAGGTAGCCATTGGGGGCTAGAATGGGGTAGCCGTTTTCGCCTAGCGTATCCCGACATTATTTTACGGGCGAGCGTGTCTTCAAACCAGTTTAGCCGCACAGGGCGGTATGACGCACAAATTGCCCGCCTTGCTCCCGTAGGGGTAAATCTGGCAAACTTTGCTTTTATGCCTGTCAGTTCAATGACGGCGGGGGTGACGTTAGGATTGGGAACAAGTGCCGAGCAAGCTTATACACGCGGGTGGCGACCTTTTGCTGAAATAGGATGCAGTCAAAACAGTATCAGTGGGCTAGGCTATCACTTGCGGGGCGGCTTGGCGGGCAGTGTATTGGGCAACGATGTCCTGAGGCTGCATCTGCAAAGTGTGAGTAGCAGCCCTCAAGTGCTACAAGGCACGCAGGAATTGGGCGTGCATTATCAGTGGTTTTATTGAATAGTAAGGTGTTATGTACAAGTAATTGGGTATTGAGTTGTTAGTCTCTAGTCGTTAGCTTTTAGTTTACGGGGTGAAAATTTTTCTTATCTATTTGAATATATTGTAAAGAATATAGTATCGGATAGATTTCCACCATTAAACTAACGACTTAAAATACCCGAAAATTTATATACTGGTACTTATGCCACTTAGGTGGGGCATTAGACGCGTTCAGGCGCGATGAATAACAGAGAAAAGAGAGCATAGATGCGTTGGATAATCATATTATGGTTCGTCTGCTTAGCAGGCTGTAGTACCGTAGAAGTGGGACCATCCCCTACCTTAGTGGCAAATGCGGAATGGGTTATCTTGCCTTTTGTCAATTACACGGAAACCCCGCAAGCGGGATTACGAGCGGAAGCGATCGCTGAAAATGTGTTGCGGGCGGCGGGCAAGCTCAATATGCAGCGTTATCCTAATAATTTGCTGACCGAAACCTTGTTTGAAAGCATGGATCGTAAGCAATTAGATGTGGCATTGCTCTGGGCGCGTAAAGAAAAACGCCAATATGCATTGACGGGCAGTGTGTCGGAATGGCGTTATAAAGTCGGGGTAGATGGCGAACCTGCCGTCGGGATGACCTTACAAGTCATTGATGTCGCCAGTGGTGAAGTCCTCTGGGCAGCAACAGGGGGCCGCACAGGATGGAGTCGCGAGTCGCTGTCAGGCGTTGCACAAAAGTTAATAGATGAACTCTTAGCCCCCATCCAGCAAGCCGTGCATTAGCCGTGTATAAGTCGCCGCACGTGATGTTTAATGGCTCTATGTGATCTGTAGTGGGTAATCGTGTCTTGGCACGTCAAATAAAATCAAAAGCGTCTTCTCCGCCAGACGGGCTCGAGGGGTGGTTGTATAAAACCACAACCACCCCCAAGCCCTTGAGCTTATGTCATTTATGTTGTTGTAAAGGGTACGCTGCGCAGGGCTTCGCCCTCCCTTGACAACAACATAAATGACGGTTTTGGGAAGAGATGCTACCCACTACGAATCACATAGACCCTGTTTCGTCAGTGAAAAAAGAATGGGCAAAAACAAGGTAGCCCGTATGCAATACGGGATTGGTGTGAGGGTGCAAGACTCTCATAGGTAGCGCAGCGAAATACGGGGATTGCCGCACCTAATTCCCGTATTGCATACGGGGATAAACGCAGCACATCCACCATTCCCTTTTTAAATCATGTGGATGCGCTATGCTTATCCACCCAACCTACGCCTCAGTTTCCGCGTGTTCCATCATCCAACCCTTTTGCCTCCGTCCTCCAAAACCTCCTCGGTACAAACGATCTGGCAAACTACCACGGTGACGGTACCGTCCAAAACACCCTGCTTTTCTCTGGCACTTCCGCCACGGGCTTTCTTCACCGATCCGCCCTATGCCGATGAAATAAGGTCTGAATCAGTATAGACGCGCAAGGGGTACTCACTTGTGGTGATGTCCAGCTCGCGACCATCACCGAGGGTTCGATGCTAGTAAACAATCTCCCCGCGTCCAGTGGCACCGCGCTCTACGCGGGCGACACGCTCGTCACCAATCCGACCCAGACGGGTTCGCTCGCCTTTCTCGCCGATCCGACTTCCCTCGCCCGCATCGACGCCCCCCCACTGTCAGACTAGTTGTCGCCTCAAAAAATCAAATTTGAGTTAAGGAGACAGCTATGGTTGCACGTTATACAGCCAGCAATTCTCATTATGCCCAAAGGGAGTAAACTAATGGCGGGTTTGGTGGTATTTTGAAAAGGAGTTGGCTATGAA
>FZPZ01000069.1_pt1 | contig 15742 bp, 11 predicted proteins | sample 1534811 | NCBI WGS metagenome assembly FZPZ01 (sample SAMEA104161953, study PRJEB21768) | metagenome | biome: subterrestrial habitat; feature: phreatic zone; material: underground water | place: France | collected 2016-06-01 | depth 60 m | reverse complement strand
CCTTTGACTGCCAACATGGCTGAACCTTTGATAATAGGCACGTCGTCGCCAGGGAAGTCGTATTTGGAAAGCAATTCGCGCACTTCCATTTCAACCAATTCCAGCAATTCTTCGTCGTCCACCATGTCGCATTTGTTCAGGAACACCACGATGTAGGGTACGCCAACTTGACGTGCCAACAGGATGTGTTCACGCGTTTGGGGCATAGGGCCGTCCGCTGCGGAACAAACCAAAATCGCGCCGTCCATTTGTGCTGCGCCTGTGATCATGTTTTTAACATAGTCAGCATGGCCTGGGCAATCCACGTGAGCGTAATGGCGATTCGCCGTTTCGTATTCAACGTGTGCAGTATTGATGGTAATGCCGCGTGCTTTTTCTTCTGGAGCCGCGTCAATTTGGTCGTAAGCCTTAGCTTCGCCGCCGAATTTCTTCGACAAGACCATGGTAATGGCTGCGGTCAGCGTGGTTTTACCGTGATCCACGTGGCCAATGGTACCGACGTTAACGTGCGGCTTCGTGCGTTCAAATTTACTCTTTGCCATGATTTTCGCCTTTTGAGTTTAGATAGTTAGAAATTCTGAATCGCCAGCCCCTTGTTCTTCAACAAATGGCTGACGATTGATGTGCTACAACTGCTTTTTAGAGATGCCCAAAAAACAATTATTTTCTGTTCATAATTGCTTCAGCAACATTCTTCGGTGCTTCGGAATAGTGCTTGAATTCCATGGTGTAAGTTGCACGACCTTGAGTGGCTGAGCGCAACGCAGTGGAGTAACCAAACATTTCAGCCAATGGCACTTCAGCTTTAATTGATTTACCGCCACCCATCATGTCGTCCATCCCTTGAACCATACCGCGACGTGATGACAAGTCACCCATCACCGTACCTGCATAGTCTTCAGGTGTTTCGACTTCAACCGCCATCATAGGCTCAAGCAAAACGGGATTGGCTTTACGCATACCGTCCTTAAAGCCCATGGAAGCCGCCATTTTAAAGGCGTTTTCGTTGGAGTCAACTTCATGGTATGAACCATCGAACAAGGTGACCTTGACATCCACAACAGGGAAACCTGCTAAGACACCATTGGGCAACGTTTCGCGCAGCCCTTTTTCAACCGCAGGGATGAATTCACGTGGCACAGAACCGCCCTTGATCGCGTCAATAAACTCAAAACCCTTACCTGTTTCATTGGGTTCCATTTTAAGCATCACGCGACCAAACTGCCCTTTACCGCCTGACTGTTTGACGAATTTACCTTCAACTTCAACCATTTTGCGGATCGCTTCACGATAAGCCACTTGAGGTGCGCCTACGTTGGCTTCAACCCCAAACTCACGACGCATACGATCAACCAAGATTTCAAGGTGCAACTCGCCCATGCCCGACATAATGGTCTGACCTGACTCTTCGTCAGTACGAATACGGAAGGAAGGATCTTCAGCTGCTAAACGACCCAAGGCATGACCCATCTTTTCTTGATCTGCCTTAGTTTTAGGCTCAACCGCCACGTGAATAACAGGCTCAGGGAAAACCATACGTTCCAGAATAATCGGTTTGTTGATATCGCACAGAGATTCACCTGTGGTCACGTCCTTCAGACCAATACATGCCGCAATGTCGCCTGCCAAAATCTCATCGACTTCTTGACGTTCATTGGCGTGCATTTGCACGATACGACCGATACGCTCTTTCTTGCCGCGCACGGAGTTATAAACCGTATCGCCTTTTTTCAGCACGCCAGAATAGACGCGAACAAAGGTCAACTGACCGACAAAAGGATCCGTCATCAACTTAAATGCCAACGCGGAGAAGCTCTCAGCATCATCAGCCTTACGTGAAATAGGCTCACCTTCTTCGGTCTGACCTGTAACATCAGGAATATCCACAGGAGAAGGCATAAACTGAACGACCGCATCCAACATGCGTTGCACACCCTTGTTTTTAAAGGCTGAACCACACATCATCGGTTGGATTTCACACGCAATGGTACGCGTGCGCAAACCTAAAACAATCTCTTCTTCGGTCAATTCACCGTTTTCAAGATAGTTATTCATTAGGTCTTCAGACGCTTCAGCGGCGGTTTCCACCATTTTCGCGCGCCATTCATTGGCACTTTCGAGCAATTCAGCTGGAATCTCGCGATAGTCGAATTTCATCCCTTGAGAGGCTTCATCCCAATAGATTGCCTTCATCTTAATCAGGTCAACCACACCTTCAAACTTTTCTTCCGCACCGATTGGAATCACAATCGGCACTGGATTGGCGCGCAAACGCAATGCCATTTGCTCAACCACTTTGAAGAAGTTAGCACCTTGGCGATCCATCTTATTGACGAAAGCTAAACGTGGCACTTTGTACTTATTCGCCTGCCGCCAAACGGTTTCAGATTGTGGCTGTACACCACCCACCGCGCAATACACCATGCACGCGCCATCCAGCACACGCATGGAGCGTTCTACTTCGATCGTGAAATCAACGTGACCAGGGGTGTCGATGATGTTAAAGCGATGTTCCTCAAACTGCTTCTCCATGCCTTTCCAAAAGCATGTGGTCGCAGCAGAAGTAATCGTGATACCACGTTCCTGTTCCTGTTCCATCCAGTCCATGGTAGCCGCGCCATCATGCACTTCACCGATCTTATGACTTACGCCCGTGTAGAACAGAATACGTTCGGTTGTCGTCGTTTTACCCGCATCAATGTGCGCGCTGATACCGATATTGCGATAACGGTTAATTGGTGTTTTACGAGCCACGTTGTATACCTAACTAGTTTGATTTTGCGAAATTAGAAACGGAAATGCGAGAAAGCTTTATTTGCTTCAGCCATACGATGCACTTCTTCACGCTTTTTGACCGCACCGCCACGACCTTCGGACGCGTCAATCAATTCGCCAGCTAAACGCATTCCCATGGATTTTTCACCACGTTTACGTGCCGCTTCGCGCAACCAACGCATGGACAAAGCCATACGACGGGATGGACGAACTTCGACTGGCACTTGATAGTTTGCACCACCGACACGGCGGCTTTTCACTTCAACTTGTGGCTTGGCGTTGTTCAATGCAGTGTTAAACACTTCAATCGCATCTTTGCCTGTTTTCTTGCCGATTTGTTCCAACGCGCCGTACAAAATACGTTCAGCAACAGATTTCTTACCTGCTGTCATCAACACATTAACGAATTTGGACAAGTCTTGATTGCCGAATTTTGGATCTGGCAGGACTTCGCGCTTGGGTACTTCTCTACGTCTTGGCATATCTACCTCTAAATGAATGGCTTAAATTTTTAATTGCGACTAAATTATTTTTTAGGACGCTTAGAACCGTATTTGGAACGGGCTTGTTTACGATCTTTCACACCTGCGGTATCCAAGCTACCACGCACCATATGGTAACGCACACCTGGCAAGTCTTTTACACGACCACCGCGCAACAGCACGACGCTATGCTCTTGCAGGTTATGGCCTTCACCGCCGATATAGCTAATCACCTCAAAACCGTTTGTCAAACGCACCTTAGCGACTTTACGCAATGCAGAGTTAGGCTTCTTTGGAGTTGTCGTGTAAACACGGGTACATACACCGCGCTTTTGTGGAGAACCGCCCAAAGCTGGCACTTTGCTCTTTTCTACAATTGCTTGACGCGGTTTGCGAATTAACTGGTTAATGGTTGGCATTGTCTAAACATCCTAATAAATTTCTAAAAAATCGTTAAAGAATCAAACTCATAAAAACACCGTTGCAACGGGACACTTACTCGCCCATTGCAACGAAAAAAAGGTTGCGAATTCTAGTGAGAAACGGCGAACGTGTCAAGTGATTCACCTACCGCCTTCACATCATCGGTTCGCAAGCCACGCCCTTCGGCAATATCAATTCCCAATCGTTGCTTGCGACGTGCCGTGTGATACGCCAAACCAGTCCCTGCTGGAATCAAACGACCCACAATGACGTTTTCTTTCAAGCCACGCAAATCGTCCTTTTTGCCCATAATCGCCGCTTCCGTCAACACACGAGTGGTTTCTTGGAAAGAAGCTGCCGAGATAAACGAATCCGTTGATAATGAAGCCTTGGTAATCCCAAGCAACATGTAGTTAAACGTCGCAGGATTTTTACCGTCACGCAACACGCGCTCGTTTTCAACCAACAGATCAGCACGTTCAACTTGCTCACCAATGATGAAACGGGTATCGCCCACATCATTGATTTGAACGCGGCGCAGCATTTGACGCACAATCACTTCAATGTGCTTGTCACTGATCTTCACGCCTTGCAGACGATACACTTCTTGCACTTCGTCGGTGATATAGCGTGCCAATTCAGCAACCCCTAACAAGCGCAGGATATCATGCGGATCAGCAGGACCATCGACAATCATTTCGCCACGATTCACCACTTGACCATCATGTGCCAAGACGTGTTTTTCTTTCGGGATCAAGAACTCATTGGCAACCCCGTCCAAGTCAGTGATGACCAGACGTTGTTTACCTTTAGTGTCTTTACCGAAGGAGACCGTGCCTGTGCATTCAGCCAACATGCCCGCATCTTTAGGAATACGCGCTTCAAACAACTCTGCCACACGCGGCAGACCGCCCGTAATATCACGGGTCTTCGAGCTTTCTTGCAGCATACGCGCCAGCACATCACCCACGCCAACCGTCTGACCATCTTCCACTGTAATGATAGAACCTGTTTGGAAGGTAACGCTCACAGCAGTCTCAGTGCCATGCAGCTTGACTTCTTGACCTGCTTCATCATACAGACGCACCATGGGGCGCACGCCCTTGCCTTGCGTCCCTGCACGTTGCTTAGGATCAATCACCACGAGGGTGGATAAGCCTGTTACTTCATCAATCTGTTTCGCGACGGTGACACCCTCTTCCACATTTTGGAAGCTGATACGACCTGCGTATTCCGTGATAATCGGACGAGTATGGGGATCCCAGGTTGCCAGTACGATACCCGCACGCACGGTCTCACCTTCTTTAATCGTCAAAGTCGCACCATAAGGCACTTTATGACGTTCGCGCTCACGACCGTAATCATCGGTAATAATGACTTCCGCGCTACGCGCCACGACAATCACTTCACCACGCACGGTGGTCACAATCCGCATATTCGGACTATGTTTCAAGATACCGTTGGACTTGCTTTCAATTTGGCTGGCAACGACATTTCGTGACGCAGCACCCCCAACGTGGAAGGTACGCATGGTCAACTGTGTCCCTGGTTCACCGATAGACTGCGCCGCAATCACACCAACCGCTTCACCCACGTTAACCATGCCACCACGACCTAGATCACGACCATAGCAACGGGCACACAAGCCAAAGCGTGTTTCGCAATTCAACGGCGTGCGCACGACCACTTCATCTACGCCCAAGGCTTCGATGCGTTCTACCGCCGATTCATCCAGCAGCGTGCCTGTTTCGTACAGGGTTTCGCCTGATTCAGGATTCACCACATCGGCATTGACCACGCGACCTAAAATACGCTCACGCAAGGCTTCGATCACTTCGCCGCCTTCGACAATCGCCTTCATTGACGTACCGATTTGCGTACCGCAATCCTCTTCGATCACCACCAAATCTTGGGTCACATCCACCAAACGACGGGTCAAATAACCTGAGTTCGCCGTCTTCAATGCCGTATCTGCCAGACCTTTACGCGCACCATGGGTGGAAATAAAGTACTGCAACATGCTTAAGCCTTCGCGGAAGTTCGCGGTAATCGGCGTTTCAATAATCGAACCATCTGGTTTCGCCATCAAGCCGCGCATCCCTGCCAACTGACGAATCTGCGCCGCAGAACCCCGCGCACCAGAATCCGCCATCATGTAGATTGAGTTAAACGACTCTTGCATGACGACTTTGCCGTTTTCTATCCGTTGCTCTCCTGTCAGACGATCAATCACAGGTTCGCTGCCTAACTGCTCCATCATCGCCTTCGCCACGATGTCGGCGGTACGGCCCCAAATATCCACCACCTTGTTATAACGCTCACCGTCTGTCACCAGACCCGAGGTGTACTGGGTGTAAATTTCTTTCACTTCTTTTTCTGCTGCACCAATCATTTCCGCTTTTTGCGGTGGCATCAACATATCGTCCAGCGCGATGGAAATCCCCGCACGCGTCGCGTATTTGAACCCAGTTGCCATCAAGTTATCCGCCATGATGACGGTGTCACGCAAGCCACATTGACGGAAGCTGGCATTGATTAGCTTGGAAATTTCTTTCTTTTTCAACGCTTTGTTAATCAGCGCGAAAGGCAAGCCCGCAGGCAACACTTCAGACAATAAGGCACGACCGACCGTGGTTTCATGACGCACACGTTTTTCGTAAGGCTGACCATTTTCGTCTTTATGCACCTCCATCAAACGCACGGTTACCTTGGCTTGCAATTCCACTTCACGGGTTTCGTAAGCGCGCGACACTTCCGCGATATTGGCAAACATCGAACCTTCGCCCAACGCGCCCATTTTTTCGCGGGTTAGGTAATACAAACCCAACACAATATCTTGCGACGGGACAATAATCGGTTCGCCGTTGGCAGGAGCCAACACATTATTAGATGCCAACATCAAAGTGCGGGCTTCCATTTGCGCTTCCAGCGACAACGGCACGTGTACCGCCATTTGATCGCCGTCAAAGTCGGCATTGAACGCAGTACAAACCAGCGGATGCAACTGAATCGCTTTGCCTTCAATCAGCATCGGTTCAAAGGCTTGAATACCCAAACGATGCAGCGTCGGTGCGCGGTTCAACAACACGGGATGTTCGCGGATAACTTCTTCCAAAATATCCCACACCACGGGTTCTTCGGCTTCCACCATGCGTTTAGACGCTTTGATGGTCGTCGCCAAACCCATCGCTTCCAAGCGACTGAAAATAAACGGCTTGAACAATTCCAACGCCATCTTTTTCGGCAAGCCGCATTGATGCAGTTTGAGCTGAGGACCGACCACGATCACAGAACGACCTGAATAGTCGACGCGTTTACCCAACAAGTTTTGACGGAAACGCCCGCTCTTACCTTTAATCATGTCTGCCAGCGATTTCAACTGACGCTTATTCGCGCCTGTCATGGCTTTACCGCGACGACCGTTGTCCAGCAAGGAATCCACCGCTTCTTGCAACATACGCTTTTCGTTGCGCACGATGATTTCGGGGGCTTTTAATTCCAACAAACGACGCAGACGGTTGTTACGGTTGATGACGCGACGATACAAATCGTTCAAATCAGACGTGGCAAAACGCCCACCATCCAACGGCACCAAAGGACGCAATTCAGGCGGCAACACGGGCAAGACTTCCAGCACCATCCATTGCGGCTTGATGCCTGAAATCATAAACGCTTCTAACACTTTCAAGCGTTTAGCGTATTTTTTGATTTTGGTTTCTGAACCAGTCGCCGCCAAATCCGCACGAATCACGTCGATTTCATTGGCAACATCCAAATTGCTCAACAACGCACGTATGCCTTCCGCGCCCATCAAGGCGGTAAATTCGTCACCGTATTCTTCGGTTTTAGCCAAATACTCTTCATCCGACAACAACTGCCCACGATTCAAGGGGGTCATGCCTGGCTCTGTCACCACATAGGCTTCAAAATACAGCACGCGTTCGATGTCACGCAGGGTGATGTCCAACACCATACCCAAACGGGACGGCAAGGATTTCAAAAACCAGATATGCGCCACAGGCGAAGCCAGTTCAATATGCCCCATGCGTTCACGACGCACTTTGGACAAGGTCACTTCCACGCCACATTTTTCGCAAATCACACCGCGATGTTTCAGGCGTTTGTATTTACCGCACAAACATTCGTAATCCTTAACAGGACCGAACACCTTGGCGCAGAACAAGCCATCGCGCTCTGGTTTGAAAGTACGATAGTTGATGGTTTCAGGCTTTTTAACCTCACCATAAGACCAAGAACGGATTTTTTCAGGCGATGCCAAGCCAATCTTGATGGAATCGAATTCTTCTTTTTCAGTGTTTTGTTTAAATAAATCTAACAAGGATTTCATTTAATACTCCTCAAATCGGGTAAAAGGGGTTTGGAAAGCAGGCGCAGCATCACTGCGCCAACGCCCTAATCTAATGACGTTCCAAATCCATATCAATCGCCAAGGAACGGATTTCCTTGATGACCACATTAAAGGATTCTGGCATCCCTGCATCAATTTTGTGATCGCCCTTCACGATGCTTTCATACACTTTGGTACGCCCCGCCACGTCATCAGATTTCACCGTCAACATTTCTTGCAAGGTGTACGCCGCGCCATACGCTTCCAACGCCCACACTTCCATCTCACCGAAACGCTGACCACCGAACTGCGCTTTACCGCCCAATGGTTGTTGCGTGACCAAGCTGTAAGGACCAGTCGAACGGGCGTGCATCTTGTCATCGACCAAGTGATGCAGTTTCAATACGTGCTTGTAACCCACGGTCACTTGACGATCAAAGGCTTCACCTGTGCGACCATCATACAGTGTGGTTTGACCTGACTTGGGCAAGCCCGCCAATTCCAACATGTATTTAATTTCTTCTTCATTCGCGCCGTCGAACACGGGGGTCGCGAAGGTCACACCTTGTCGCAAATTACGGCACAATTCAATGATTTCATCATCGGTGAAGGACTCCAGATCGACGGTTTGACCATTGTGATGATTGTAAATTTTGTTGAGGAATTTACGCAATTCGACGATTTTCGCGTGTGTTTGCAGCATATCGTCGATTTTCTTACCTAGACCTTTAGCCGCCCAGCCCAGATGGGTTTCCAGAATCTGACCAATGTTCATCCGTGATGGTACGCCCAACGGGTTCAACACCACGTCAACAGGCGTGCCATCCGCCATATAGGGCATATCTTCCACAGGCACAATGCGTGACACCACACCCTTGTTACCGTGACGACCCGCCATCTTGTCGCCTGGTTGCAAGCGACGTTTCACCGCCACATACACTTTCACCATTTTTTGCACGCCTGCTTGCAACTCATCGCCTTGGGTCAGTTTGCGCTTTTTCAGCTCAAATGCAGCATCGAATTCCACGCGTTTTTGCGCGATACCGTCCTTAACTTGCTCCATCTGTGCCGCAACTTCGTCATCCGCCACCCGAATATCAAACCATTGATGATGCTCAACGCTGGACAAATACTCTTCGCTCAGTTTCGTACCCTTCACTAATTTCTTAGGTCCGCCATTGGCGACTTTATCCAACAATTGCTTTTTCAGACGCGTAAACAAGTCGGCTTCCACAATCCGCATTTGATCCGCCAAGTCTTTTTTGTAGCGATTCAATTCGTCGTCGATAATTTGTTGCGCCCGTTTGTCGCGTTGCAAGCCTTCACGCGTAAACACTTGCACATCAATCACCGTGCCAGAACTGCCCGCAGGCACGCGCAAGCTGGTATCTTTCACGTCGGACGCTTTTTCACCAAAAATCGCACGCAGCAACTTTTCTTCTGGTGTCAGTTGCGTTTCGCCTTTAGGCGTTACTTTACCCACCAATACGTCGCCCACCACCACTTCTGCGCCGATGTGGACAATACCGCATTCGTCCAAACGACCCAATTGCAATTCCGCCAAATTAGGAATATCGCGGGTAATTTCTTCAGGTCCTAACTTGGTATCACGCGCGACGACCGTCAATTCTTCGATATGAATCGAGGTAAAGCGATCTTGCGCCGAGACGCGTTCAGAAATCAAAATCGAATCTTCGTAGTTATAGCCATTCCATGGCATAAACGCGACTAACATATTTTGACCCAGTGCCAACTCGCCCATATCGGTCGAAGCACCATCGGCAATCACATCGCCCTTAGCCAACACGTCGCCAACCTTGACCAACGGACGTTGGTTGATATTGGTGTTTTGGTTAGAACGGGTATATTTGGTCAGATTGTAAATATCGACCCCTGCTTCGCCTGGAATGGTTTCATCATCATTCACCCGAATCACGATACGCGCGGCATCCACATAATCAACACGACCACCACGTGTGGATTGAACTGCGGTACCCGAATCGACTGCCACGGTACGTTCAATCCCTGTCCCTACCAACGGCTTTTCAGCACGCAAGCAAGGCACCGCTTGACGTTGCATGTTTGCCCCCATCAACGCGCGGTTCGCATCGTCATGTTCCAAGAACGGAATCAAGGAAGCTGCCACCGACACCACTTGGGAAGGTGAAACGTCCATGTATTCCAACTTATCAGGCGTTGCCAACACGAATTCATTGCGATGACGCGCAGAGACGATTTCGTCGGTGAAATGACCTTTTTTGTCTAATTCCGCATTCGCCTGCGCAATGGTGAACTTACTTTCTTCAATGGCCGACAAATAATCCACTTGCGTGGTGGTTTTGCTATGTTCCACTTTCAAATACGGCGTTTCAATAAAGCCATATTCGTTGGTACGCGCATACAACGCCAAGGAGTTAATCAGCCCAATGTTTGGACCTTCAGGCGTTTCAATAGGACACATACGACCATAATGCGTAGGATGCACGTCGCGAACTTCAAAGCCAGCACGTTCACGCGTCAAGCCACCAGGACCCAGTGCAGAAATACGACGTTTATGCGTCACTTCCGATAAAGGATTGGTTTGATCCATAAATTGCGACAATTGACTGGATCCAAAGAATTCTTTCACGGCAGCCGAAATTGGCTTAGCGTTAATCAAATCATGTGGCATCAAGTTGTCTGTTTCAGCTTGCCCAAGGCGTTCTTTGACCGCACGTTCCACGCGCGCCAATCCCGTACGGAATTGATTTTCTGCCAATTCACCTACGGCGCGAATACGACGATTACCCAAGTGATCAATATCGTCGATTTCACCGCGACCATTACGCAGCTCAACCAAAATCTTCACCACTGCAACGATATCTTCGTTAGACAAAATGGGTGAACCTGTCAATTCTTCACGACCGACGCGACGATTAAACTTCATACGACCTACTACGGACAGGTCATAACGCTCTTCACTGAAGAACAAGCCGTTAAACAACGCCTCCACCGCATCTTCGGTCGGTGGTTCACCAGGACGCATCATGCGATAAATCGCGACGCGCGCCGTCCACACATCGGTGCTTTCATCCGTGCGCAAGGTTTGTGAAATAAACGCACCGTGATCCAAATCATTGGTATAGAGCGTTTGAATCGTCGTAATGCCAGCCTCTTGCAATTTGTGCAGCAAGGATTCAGTGATTTCCTCGTTGGCACTTGCCAACACTTCGCCACTGTCGGTATCAACCACATTGGTCGCCAATACGCGCCCAATCAGGAAGTCATCAGCAACTGCCAGCTTCTTGATGTCATCTGCTTGCATTTCGCGGATATGACGCACGGTAATGCGCTTATCTTTCGCGACAATGACTTTGCCTGCTTTGTTAAAAATATCAAAACGCGCCACATCTCCGCGCAAACGCTCGGCAACCACTTCAAATTGCAGACCCTTTTTGCCAATATGGAAGGTATCGAACTCGAAGAACATGCCCAAAATTTCTTCGTTGTTGAATCCTAGCGAGCGCAACAAAATCGTCACGGGCATTTTGCGACGGCGGTCAATACGGAAATAAACGTAATCTTTCGCGTCAAATTCAAAATCCAACCATGAGCCACGGTAAGGAATAATCCGTGCAGAAAACAATAACTTACCCGACGAATGCGTTTTGCCGCGATCATGCTCAAAGAACACCCCTGGCGAGCGGTGCAACTGGGACACGATCACGCGTTCCGTGCCGTTAATCACAAACGAACCTGTGGTGGTCATCAAGGGCATTTCGCCCATATACACTTCTTGCTCTTTGACTTCTTTGACCGTGGGCTTGGACGCTTCCTTGTCCATAATGGTCAGGCGCACGCGCGCGCGCAACGGCGACGCAAAGGTCAAACCACGTTGCTGACATTCTTTTACGTCAAAAGCAGGCTGTCCCAGTGTGTAACTGACAAAATCCAAACGGGCATTTTTAGTGTGGCTTTCAATCGGAAAAATACCATTGAAAGCGGCTTGCAAGCCGTCATTTTTACGCTGTTCTGGGGGGGTTTTCTCTTGTAAAAATTCAGCAAAAGACTCTAATTGCGTCGATAGCAAAAAGGGGATCGGCAGCGCACCAACGCGCTTAGCGAAACTTTTACGAATACGTTTTTTTTCGGTGAAAGAGTAGCTCATTTAATCTCCACGATTGAGGGAAAACGACGTTTCAGAGTAGGCGAACCTTGCGGTTATGCCAGAACGAAAAGACAGGGGACAGAAAGCGCACACTTGCTGACCGCTGGCTTCTACAAGCGGCAAAAGGCTGACGGTAAGCCGTCAGCCTTTTTACGGCTTAAAACCTTACTTGATTTCAGCCGATGCGCCTGCTTCGATCAATTGTTTTGCAATTGCGTCAGCATCTGCTTTGGATACGCCTTCTTTAACTGCTTTTGGTGCACCGTCAACCAGATCCTTCGCTTCTTTCAAGCCCAGACCTGTGATTGCGCGAACGGTCTTAATAACGTTCACTTTGCTGTCGCCAGCGGCAGTCAGCATCACGGTGAATTCGGTTTGTTCCGCCGCAGCAGCAACCGCGCCACCCGCAGCAGGACCTGCAACGGCAACAGCCGCAGCAGATACGCCGAATTTTTCTTCCATTTCTTTAATCAGGGCAGACAATTCCAGCACAGTCATGCTAGCGATTGCGTCCATCAATTCAGCATTAGTTACAGCCATGTTGTTCTCCAAGTTCATTCAAAAATTATTAAGCAGCAGCCGCTTCAACGGCAACAGATTCAGCAGCAGGGGTTGCGCTTTGATTCGCTTCACAGATAGCCGCCAAAGTACGTACAAACTTCGCCGTAGTCGCATTCATGGTCGCCATCAAGCGAGCAATCAATTCGTCACGACTTGGTGTCGCAGCCAGTACTGCAACTTGTTCAGCATCCATCATGACGCTGCCCATTGCACCCGCTTTAATCACCAGCTTGTTGTTGGTTTTAGCAAAATCAAATACGATTTTTGCCGCAGCAACGGCATCCGTACTCATGCTATACACCAACGGACCCACCATCTTGTCGGCCAAAGCCTCAAAAGGTGTACCTTGTACCGCACGACGCGCCAAGGTGTTTTTCAACACATGGAAATACACACCCGATTGACGTGCCGTGGCGCGCAATTTGGTAATGTCAGCGACCGCAATGCCACGGTATTCTGCTAAGACTATCGTTTGGGATAGTGCAACTTGCGCACTGACTTCCGCGACGACGGCTTGCTTTTCTTGCAGATTAAGACTCAAGTCATCCTCCAGTTTCTAAAATATACTTGCGCATACTCTATTGTTTAAAACAGCGACCATGAGAAGGAGAACAACATTCCTGCTCGCGGACGCACCATCTGCGTGGGCAGCTTTTGCAATTAAGTTTCAATCACTTGAAACACCAACGGTCTTGGATGCTGCAAACACGCCAGCAGTCCAAAAACAAAGACTGACGAGAGGGGACTCTCGCCAGTCAATTCTGTCAACTACGCAGCCAAGCTGGATTGATCTACGCGGATACCTGCACCCATGGTGCTGGAAACCGAAATTTTACGCAGATAAACACCTTTGGAGGTCGCAGGTTTAGCTTTAGTCAAAGCATCAATCAAGGCAGCCAAGTTTTCACGCAAAGCTTCTGGCGCAAAGGAGGCACGACCAATGGTGCAATGAATAATGCCGTTCTTATCTGTACGATATTGAACTTGACCTGCTTTAGCATTGCGCACCGCACCCGCTACGTCAGCAGAAACGGTACCGACTTTAGGGTTAGGCATCAAGCCGCGTGGACCCAGAATTTGACCCAATTGACCAACCAAACGCATCGCGTCTGGGCTGGCAATCAGCACGTCAAAGTCCAAATTACCTGCCTTGATGGATTCAGCCAAATCTTCAAAACCAACGATGTCCGCACCCGCAGCGCGCGCTTCTTCAGCCTTCGCACCTTGCGAGAACACCGCTACGCGTACACTCTTACCTGTGCCTTTAGGCAACACGACCGAACCACGCACGATTTGATCCGATTTACGCGCATCTACGCCCAAATTCACGGAAACGTCGATAGATTCGTCGAATTTCGCCACAGCCGTTTCTTTAGCCAAAGCCAAAGCATCATTCACCGCGTAAACTTTGGTACGGTCAACTTTAGCCGCGATCAATTTATAGCGTTTAGACATGTTATACGCCCTCCACAATGATACCGATACTGCGCGCGCTACCTGCGATGGTACGCACAGCGGCATCCATATCAGCAGCCGTCAAGTCAGGCATCTTAGTTGTTGCAATCGCTTCAGCTTGTGCGCGGGTCAACTTACCGACTTTATCGGTATGAGGACGTGGGCTACCTTTTTGAATGCCCGCTGCCTTCTTAATCAAGATGGTGGCAGGTGGGGTCTTCATAATGAAGGTGAAGCTCTTATCGGCAAACGCGGTGATGACCACGGGGATTGGCAAACCTGGCTCAACCCCTTGCGTTGCCGCATTAAATTCTTTACAGAACATCATAATGTTCAGACCACGTTGACCCAATGCTGGACCAATCGGTGGGCTTGGATTTGCTTTACCCGCTGGTATTTGCAGCTTGATATAGCCAATGACTTTCTTTGCCATAACTTAATACTCCTCTTAAACGGGTTTAACGAAACGTTCTAGTTTCTCCCCAACAAGAGAAATAGCAACTGGGAAACAGCCCCTGCACACCATGCAGTCGCGTCTCCCAATGATATTTCTCGCTTCTTAGGTCTTTTCGACTTGCCCGAAATCCAACTCCACAGGGGTCGAACGACCAAAAATTGTCACAGCGACACGAATTTTATTCTTGTCGTAATTCACATCTTCTACCAGCCCATTGAAATCAGTGAACGGACCGTCTTTAACCCGAACCGACTCACCCACTTCAAACAGGACTTTAGGTCTAGGTTTTTCCACCCCAGCCTGCATCTGTTGCATAATCGTTTGCACTTCTTTAGCGGTAATAGGGGTAGGCTTCATCGCCGAACCACCTAAGAAACCCGTCACTTTTGGCGTGCTTTTCACCAAATGCCAACTTTCGTCGGTCATTTCCATTTCTACCAACACATAACCTGGGAAAAATTTACGCTCACTAATGGATTTCTGACCCGACTTTAGCTCAACTACTTCTTCAACGGGCACTAAAATCTGACCAAACTTATCCTGCATGGATTCGCGTTGAATTCGCTCAAGTAACGCGCGCTGCACACTCTTCTCAAACTGAGAATACGTATGCACAACATACCAATTCATCGCCATCAGTCGCTCCGCCCCATTAACTTATTCACAAAAATCATCAAGGTTGCATCCACGCCCCACAGGAACACGGCCATCACAAAAGCAAAGACAATCACAACAATGGTAGTTTGCACCGTTTCTTTACGGGTCGGCCAAACCACACGCTTTGCTTCAGCCACGGAATCTTGCGCAAACATGAAAAACTGCTTACCCAACGCCGTCGTCCACGCCACGCCTGCTGCCGCCAACAAACCCACCAATACGGAAGCGAGCTTCAATACCGCCGCACTGTCGTGCAAATAATAAAAGCCCGCGATTCCTGCTGCAACCAGCAGAAAAGCAACGAGCAGCTTGATTTTGTCTGTCATGCGCGATGTTTCCGATTAACTGAATCTTACTATTTGGCAGGCCAGGAGGGTCTCGAACCCCCAACCCTCGGTTTTGGAGACCGATACTCTACCAATTGAGCTACTGGCCTA
>FZPZ01000186.1_pt1 | contig 15939 bp, 17 predicted proteins | sample 1534811 | NCBI WGS metagenome assembly FZPZ01 (sample SAMEA104161953, study PRJEB21768) | metagenome | biome: subterrestrial habitat; feature: phreatic zone; material: underground water | place: France | collected 2016-06-01 | depth 60 m | reverse complement strand
ACCAGTATCGACTACACCGCACGATTGTGGCCAATGTTTCACGCCGTCATGACGGGCGCGCTGGATGAAATGTCCGTGCAACTCGGCGACATGGCGGCTCAGATTATGAAAAACATTGAGCAGCATGTACAAAACTTTTTTGTGCAAGCCCTACAACTTGATGCCCGAACGCTAAGGCTAGAAGCCATATAAATCAAGCCTCGCAGGGGAGTTTGCGAGGTAAAATGAACTCAGAAATGTTAGTAAGTAATCGTGTATTTTTATCTAATCAAACCAACCAGCCATTCTCAATTCAAAATTTATCAGCTCAATACGCCGCCGCAGGTCGGGATTTAACCCGACTTTTGACGTGAAAGTCGGGTTAAATCCCGACCTACGTTTTGAGTCCTCCCTTGCCAACTAACGACTAGCGACTAGCAACTAACGACTAACCCCGATTGCGCATGTGATCGGCGACTTTAGCGAAGGCTGTGGATAATTCTTGGCGTAAGTCGGTGTCTGTTATGATGTCGTTCAAGGCTTGATCCATACACAGCAGCCATTGATCGCGCTCAGCGACCCCGATTGCGAAGGGAAAATGACGACGGCGTAAAAAGGGTTCGCCAAATTCTTGTACGAACAACGGCGGCCCACCTAGCCATCCCGATAAAAATTTAAACAGCTTATCCGCCGCCCCCTCTAGTGATGCCGCGTGCATTTTGCGTATGCCATAGGCTTCGGGCAATTCATCCATGATTTCGTAAAAACGCTGTACCAATGCGTGAATTTTTGCATCACCGCCGATGCGTTGGTAATGGCTCAGTACGGGGAGAATTTCTGTCATGTTGTTTCCTAAATTACCATTCTCGGAAAGAAAATCCGAAGCCTAAGGTGGTTTGCTTGTGATTGTAATCTATTAGGCTCTCACCATAGCCTGATGTTAATTGAACATACATGCGAGCCGCATCGCCAAAAGCAACGGGCGTGGACCAATCCAGCTGCATAAAATTGCGGTTGCTCCCAATGCGAAAATTGTTGCGCCACAACAGCGACACCGCTTGTAACTTTGTCATGGGTTCCCAGCGCACCACCACATCGCCTAACCCCACATAGCTGGTTAAGTTGGGATTATCATCGCTCAAGGTCTTTTCAGGGAGTCGCCACCAGCCGCGCGCGAGGATGGAGGTGCTGTTGTTAAACTCCCAGCCACCTTGAACATAGAGGCGATTCCAACTCCGTGACAACGGCAAGGTATTGCCATTGGATTGATGCGCAAAGCCAACATTGACCAGTTTCAAACCATTGTCCTTTTGGGTGCCAAAGGTCGCAATCACTTCGGGTTCGTAATTGGTTTCACGGAACGGCGATGAATTACGCCCGTTAAAAATCTGCCAGTTTGATTGTTGGGTATAAGCACCCCACACGCGAAAAGTTTTAAATCCCCAAATATCAATATCCGATTGACTGCCAATATCGGCCTTGAAGCTGAGTAAAAATTTAGCTTCTAACGCATCCATGTCAATCGGAGTGAGTGCGGTATGACCCGCCGTGGGCGTACTGGGGAGATTATTGGTGTTGCTACTTTTGCGTAAAATTAAATAATTTTGCCGATGTGGTCTGAGTCGCCCCAATTTACTTTCATCTAGCGAATTAAGATCGTCCAGATTCCACACGCGTGTTAAGTATGAGCGGGTACTTGGCGATGCAGATTCCTCATCTACCTTAGGCAACGGGGCGGGGGCGGAGGTGTCGGGCGGTGTGATTGGAGCAACAGGGGCAGCAGGTGCGGACGATGCGGCGATGCTGATTTGATCATAACACTGCAACCGTGCCTCGGCTTGTTGGGCAAATTGCTGGGCGCAACGTGCAAAATCAGCTTCACTTGAATAAACGGGCGTACTGGCCATTAAACACAGCCCCCAGCAAGTAAGATGGGTCGTTGGGGGTGAAAATAATTTTTTCATAATCAAGTGCTTTTGGCAAAATACCCCCGCTGCGTTGCGTCAATTAGGGGGCTAAATGGGATAAAAAATTGAGGATAAGGGCGCGGGTGGGCAAAAATGACCTAGACCGTCTTATGCCTGACATGGATAGTACGCAACGAAACCGCATTTGGCAACGCGGGTGCGGTACGAATTGCCGTGCGTGTGACTCCTCCTAACGTACTTTGTTCCCTAATTGTTTTGCAAGAAGTTGAGATGAAAAATACATTGTAGAAGTCGCAGCGATATAATGCGACTCCATTTTAATCGCTGTGAAACTTTCCACTGATGCCCACAATGAAAAAACTGCTCCTGCTGTTGTTGTTAAGTTTCGCGCCTAGCGTGATAGGCGAGGGGATGCCTGACTTGGGCGATGTGTCACAAGAGGCATTGAGTCCGCTACAAGAACGGCAAATTGGGCAACAAAGTATGTTGCAGATTCGTGCCAGCAAGCAATTCTTTGATGATGCGGAAGTCAATGATTATCTGAATAAAATCGGTTCCAGATTGGTGGAAAAAAGCACCGAACCGTCGCAATTATTTGAGTTTTTCTGCATCAACGATCCTAGCATCAACGCCTTTGCCATCCCTGGCGGTTTTGTGGGGGTGAATGTCGGTTTATTGTTATTGACCGACAGCGAATCTGAGTTGGCATCGGTTTTAAGTCACGAAATTTCCCACGTCACCCAGCATCATTACGCCCGTATGCTCAATGGTACGAAAAACGATGGCTTAGCGGTCATGGCGGCCATGGCAGTGGCGATCCTCGCGGCACGTAGCAATCCCCAAGCGGCAACCGCTGCCATGGCAACGGCTCAAGCCAGCGCAGCACAAAAACAACTGGATTTTACCCGTACGCATGAGCAAGAAGCCGATCGTATCGGGATTGATATTTTGCAAAAAGCCAGCTTTAGCGTACATGCCATGCCTACGTTTTTGGAGCGATTGCAACATGCCACGCGCTTATTGGAAGGCAGTGCGCCCAACTATCTGCGCACCCATCCCATTACCAGCAATCGCGTCGCCGATCTTGAAAATCGGGTGGAAAAACAGCCTTATCAGCTCATCCCCGATAGCATCGAATTTCAACTGGTGCGTACCAAGTTGATTGCCTCTCAAAAAACAGCGGCGGATGCGGTGCGCTACTTTAACAGCGCGTTAGTCGGTAAAGAAAAATTTGGCAATCCCATTGCCCAACGCTATGGTTTGGTGCTGTCGTTATTGCGTCATCACGATATTGCCCAAGCCACACAAGAGATGGCGATCTTGCGCGAAGCACTCAGCCACCATCCCATGATCGAAACCTTGGCGGGGCAAGTGTTGCGTGAAGCACATGACACCACCGCGACGTTGGCGTTTTATCGCACGGCGGTGCAAGCATTTCCCTACTATCGCGCCTTGATTTACGACTATGCCGATGTGTTGTTGCAAAACGATCAATCGGCGCAGTCGGTGAAAATGGTGGGCGAACAAATCACCCGCACGCCTGGGGACGTGAAGTTATACAACTTGCAAGCGCGCGGCTATGCCCAATTGGGCTTGTATTTAGAGCAACACCAAGCCCAAGCCTACGCGTTTTATGGACAAGGAAACTTGCACGGTGCGATCCAACAGTTGGAGTTAGCGCGGCAGGCGGGTGGGAATTTCCAACAACTTTCAGTGATAGAATCCGACCTACGTGAGCTTCACGAAATCCTTGCCGCTTCCGCCAAAAAATAATGCCCCACACCATGACCGAACTCGAATTTACCCAACGCGCCGATGCCACTTTGGCGCGGATTGAAGCCATTCTTGAGCAACGCGATGACGATGTGGATTTCCAACGCAGCGGCAATGTGCTGGAAATTGAACTGGAAAACGGCGCAAAGCTTATCCTCAATCGCCACGATGCCAACCAAGAAATTTGGCTGGCGGCTAAGTCAGGTGGGTTTCATTACGCATGGCAAAATGACCAGTGGTTTAGTCAACGTGATGGCAGCGAATTGTTTACCCGCCTCGCCGAATTACTCGGCGATTAACCCCCTTTAAAAATTAAAGTAGGGTGCGCCGTGCGCACCATGGTGCAAAAACACCCCCTACCTGCGGCATTGAAATACATCCAAGGATTTGAATATGTTAAAAATTTACAACACCCTCGCCCGCGACAAACAAGAATTTATTCCCCTCATCGACAAAAAAGTCGGCATGTACGTCTGCGGCATGACTGTGTATGACTATTGTCACCTCGGTCATGCGCGGGTGATGGTGGTGTTTGACATGATTTATCGCTGGTTCAAAATCAGCGGTTATGACATCACGTATGTCCGCAATATCACCGACATCGACGACAAAATCATCAAGCGTGCCGCCGAAAATGGCGAGTCTATTCATGCGCTGACCCAGCGTTTTATCGACGCGATGCACCAAGATGCCGATGCCTTAGGTGTGTTGCGTCCTGACCACGAACCCCGCGCCACGCAGTTTGTGCCTGAAATGTTGGACATGATCGGCAAGTTGGAACAACACGGCTTGGCGTATCAAGCCGCTGATGGTGGTGATGTCAATTATGCGGTGCGCAAATTCGACGGCTATGGCAAATTGTCGGGTAAATCGCTGGAAGATTTGCGCGCAGGCGAACGGGTGAATGTGGCGGATAGCAAACACGATCCACTGGATTTTGTGTTGTGGAAACACGCCAAAGACACGGAAGCCGAAGAGGTGAAATGGGATTCGGCGTGGGGCAAAGGTCGCCCTGGTTGGCATATTGAATGCTCGGCGATGGGCACAAAACTATTGGGTGAACGCTTCGACATTCACGGCGGCGGCGCGGATTTGCAGTTCCCGCACCATGAAAATGAAATCGCCCAATCCGAAGGTGCGCATCAACATCAATACGTCAACTATTGGATGCACAATGGTTTTATCAATGTCGATAAAGAAAAAATGTCCAAGTCACTGGGCAACTTTTTCACCATCCGCGATGTGCTGAAAAAATACGATGCCGAGGTGGTGCGCTTTTTCATCCTCCGCGCCCACTACCGCAGCCCGTTGAACTATTCCGATGCGCATCTGGATGATGCCAAAGGCGCGCTGACGCGGCTTTATACCGCTTTGAAACAGGAGAAGCGCGAAGAGAGAAGGGAGAAGGGCGTTGATTGGAACGAACCCCACGCACTACGCTTCCAAGCCGCGATGGACGACGACTTCAACAGCGCGGAAGCCATTGCCGTATTGTTTGAGTTTGCCAACGAAGTCAATCGCAACCCTACGCTAGATAATTGCACACAATTCAAAGCCTTGGCGGGTGTATTGGGCTTGCTACAACGCGACCCCGTGGCATTTTTGCAAAGCGGCGCGTCCGAAGATGGATTGAATGATGCCGCCATTACCGCCCAAATCACCGCCCGCATTGCCGCCAAACAAGCTAAAAACTACGCCGAAGCCGACAACATCCGCAAAGCCCTACTCGCCACAGGCATCGTGCTAGAAGACAGCGCGACAGGGACAACGTGGCGGCGGGTTTAATCGACGATTAGCAGAAGTCAACCAATTAGGAGTACTGCCATGAGCGAATCCTTACCCCCATATTCAAGTGGACAATGCACGTTTTTTTGGTTGCTGTGGTTGTTGGGATGGGGAGTTTGTTTAGCGTATATCTTTGCGTTAGTGTTTCTGGTGCTGTACACCAAAATTGATTTGGCGAGTGTGTTTTCCACGCTCCCTTCAGCTTTGTTTACTGCATGGAATTTATTAGCAATTGGGACGCAGTGTTATTTACTCGTGCAGTCGGCACGTTTCTTGTCACGCCACGAAAAACCCATGTCCGAGTTGCTATTGCGCGTGTTCATGGCGGGTATTGTCGTACCGAACATTGCTGTTAGCGGATGTTTTATGGCAGGTAGTTTCCTACAGCGTATGGCGGTATAAGCCTCAAACAGCAATGCTAAAACATAGCCACAAGGAGTAATTGCAATGACCGAAAACGATGGCCTTCCCACCGCCCAACCTTATTCCATTACAACCAAAATTATTTTCTGGATATTGTGGATGGGCGGCTTGCTGTTGTGCTTGTTGTTTGTTTTTTTCCTTGTTATGACGTTACCTAGCGGGAAAGAGCAGATTATCCTATGGAATCTATTGGTCGTTCTAACGCAAAGTTATGTGTTAATTCAATCCGCGCGTTACTTTTTGCGCAGGGGAAAGCCACCTTCCACCCTGCTACTTTGGGCGGCTTTTGCAGGTATCGCTATGCCGATGATTGCTTTTGGTGGATGCAATATGTTAAGCAATTTTGCACCGCGCATGGCAGGATAATCCACAAGAAAAAATGCAAAAACCCAACAATCAGGAACGGCAACAATGACACCTACCGACGATTTGCCCGCTCCTCAACCTTACTCGTTAATTGCCAAAATTATTTTTTGGTTATTGTGGTCATTTGGGGCAGCGGTAGGCTTGTTATTCCTTACTTTCGCTGTAATTGCAGTGCTTTTGCAAGGAAAATACACGGCAACATGGAATCTATCCATTGTGTACTTTGAGTTATTTATCCTTATAAAATCAGCACGTTATTTCTTTTGCAAAAACGAACCGATTGGCAAGCTTCTGTTGTGGGCAGGTTTTGCAGCGATTGCCATTCCAATGATCGCATCTGGGGGATGTTTTTTCTTAGGCGGCGATGTAAAAATCTGAAATCGACATGCTCCTCCATTCCCTCTTCGACCTCCTTTCCCTGCTCTGCGGCTATCTGCTCAGCACTTGGTTTCGCCGCCGCTATTCTTTGGCACGTCCCGCTGGCATCTCCGACCCGTCGCAATATCACTATTATTTGATCGCCCTGTTGCTGGGCTTGGTCGGCGGAAGCGTGTTATTCGGTAGTTTGAATCTGTGGTTGTCGGGGCAAAGTGGCTTGGCGAAAAGTATGCTGGGCGGGGTGTTTGGGGCGATTGTGGCGGCGGAGGGGTTTAAGTTTTTCGCGGGCATTCGTCATTCCACGGGGCTGTATTTTGTGCCAGGCTTAATCGTGCTGATTGTGGTCGGACGCATCGGCTGCTTTTTGGGCGGGTTGGCAGATTTTACTTACGGCGTGCCGACCAACCTGCCGTGGGGCGTGGATTTTGGCGACGGGGTGATGCGGCATCCCGTGCAACTTTACGAATCGGCAACTATGCTGTTGTTTTTAATTGGTTTATTGCTGCACTATCCACGCCAGCCACAATTTTGGTTGCGCCAAGGTTTTTATCTATTTGTGTTGGTGTATGCCGCGCAACGCTTTGCGTGGGAGTTTTTTAAGCCCTACGCCGCTGTGTTCGGCAGTCTAAATTTATTCCATTTATTGAGCTTAGGCTTAATCCTCTACGCCCTTTTTATGCTCAAACGGAGTACCCACCATGCCGCCTAAAGCCCGTCCCTATTTGTTTTACGGGCACACCCAGTCCTTGTGCGAAGTCTGTTTGGCGGTGGTGCCCACCAAAATTTTGTTCCAGCACGACAAGGTGTATTACCAAAAACGTTGCTTGGAACATGGCGTGCAAAAGACGCTGGTTTCGACCGACATTGCCTATTTCAAACGCTGCAAGGAATACCTCAAACCAGGGGACATGCCCGAAACATTTCAAAGCGAAGTACAGCGCGGCTGTCCGCATGACTGCGGTTTGTGTCCCGACCACGAGCAACATTCTTGCCTCGCACTGTTTGAAATTATCGACGAATGCAATATGCACTGTCCTGTGTGTTTCGCCAATTCCGCGCCCAAGCTGGGCAATGCGCGCAGTCTGGACGACATTGAAAAGATGTTGGCGACCTTATTGGCGAGTGAGCAACAGCCTGATTTAGTGCAAGTTTCGGGCGGCGAACCGACGTTGCACCCGCAATTGATGGAGATTTTGCGCCGCCTGAAAGCCAGTCCGATTCGACATTTGATGCTGAACACCAACGGTATTCGCCTCGCCCGTGACCCACAACTCGCCGCTGATTTAGCCACCTTGAAACCTGGCTTTGAAGTGTATTTGCAATTTGATTCGCTACAAGCCGCCGCACTGCAAAACATCCGTGGGCAGGATATGCGCAATATTCGTCAGCAAGCCTTGGCGCAATTGGAAAAGCACAACATTTCCACCACCTTGGTGTGCGTGATTCGCAAAGGCGTGAACGATGCGGAAATCGGCGAGCTAATAAAGTTTGCGCAGCAATGGCGATGCGTACGCGGCATCACCTTTCAACCCGTGCAAGACGCGGGGCGCAACGACAACGCCACGCCTGAACAACGCATTACCCTGAGCGAAATTCGCACCCGCATCATCGAAGCCGACAATCCATTTACCGATGCCGATATGATTCCGCTGCCCTGCCATCCCGAAAATATCTGCATCGGCTACGGCATCAAATTGGGCGACAAAATTTTGCCCGTCACAGGCTTATTACCGCGAGAAGAGTTGCTGCAAGGCGTGAATAACACCATCACCTTTGAAAAATCTCCCGCGCTGCAAGCCGCGTTTTTCAAATTATTCTCGCTAGACGCGTGCAGCGAGCGCACCACCGACAATCTGCAAACCCTGTTGTGCTGCTTGCCACGCATCCAAAGCGACGGATTGAGTTACGACAACGTGTTCCGCATCGTGGTGATGGGCTTTATGGACAAATACGATTTTGACCTCGGCGCAGTCAAGCGTTCCTGCACCCACTTCGTCGAGCCTGACGGCAAAATTTATCCATTTGAAACGTGGAATTTGTTTTATCGGGACAAGGTGCGACAGGCGACTCAGGAAATGCTGATTTCATCCCCCGCTCGTGCTGATCCAGTCAAACCATGAACGGATTTAATCCGTGAAATCATCTGCGTGCCTGTCGATGTTTTGCATCACACCCGTCACGGTGAGAGGCATAAGTATCTACACAATTTTAATTTCCTCTCCCCCTCTCCACTGATAGCAAAACGCAGATTGCGACGGAACGGAATAACGTGTCTAATTCCGCCCGCGATTCAGTCGCAAGGGGGTAGGGTGGTGCTTTTGAATAGGAGAATTGACATGCGGAAAAATAATGCAAAGCTGCCCCCTTTAGCTTATATGCAGGCTTCGTATGAAGTCATTTTTGCGTGTATAATTACACAAAAATATCCAAGAAAATGATGATGTCGTGTAAGTAAAATCCATAAAGCGTGATGTTTAAAAATGAACTCCAAAGACTTGATTAGAAAACTTGAGCTGGATGGCTGGGAGCTCAAAAGAATCAACGGCAGCCACCACCACTTTAAACATCCCGTCAAAAGTGGGCTGGTCACCGTCCCGCACCCCAAAAAAGATTTGCCTGCGGGGACGGCAAACAGCATTCTCAAACAAGCGGGACTGAAATAAATTTACGCCTCAAAACGGCGACGAATTTTCTCGATTTTAAGGAATAACATGCTATTACCTATCGCGATTCATAAAGACCCCAACAGTGTTTTTGGGGTGATTGTGCCCGACATTCCAGGTTGCCACTCTTGGGGTGACACCATGGAGATGGCGGTTAAAAACACTAAACTCGCCATTACCAGCCATGTTCAAACACTGATTGAGTTGGGCGAAACAGTTGATATTCAGCCTTCACGGCTTGAAGATTTAGTTGCCCACACAGAATACCAAGGCGCGTATTGGCTGATCGTGGAGGTGGACGAAATGACGCTGGACACCAAACCAGAGCGCGTCAATATCAGTCTTCCGCGCTTTTTGCTGCATAAAATCGACGCATACACCCAAGGCAGCCACGAGACCAGAAGTGGATTTTTGGCTAAAGCCGCGATGAAAGTTTTGGTGAGTGAGCAAGCGTAGGAAAGGTTTGCCATTAGGCAATCCACCGATGGTAAAAAGCAGATTGCGGCGGAACGGAGTAACGTGTCTAATTCCGCCCGCGATTTAGTCGCAAGGGGGATTTAAGGGCGGTGCTTTTGAATAGGAGCGCGTAGGATGTGCCGACAGGCGCATCTATTTTGAATTCCAACTGCGCAAAAACGCGCAGCCCCTCACTTTTACGTTAGGCAATTTTTATCACAAGAAGGGAAATAAAATGTATAGAAAACTCGCTTTCGCTGTTTTTACGATTTCGCTGTTAGCTGGCTGCGCATCGGTGCCGATGGAGAGTAAGGAAAAGTCGGATATGGCAAAAAAATTTACGCCTCCATCAAGCGATAAGGCTGGGTTGTATATCTACCGATCGGGTACTTTTGGCGGAGCGTTGAAAAAAGATGTCTGGGTCGATGGGGGGTGTCTTGGTGAGACCGCACCTAATGTTTTCTTTTACGAAGAAGTGGCGGGTGGTATAGAGCATAAAGTATCTACCGAGTCAGAATTCTCCCCAAATGATTTGCTATTAAAAGTAGAGAATGGTCAAAGTTACTTCATTCGGCAATATATAAGGATGGGGGCTTTTGTTGGGGGCGCAGGTATCGAGCTTGTGGATAGAGAAAAAGGTAAAGAAGCGGTTGCTAAGTTGGAGCTTGCTAAAAAAGGTAGTTGCAGTCAGTAGCATAACTCGTCATTCGAGCGGGATAACCCAGCAGCGGGCTGCCTCTCAATTTGCATTAGGGAACGCATATCCAAAAAGTGCGTAGGATGTGCCGACAGGCGCATCTTTTCTTTTTTAATTCAAAAAGATGCGACTTTCAGCGTACCCTACCTTGATGTGAAAGTCGGGATAAATCCCGACCTACGTCAGGATTTTTTGAATTGAGAATTGCGGTAGTCCCCCGATGGCAAAAAGCAGATTGCGGCGGAACGGAATAACGTGTCTAATTCAGCCCGCGATTAAGTCGCAAGAGGGATTTTAGAGTGGTGCTTTTGTTGGAAGAATTGGGGTGCGTTATTGTTTTTAACCCCAATATAAACAATGCACTACAAAATAGTATCATATTTATCCACCTTCAAGGTGTATTTCACGGCACTTTTTAGGGGGCTATTTAACGTTAGGGTTTAAAGTTTAAGGATAATTCAATGAGTGGTTCTATAAAGTCTGTATCAACATCTCAAATACAAGATGCTTTCTCTAAAGCTCTATCTGAAGTCACAGGCAAAACTTGCTCTGTTTTAATTTCAAATATTAACTATGAAGCATACGATTCTTTTCTTAATTCCGAATCCATTACATTGTCAGCAAGCGCGACAATAGAAGGTGAAAGTCTAATGGAAAATCAGCCCACGTAGGTATGATTAGCGTAATCGTACATTCCAATATTAATTTCTTTTCTACTCAAAAAGATGCGCCTTTCGGCGCATCCTGCCCATTGCCTGTTACACAATCATCCCCGCCCCCACCGTGTTATTAGTCGCTTCATCAATCACAATAAAACTCCCCGTGCCGTGGTCGAGCAAATACGAGTCAAACACCAGCGGTTGTTGGACTTTGATGGCGACGCGGGCGATGTCGTTCATATTTAACGTGGTGACCGCGTGTTGTTCCAGCGTGTTCACATCGACGCGATAGTCCAGTCGGGTGAAGATACATTTCACGCTGCGGGTGGTGTGTTTAATCACATATTTGCGATTTTTGTCCAAGGGCGTTTCGGACAGCCAGCACAGCATCGCTTCAAATTCTTTGGCAACTTGGGGTTGCGAGCCGCCGCCGACGAACATATCGCCGCGTGAAATGTCGATTTCGTCCGTCAGGGTAATGGCAACGGATTGCGGGGCGTAGGCGCGTTGCAGTTTGCCGTCGTAGGTGACGATTTCTTTGACGGTGGTGGTGCGTCCGCTGGGTTGGATGGTGATGGCATCGCCGACCGCGACTTCGCCCGATTCGATCCGCCCCATAAAGCCTCGAAAGTCGTGGAATTCCTCGGTTTGGGGGCGGCAAACCCATTGCACGGGGAAGCGGAAATCGGTGGTATTTAAGTCGTGGTCAATTTCCACCGTTTCCAACAGCTCGATCAAGGTCGTGCCTTGATACCAGTTCAAATTCTCGCCTCTATCCACCAACATATCGCCGACCAGCGCGGACAGCGGGATGCAGGTGATATTGTTCAGCCCCAGTTGCGCGGCAAATTGGCGATATTCGGTGCAGATGGCGTTAAACACGGCTTCCGAATAATCCACCATGTCCATTTTATTGACCGCCAACACAATGTGCGGGATGCCGACCAAGCTCGCCAAATAAGTGTGGCGGCGGGTTTGTACCAGCACGCCACGACGGGCATCGACCAAAATCACCACCAAATTGGCGGTACTGGCGGCGGTCACCATGTTGCGGGTGTATTGCTCATGCCCTGGGGTGTCGCCGATGATAAATTTGCGTTTCGGCGTGGCGAAATAACGATACGCCACGTCGATGGTAATGCCCTGCTCGCGCTCGGCTTGCAAGCCGTCGGTCAACAGCGACAAATCCACCGCCGCCATGCCGCGCTTTTCACTGGTTTTAGAAATCGCCGACAATTGATCTTCAAAAATCGACTTAGAATCGTGCAGCAATCGCCCGATTAACGTGCTTTTCCCGTCATCCACGCTACCAGCGGTGATGAAACGGAGGAGTTGGGTGGTTGTATTCATGGTGATAACCTTAGTTGTTAGTTGCTAGTCGCTAGTCGCTAGTTGTTAGTTGTTAGTGGTCGTTGCGGTTAATAACTAACGACTAGCAGCTACCAACTAACGACTGCCCTTCAAAAATATCCTTCTTTTTTCCGCAATTCCATCGAGGCATCCGACGTTTGGTCATCCATGCGCGTCGCGCCGCGTTCGGTGATACGCGTGGTGGCGGTCTCGATGATAATTTCTTCGGCGTTGCGCGCATCGGATTCCACGGGGCAGGTGCAGGTGATGTCGCCGACGGTGCGGAAGCGCACCCTTTTTTTGACCACGGTTTCACCTAGCAGCGGTTGCACCAAATGCGACACGGGCATGATGCCGCCCGCCCGTTGAATTACCTCGCGTTCGTGAGCGTAGTAGATGCTGGGGATGGTGAGTTTTTCGCGGGCGATGTATTGCCAGATGTCCATTTCCGTCCAGTTGCTGATCGGGAACACGCGGATATTTTCGCCCGCATGAACGCGGGTGTTATACACGTCCCACAATTCAGGGCGTTGATTTTTCGGATCCCATTGCCCGAAATCATCGCGGAAGGAAAAAATCCGTTCCTTGGCGCGGGCTTTTTCTTCATCGCGTCGCGCCCCACCCATGCAGGCATCGAAACCAAATTCTGCGATGGTTTCCAGCAGCGTGACCGATTGAAAGGCGTTGCGGCTTTGCGTGTCGTTTTTCAACACAATCGTGCCCTTTTTGATCGAGCCTTCCAACGAGCGCACGATCAGCCGTTCGCCCAGTTGTGCCGCCAATAAATCACGGGTTTCGATGACTTCGGCGAAATTGTGCTCGGTGTCGATATGCACCAACGGAAACGGGAATTTCGCAGGGCGAAAGGCTTTTTCCGCCAAGCGCAGCATGACGATGGAATCCTTGCCACCCGAAAACAACAACGCGGGATTTTTACACTCCGCCGCAACTTCGCGCATGATGTGGATGGATTCGCTTTCCAGCGCGTCCAAATGGGTAAAGGTGTGATTGCTCATAGTTTTCTTTCTGATTGCTCATTTTTTTGTAGGTGCGACAAATTCGCACGGTTTTGGATAAGGCGTGCGAATAAATTCGCACCTACGGTTCATTGTGCCGCTGTCGGCGTTCGACTGGCGATATGCAGCCCACATTCCTTACTTTCAGGATTCTCCCACCACCACCGCCCCGCCCGAATATCTTCGCCTGGGGAGATGGCGCGGGTGCAGGGGGCGCAGCCGATGCTGGGGTAAAACTGGTCGTGCAACTTGTTATAAGGCACGTCATTTTGCTTGATATATTGCCACACCTCGGCATTCGTCCAATCTAACAGCGGATTGAATTTCTGCAAACCGTGTTCCTCATCCCACGCCGATACCGACAAACTACCGCGTGTGACGGCTTGATCGCGGCGCATCCCTGTGATCCACGCCCCTTTGCCTGCCAACGCACGTTTCAAGGGTTCGACTTTACGCACATAACAGCACCCTTTGCGCGCCTCAATACTGTCGTAAAACCCATTCACCCCCTTTTGGGCAACATAGTCTTCCACCAAAGCATAGTTGGGAAAATAGATGTGTAACTTCACCGCATATCGGTTGCGCAAAGTCTGAATCAAGTCATAGGTTTGGGCAGGCAAACGTCCCGTATCCAAGCTAAACAGCGAAATATCGGGCTGATGTTGCGCGATTAAATCCGTCAATACCATGTCTTCCGCGCCCAAGCTATTGGCAAAACACACTTCTTTAAAATCTTGTGTCGCTTGCTGCAATACCCTTAAAGTTGCGGCAACTTTATCATCTAAGCTCATACTGGCAATGCCTCCGACAAATCTAATTGCGCATCGTGCGCGGTGGCAAACGTGGCGGCATTCACCGTCCAACGATCCACTGCGGCTGATAATTTATCTAAATCGGCTACGTCAATGTCGCTCGCAGCCGCCAGACCCTGCACCGCCGCCGTGAACTCACTTGCCAGCTCATTCGGTACCAAGGTTGTTAATTGCGTCCCTAAATCCGCTAACGCCTCTTGACGGATACCGCCTAACAATTGGGCGAGACCTGAACCCAATAAACGCAAAATCGCTTCGTTACACACGGCAGCTTCGGCATATTTACGTTGAAAAACCAAGGCATTGCGGTATTCACGTTCATGCGCAGCTTCAAAGAAATTTGCGCCGATCAACACTTGTGATGCGCCTGCACATTCGCCACCGCCCAATTGCAATACACGGAAATCAGCGGTATCGCCGTAATCGCGCATCACTTCGGCAAGGGTTTCCGCTTGGACTTCTGCTAAATCTGCCAACAATTGCTTGAAATAATCAGGTGCTTGCGCCCGCGCCCAAGTGAAAAAACTGGTTTCTCCGCTGTCCAAATGCGCTTGTTGCACACGTTCAATCGCTTGCTTAATCCGTGCCACAGGCAGTGTCGGCCCTTTCAATGCCAATGCACCGCCGCCCATGCCATTGCCCGCAAAGTACATCTGATAATGCGGCACCAACTTGCCGTGTAAGCGTTTACCTTCGCCGTAAATGCCGATGTCGCCTGTTTCAGGTTGTGCGCAACCGTTATGACAACCCGATACGCGAATACGCAAATCGCCTTTGCCACCCGACAAATTCGGCGCGATTTCGGTGCTGGCAGTAATACCCAAACGGCAAGTCGAGGTGCCAGGGCAAGCCACAACATTGTCGCCCACACGAGGTTCGTACAGCCCTAACGCCGCCAATCCTGTGCGCAATGAGGGCAACGCCGCTGCCGACACATTCAAAATAATCAGGTTTTGATCCTGTGTGGTATGCACTTCATCTAAGTCATGCTCACGCAACAGCGCGGCAATGCCATGCAGTTGTACAGGGGTCAGGTCGCCAATCGGCAGTGCAACAGGCAACACGCTCAGCCCTGCTTGATGTTGGGCAAACAATGCCCGTGGCGCGCCCGAACCTGGGGAGACTTGCCCCGTTGGTTCACGCCATTCCCCCTGTGGATAAGGTTGATCTGCCAAGGCTTGACGAGTACGTTCAAATTCCGCGCGATATTTTTCGACAAAACCTGCTGCACCGAATTTTTCCACTAAAAATTTAATGCGCGATTTGGCGCGTTTAGTACGATCGGAATACTTGTTATGCAACGTCACCAAAGCTTCTAACGAAAACAGCAATTGGCTTTCGGGAATAAATTCTTCCACCACAATCGCTTCACGCGGTTTGTGTCCCAAGCCACCACCCGCCTTAACCATAAAGCCGTGTTGCCCTTCTTTCTGAACCGCAACCACGCCTGCATCGTGCAACAAAGATTGTGCGCAATCGGATTCGCAGCCTGAAAAACTCATTTTGAACTTACGGGGCAATTGTTGATTCAAGGGATTACGCAAAAAGTGCAGCGTCGCGCCATCAATGTGCTTCGCAATGTTCACATGTTCTTTAGGGCAAACGCCCGATAAAGCGCAGCCCGTCATATTACGCACCGCGTTACCGCAAGCTT
>FZPZ01000003.1_pt1 | contig 16057 bp, 6 predicted proteins | sample 1534811 | NCBI WGS metagenome assembly FZPZ01 (sample SAMEA104161953, study PRJEB21768) | metagenome | biome: subterrestrial habitat; feature: phreatic zone; material: underground water | place: France | collected 2016-06-01 | depth 60 m | reverse complement strand
CTCAATCCCGTGTCATAGTCGCCGAACATGGCATAAAACTGGCGGCGTTCAAGTTTGAGGTACAGGCGGCTGGCGGTGGCAGCATCAAACCTCGCCTGACTGGCATCCGCGTACAGCGTGTAAAACTGGGTGGGATCGACAGCTTGTTTGAGCAGTTTATTGCCTGTTTTCTTGGCAGTGTCATACGCCATGGTCAAGAGATAATCCCCCCTGATGCGCCCCTTGGCATAGAACGCTAACTTGTTGCTGTCGAATAATTGTTTTTCGGTATCCGCCGCTTGCAGTGCTTGGAGGTTGCCAGACAGGGTTTTGTGTCCTGCCGTACCTTCTGCAAAGCCTACCAATATCCAGTCGCGATCAGGGGCGGCAAGCCAAGCGCGTACTTCCTGATGGCGCAGGTCATGGAACTGAAAATTCAGAATAGCATCGCCCGCTTGCGTGATGGGTTCCAGCTCGATCAATGCCAAGCCATCATTTCCTATCTCAAAACGCGGGTGACCGTTGACAGCCCCTGTCAGCGGGTCGCGGGCAATGGCTGTGCTGCGGTTGTAGGAACGATAAGGTTCATTGAGCTGAAATTCGCCGCTGACACCGCGCCGCACGGGCATGTTGTTTTTGTCGAGGAAGCGCACCGCAATCATCGGACGGGTCTTGCCATCTGAGATCAGGCGCGATTTTTCTGGCACGAATTCCACGTGATCGGGGGTGGATGCGTAATGGATATGGCGCACCGTGCGACTGATCGTTTGACCTTGTTCATCGCTGATGAGCAATTCGACGATGTTGTCGCCCTCTTTGATCGGCACAGCGTTCCAGCTGCTCAGTGCCACGCTGTGCGCTGGATTGATTAAGGTACTTTCAAATAACAGCGGACTGACGGTTTCGCCGTTCACCGTCAAGGTCAGTTGCTGTTTGGGATCGTGTTTGACGGCGACCTTCATGGCGGGCAGATTAGGATGAAAACTCTCTTGAGGATGCAGCCACTCGTTGCCAGGCAAGGCAGTCGATAACCACAGCTCATCATAGGGCAAGACTTCAATCAATCGGTCAGGGTCTTTTTCGTCGTGCGATTCTGTGCTGATCGCCACTTTTGCAGGGTCAGGAGCCAGTTCAGCAGCGGCTTTTTTGTGCACGAAAAAATCAGCGCGCCATAAGGTGCCGCCACGCAGATTGACGAACTGGGCATAGCGATTACCTGAAATGCGGCTGTTCTTGTTGCAGTCGGATACGGCATAGCCTTGGGGTAGGGAATCCAAATCCAGTTGCACGACATGGGTGCCTGGACGCAAGTTGTCGATGTGCCAACGACCTTCTTTATCAGACAAGACATAGGTGCCGTCCTGCAAGGTGATGCGCGCATTGGCGAGTCCCTGAAAGCTGTCATCGACCTTGTCGCTGCAAGGGCCCTCAATCACGCGGCCAATCAAAATCGCTTGGTTTCGGAACAAGTCTTCTCGCACCAGTACACTGGCACGTGCGGTGTTCGAGGTGATGGTGCCGATGGCGGCAGCTATATTTTCCGCGATGCCCGTGCGCGCACCTGGGGTGACTTCTAGCACATAGCGCAAGGTGACCGTCGCTGCCTGTGCCATGTCGAGTTTAAAAGTGAGGGTGCGCGCATCGGCGGCAATGGCAGGATCGGCAATAACCACCCCATTTAAGCGTGCCGAACCCCTTTGATAGCGGAAGCCTGGCGGCAGGTGATCGGCAATCAATGCGCCGATGATCGGCAAGGTGGCGCTGTTGTTGGTGATCGTCAGGGTGTAGGGGATAAATTCACCGATGCCGACGACCGCTTTGCCTGCGACTTTCTGAATGCTCATGGAGGTGCTGCCAGGGTCAACAGGTATATCAATTCTCAGCGAGCTTCCCCAAACAGAAAACACGCCGCCATATGACCCGCCAGGGTTGACGCCTGGATTCCCTAGGATGGAGGCGGCAACTTTGGGTGTGCCGATGAGTTTAGGCAGATTGATCGCGGGAGTGCTGGATGGAAAGACAAACCCCTGCGGCGGCGTGACGACGAGCTTATAGTTGCCAGCGGGTACCAGCGGAAAGTGGTAGCCACCTGCATCCATGGTGGCATCGCATATCGTAGCTGCGCCAGAGATAACGGGTTGGGGCAGTACGGTGATACCGTCGTTGCAATAGACGGTCGCCAACATGCCCGTGAGTAGGTTGATTTTGCTGATGACAGCACCGTTAACAGGTGCGCCAGAAGTTGAATCAAACACCATGCCATAAGGATCTATCAGTCCGCTGCTTGCGCTGACCATATTGGCACCTGTGGTGCAATTGGTGTGGTTGTATAGGGCAGCGAGTGTGTCGTTGTGACTGGAGATGGTGATTTGCCCGTCATTTGGGCGTGCGGCACTACCCACTGCGGCAAAGACCGAGGGAGCTGCCCCCACAAAGATACCCGTGGACGCGCCTGTCTCCGTTAGTTGCAATACTTCATTGTCGCCACTGGCGGTGGTCGTGAGGGTGACGGAGATCTTGTCGGCGGCGGCAGGGTTGATGTTCGCGTCATAACTAATCACGCGGATAAAAACGGGTTCATTGCGTGCGTAGGCTGCAATCGAGCGACCCGCCGCATCGCTCATGGGAGACAGTAATAAATTGCTTGGCAGTGTGGTCAAGATCCCCTGTAAGGTCGGGGCGGCTACAGGGCTAAATGGGCCGATGACCTGTCCGCTAGGCGCGTAACTTGTGGGCTGTACGGCTTCAATTTGGGTGCCAACAGGGGCTAAGGCAGCACCTGCGGGTGGTACATATTGCAGCAATTCAATTTTGATGCCAATGGTGTTACACGCGGCGGTACTGACCGTTGCCGTGCTGTTGGTCGTAAAATTGCTCACGCCGATACTGTAAGCGGCGGTTGCTGTGTTCGTGATCGTGCTGTTAGGTGGCGTTGCACCCCAGACGACCGATGACAGCAGGCAGAGGGTGGTCATCAGCAACGCTTTTTCATGGGAAAATTGAGCCCCCATGAAAAAGCGGGCTGCCCTATTCACATAGGACAACTCGCGCGCTATCCCTCCTCCCACCAGACAAGCTTGGCGGGAGGAGGGGTGTGCTTTAGGCAGAAGAGACACGGTTACAGCTCGGTGGCGTTAAACACAATCGTCACGGTCTCACCGACGTTAAGCAGGCCCGCTGTCAGATGAGCCCCGTCGATAGGCAGGATGGCGGCAAAAGTTGCCGTAATCGCTTGACCTGCAATGTCCACGCCATCCGCATCCACTAAGGTCGTAAAATAACCCACGGTGGTGGCGAGCGTCGCCCCTATCGTCCGTGCGGCACTTGCGGTTACCTTGAATCCCCGTCCCGCAAGACTTTCAGGTATCCCCGTCGCAGAGACGCAATTGGCGGCCGTGCTAGGGACGACCAAATTGGCATCGTGCGCCAACACCAGTGCGGTGAGCGTGTCACTAATGGTTGTCAGTGTTACGGCCGCAGATCCTGTATTCGCGATGGACACAGACCAGCGCGTGATGGCACCTGGGATGTTTTTCGGCACGAGTATGCCGTTGAACGGATCGCACAACAAGGCAACGGTCTTGGTGACGGCCAGCACGCCCGTGGCAACTAAATACGTGTCGTGAGCGGAATGTTTGGCATCGCGTGCGCCATCCTCAGTCCCCGCAATATCCGCAAACACTATATCCACGGTGGCAGGAGTGTCCGCCGCCGCAGTGGCGGTAATCGCCGCACCTGCGGCACCCGCTGTCGCGGCGTAGCTGCCATTGGCCCCAGTGAACGTACCCTGAGCGGTCGCGGTCAGTCCCACCAGTGCCGTGTTGGTGTTCGTCACGGTGATTGGGATGTTACAGACTACGTACACGACCTTACTCAAATCGGCTGTCAACTCATCCACGAAGGTGGCGATATCCACGCCTGCCTGATAACCCACGGTCGCACCACTTTCCACGAATACGTTACACGCGGTGGGGTCGAAATTATCACCTACGATTGCAGGAGTCGCCGCCAGGCTAAAGTCCAGCGGGCTATTGGCAAAGTTGGTCACCGAAAAGGCGGTCACCGTTGCCAGTTGCCCTGGGACGACGTTGGTCGTGGCACCGCCTGTCACCGTCAGATTGACTTTTTCATCGACTAAAAACGTCGGTGAGGTGGCGGCAATCCCCGTCTGCGCTACGCCCGCCACGCTATAGGCAAGCGTCGCCGTATTGATGATGGAGGTGCCAGAACTCGTCCCTGCTGCCAACGCACTGTGCGCCGCCAATCCCAGTAATGCCGCCGCGATGAGCCGTGCGGCAAGCTTGGGCTGTCTGTCATGATTTTTCATGTTGATACTCCTTAATAAAGGCTAAAAATTAAAATTTTGGGTCGTCCTCGTTCGCAGTCCGCGTCATATCTGGAGACGGACGAACAGATGATTGGTCATGCGTTTTGGCATCAACCAACGTCCCATGCAGCTTGAATAGGGCAGGTTCATGGCAGCTTGCTATTTGATGATGGCGCGAAAACCGACTTCGCCTGATTTTCCAGCGGCGAGTTCTCCTACGTAATGCCAGCGTATGTGGGTGTATTGCGCAGCTTGCGCGGTGTGTTCACGGCCATCCGTGTCTCTGAGCTGGAGGTTTTTCGCCAGCGCAAATGTTTTCCCCCCATCGACTGAGAAAGTGATTGCGCAATCAGTGCCGAATGCACTGCCCGCCTGATAGACGGTATTGGCGGGGATGGCATTGCTCATCACGATGTCGCGCGCCGCTTTTTGACTGACATTTTCAAAGCGGTTGGTGAAAATCACCACGGTGCCAGGAATCGCCTTTTCAGGTGAGGAGCGCACGATTACTTTTTGCCCGTTTTGGATGACTTCCACCGCCACTTCAGCGATGCTGGTGACTTTAATGCCGTCTTCTCCAGCCAGTACGGGGAGGGACGTGCCACTCAACAGCAAAAGCAGATTAGCGGTGAGGATTAAACGAAAAATAGACATGGAAAACTCCTTTGATCAGTTGATGGTTGCGCGAAAAGTAATGACGAAATTGGCGGGCGGAGCAACATTCCCCAGCGAAATAGCCAGGGTTTTACTGGCGGTGATGAACTGTGCGTTATCCGCATCCGTAGCATCCGTTTGGGCGATGTTGTTCACGATGATGCTGTTTGGTAGGTATGTGGTGTTGGCGGGAAGCGGGTCGCTAATCACAATGTTGTTCGCCGTCGCACTGCCCGCCAGTGTCGCCACAATCTGGTAGGTCATCACCGCACCTGGCATCAGGGTCGCCGAACCCATAGGATCAAGTACGCTGGCGACGGATTTATTCAGCGTTAGCCCTGCGCCGCTATTGAGGTAGGCGGCATACGCGGAATGTTTGGCATCGCGTGAAATGTCGCCTGACGCAACCCCTGCGGCATCTGCAAAGACGAAATCGACCGCTGCGGTATTCGCTCCTAGGGTCGCCACTAAGGCTGCCATCGTGGCGGGTGCGGTCACTGTTGCGGTCAAACTGACCACGGACTGCTGATTGTTTTGCACCGTGGTCGGGATGTCACTCACGACAAAGACCTTCTGGGATGCGTCTGCGGCAAGGGTGGCAATTGAGTTGGTGGTATCAATCAGGGGATCATAAATGCCATTGTTGTTGGCATCGGCATAGGCGACCAACCCCGTTGCACTGAAGTTGTTGACTGAGAAAGGGGGAGAGCCTGCTGGATTTGCCAAGGCTAATGCCGCAGTCAGATTAAAGCCTTGTGGCGCATTGCCCAAATTGGTGACTGAAAAAGTTGTGACCGCACGGGCTTGTCCCGCCCCCACGAAGGTGGCCGAACCTGTTACTTCTACAACTACTAGGTTTATTTTTTGGTCAACCAAAAATGACGCGATGTTGCTGATCGCGGTCATGGGGGTGGCGGTCGAGGTGGTGTAGCTTAAGATCGCGCGGTTAGATATGTTGGTTCCAGCCGCCGTGCCAGCCGCCTGACTCATGTGCGGTATAAGCAGTAAGCAGCCAACACACCAGACTATCAGGTGCTTGCGGCAGTTTAATTTTAGGTGGCTAAAGGTCATGGGGCAATTTTTAGGGACACGTTTACGCTATTCAAACCAAATCACGTGGCGTGGCGGTTTGATGGCCATTCGATGGTATTTCGATTCGTCTTAAACACAATTTTTTCCGCTTTTCGTCCAAAGACGGGGCAACAGATGAGTGATTATCCTGAGCGAATAAAAGTCGTGCTGTGCGTTGCCGCACATAACGACAAATAGGCGGGTAAAAAACTGGTTTGGTAAAATAGAAGGAACGGAGGGATGTCCTGACAGACATTGCAGTCGAAGGATATGGGGCGCATGACGATAGTGGGAGAAGCGTTACCACCCATGCTTAAAATGAAAATTTCTGGCAATTGATGCCCTTATTCCCACTTCTTGCTTAAATCTGGTATCTTTCCCGCTCGGTCTGGTGACCGCTCAATTTTGGCTGGTACGTGCGCCAATCACGTGCTGCCGTGGCTTATCAATACTTGCTTTGAATGAACTTAAAATATGACAACAGAAAATAGTGTAACGATTACCCGTTTAGATCAAGAATGCCGTGGCGTGGGGCATGTGGATGGCAAGGTGATTTTTGTGGAGGGGGCGTTGATCGGGGAAACCGTGCGATATACGTCCTATCGCAAAAAGCCTTCATTTGAATTGGCGCAAGCCACGCATATCGACCATCCGTCCTCGATGCGTGTCACGCCTAAGTGCCGTCATTTCGGCGTGTGTGGCGGGTGTTCGATGCAACATCTGGAAGCCAACGCGCAAGTGGCAGTGAAGCAACGCATCTTGGAAGACAATCTCAAGCATATCGGTAAAGTCAAAGCACAGATTATTTTGCCCGCGATTTATGGCCAAACGTGGGGTTATCGTGAACGCGCCCGCATCTCGGTGAAATATGTCATCAAAAAAGGCAAAACGCTGGTGGGTTTTCACGAAAAACGCAGCAGCTTTGTCGCCGATATGTCGCATTGCGAAATTCTCGCCCCGAAAATTGCCCGTTTGTTGCCGTTGTTAGCCGAGCTGGTGAATGGCTTGTCCATCCGCGCGCAGTTGCCGCAGATCGAAGTGGCGGTGGGCGAAGCGGTGGATGCGTTGGTGTTGCGGATTATGGAAAAACTGTCGCCCGCTGATGAAGACGCATTGCGCACGTTCGCCGATTTGCATCAAGTGCAATTCTGGTTGCAAACCAAAGGTCCTGAAACCATCGCGCCATTTTATCCACTGGATGCCCCCACGCTGTCGTATAGCTTGCCTGAGTTTGGTATCGTTATGCCGTTTGCCCCTGCTGAATTTACCCAAGTCAATAGCGCGCTCAATCGCGTGATGATTAGCCGTGCCATTCGTTTGCTCGATCCGCAACCCCATGAACGCATAGCCGATTTCTTCTGCGGCTTAGGCAATTTTACTTTGCCGATTGCGCGCAGCGGGGCACAGGTGTTGGGCGTGGAAGGCAGCGAAGCCTTGGTCAAACGGGCGCGTCAAAATGCCGCCAGCAATGGCTTGTCCGCCAATACCGAATTTGCCGCCATGAATTTGTTTGAAATGACCGATGCCAGCTTAGCGAAGTTGGGACATTTCGATAAATTATTGATTGATCCGCCACGCGATGGCGCGATGGCATTGGTACAATCCTTGGGCGGCGAGCATGACCCCAGTCGTATTGTGTATGTGTCGTGCAATCCCGCGACCTTGGCACGCGATGCGGCAGAATTGGTGCTGCGCGGTTATGTGTTGAAAGCGGCAGGTGTGATGAATATGTTCCCGCACACCTCGCATGTTGAATCAATTGCGGTGTTTGAGAAGGTCGTTTCTTAAGGGGCGGGGCGTTTCCCTCTCCTCTAACCCTCCCCTTGCAAGAAGGAGGGAATAGGCGAGAGGCATAAATTCAGTAATGCAGCATCAAAATCAGTAGGTTGACGAATTGGAATATTTTAAGGAGAGCGTGATGTTGACGAAATTTCGTATTCTTTTAGGTCTCGCACTGGTGTGCGTAGCCTTTGTGCCAGCCGATGCTGAACGCTTGGCTTCTCCTTTGTATGTCAATCATTTTACGCCTCAAGGTGTGGTCAAAGATATTCAAAAAATCACCGCTGAATTTACCGATGATGTGGTGAAGTTGGGGGATAGTAGTGCTGCGGCTCCATTCGACATTCAATGCCCCATCGAAGGACGGGGCAGTTGGGAAAATTCTCGTACTTGGCATTACAATTTGGATCGCCCTTTAAACATAGGTGAACGTTGTCAATTCAACACGAAGTCTGGCTTAAAATCATTAAGCGGTGGTCAAATTCACAAAGAGGTGTTTTATATTGTGACGCAAGGGCCGTGGGTTGAAAACATTACCCCGTCCTCGACCGCTTACGAAGTGCGTAAAATCGAAGAAGACCAAGTTTTTTTATTAAGTACACTTTTACCTGTCAATGCAAAATCAGTCGCACAGTATGCGTGGTGCGAGGCTGAAGGGGTGGGCGAGCGCATTCCTGTGACGGTACTCAGTCAGGCGGATTACACCAAATTACTCAAAGCACCTGATTTTGAGTATCAGAAACCCACCCATGGCATTGCGCTGCAATGTAGTCGTCCCTTGCCTGTGGGCATGAAAATGAAGCTGGTGTGGGGGCGAGGAATCACGTCGGATAGTGGCGCAAAGGTGCTAGAAGATAGCGTCTTTTCCTACCAAGTGCGCACCCCATTCACCGCCCGTTTTGGCTGTGATCGTGAGCGTGCCAATATGCCTTGCTCGCCTTTGTCGAATCTATGGTTGGAGTTTAGCGACACAGTGAGTGCCGAGTTGGCGAACAAAATTCGCTTAGTCGGCAAAAATGGCGAACAGCGTCCCAACGAGTGGAGTGCCGAATATCAAGCCGCTCGCAAAGCTTTAGGGCAACGTCTCTCCGAACGCTCCCGTCAAGAACGCACCGATTATCTGGATCGTGTGACCTTCAAAGGTCCGTTCCCACCCAATAGTGAATTTACCGTTGTCATCCCCAAAGACTTTAAAGATTTGAGTGGTCGCCCCTTGAGCAATGCCGCGCAGTTTCCGCTGAAAACGCGGGTAGCGGGCTATCCCCCTTTAGCCAAATTTGCCGCAGATTTTGGGATTTTGGAAAGAACCGAAGGCGGCGTTTTGCCCGTCACGCTGCGCAATGTAGAAGCCAAATTGAAAATGCGGGTGCTACGCGAAACCACCGATGTCGCGATGTTAAAAACGTGGGCGGATATGGAGGCGTTTGAAGCACAAGTGCCTGCCACTCAGCCACAAGAGAGTGAAGAACCCCCCACTTACGATCAATATTACCCCCGTGAGTTGTCCTATTTAGCGCAGCGACGCGAAGCCACGGTGCAAAATCTGTCTAAGCCCAATGGGGAGCAAGCCTTTGAAGTGGTAGGCATCCCGCTGCAAAAACCAGGCTTTTATGTGGTGGAAATCGAAAGTCAGCTACTTGGCAATAGCTTATTAAAAACGCCTAAGCCCATGTATGTGCGCTCACAAGCCCTTGTCACCGATATGTCGGTGCATTTCAAAAAGGGACGGGATAACAGCTTGGTGTGGGTGACTTCTTTGGTGACAGGCAAAGGGGTTGCCAATGCCGATGTACATATCTATGGCTGTAAAAACAAAGTGTTAGCTCAAGGTAAAACCGATGCGTTGGGGCGTATGTTGTGGGCAAAACCGTTGCCTGTTGACGACAAATGCAATAGCGATGTGAATTTCGTGACCGCTCGTCTGGGCGAGGACTTTTCCTTTGTGCGCTCTGACTGGGATAAAGGGATCGAGCCTTGGCGGTATAACCTGCATGATTGGGATCAGATCTCCACCCCGAAAATCCACACCGTGCTGGATCGCAGTCTGTTCCGTGCGGGTGAAACCGTGTCCATGAAGCACATCGCTCGACTGCCTAAAGCGCATGGATTTTCCTATCCCAATCCTGCCGAATTGCCTAAGCAAGTCACGGTACAAGTCTATGGCAGCGATGAAGAGATTTCCTTCCCGCTCGTTTGGGATGCGCGTGGTATCGCGATCACGCAATGGAAAATTCCAGAATCCGCAAAATTAGGCATGTATAACGTCCTAATGGGGGATTGGAATTCGACCGCCGAATTTCGGGTGTCCGAGTTCCGTTTGCCTAAATTCAAAGGGGTCGTACAAGCCGAAAAGCCTCGCATGGGCAACGTGAAAAAAGTACCCATGAATTTGTCTTTGTCGTATTTAAATGGCGGCGTGGCGAGTGGGCAGCCAGTACAGTTATCGGGTTTATTGTCGAACACCTACACCTCGTTTCCTCGCTATCGTGACTACTCTTTTGGCAGGGAGCATGACTACGAAGATGCGCCTGTAGAAGATTTAGTATTAGACAAACAAATGGTTACGCTTAGCAAGCAAGGCACGGCGCAAATATCTGTGCCATTAAGCAAACCCATTATCAGCCCCATGGAGCTGCGTAGCGAAATGACCTTTAACGACCCCAGTGGTGAAGTACATACCATTGCGGGCACAACAGAAATCTGGCCTGCGGAAGTCATTGTCGGCGCACAAATTAACGATGAGGAAAATACCGAAGGCACACACGCGCTCAAAGCTGTCGTGCTGGACACAAGCGGCAAGCCACGCGCAGGTGTCGTTGTCAATGTGGTTGGCGAACATCGTTGGGAGTTCGTGCATCGCAAACGGATTTTGGGTGGATTCTACAGTTATGAAACCGAAAAACATCGTGACGAATTAGGCAAAGTATGTAGTGGCAAAACCGATCAGTATGGGATCTTCAACTGTTTTGTGTCGGCAAAACAAGCAGGTGCAATTAAGCTTAAGGTGGTGGCTTTAGATGGCAAGGGGGGAGAAAGTCAATCGGACCTGCGCTATTACAATTCCAGCGAAGGTGACTTTTGGTTTGACCAGCAAGATCAAGATCGCATGGATATTATCCCCGACAAGCGTGAATACCAACCAGGGGAAACGGTTCGCTTGCAAGTGCGCACGCCTTTTCATGATGCAACGGCTTTGATTACGGTCGAGCGTGAAGGCATTGTCGAAAGTTTTGTGCGCCCCTTGCGCCGCGAAGATGCCACCATTGAGATTCCCGTCGGCGAAAACTGGGGACCGAATGTGTTTGTGTCGGTTTTAGCCGTGCGCGGTCGGGTGCGTGAAGTGCCGTGGTATTCCTTCTTCCAATGGGGCTGGCATACGCCGACCGCATGGTGGAATGCGTGGCGTGGCGGTAAAAACACACCACCTGTGACGGCGATGGTGGATTTGGCGAAACCCGCTTTCAAACTGGGTATCGTGCGGCTGGATGTCGGAATCAAAGGTGCGCGCTTGAATGTCGAGGTGACCAGTGACAAAACGGTGTACGCGCCACGTGGTCAGGCAACCGTCAAAATTCGGGTGCGCCTACCCAATGGCAAACCTGCACCCGCAGGCAGTGAAGTCATGGTCGCGGCAGTCGATCAAGCCTTGTTGGAACTCGCGCCCAACCCCAGTTGGGACTTGTTGGAAGATATGATGCAAGAGCGCGGCTATATGGTGGCAACTGCCACCGCGCAAATGCAGGTCATCGGCAAACGCCATTTTGGTAAAAAAGCCTTGCCAGCAGGCGGGGGCGGTGGACGGGCTTCGTCACGCGAATTGTTTGATACCTTGTTGTTCTGGCAACCTCGCGTCAAGCTGGATGCGCAAGGCATGGCGACGATTACCGTGCCGCTTAATGATAGCCTGACTGCGTTCAAAATTGTCGCGGTGGCGGATGTTGGCACGGGCTACTTTGGCACGGGTTCCACCGAAATCACCAGCACGCAAGATGTGCAACTGACTGCGGGTGTGCCGCCTTTGGTGCGTGAAGGTGATCAATATCTGGCGATGATGAGCGTGCGCAACGTGACCAAAACCAGCTTGGCACTCAAAGTGCAAGCCACGGCGGGGTCGCAAACGCTGCCCGTGTTGCCTATGAACTTGGCGGGCGGAGCAGCACAAGAGTTGAGCTGGTCAGTGACGGTTCCTAGTGGCGTGGAGAGTTTGCCTTGGCAAATTTCGGTGGTGGATGCGCAAGGTAAAGTGTGGGACAGCTTGAAATTTACCCAAAAAATCCAGCCCCGTGTACCTGTGACCACACAACAAGCGATGTTTATGCGCTTAGAGCAGCCTTACCGTGTGGCGACCAGCTTGCCAGATGGCGCATTAGCGGGACAAGGCGGTATCGCGGTGCAACTCAGTGCGAAACTAGCCGACCAAACCGAGGGCATACGGCAGTATTTCCTCAGCTATCCCTATAGTTGTTTGGAACAAAAAGTCTCGATAGCCGCTGGATTGCAAGATGCGCCGCGTTGGGCGGATATTAGCCAAAATCTTTCTGGCTATTTAGACGCGAGCGGTTTGGCGCAATATTTCCCTGGGGCAGGTCGCGGCAGCCCGACTTTGACGGGCTATGTGCTGGTGATGGCAAATGAGCAAGGCATCAAACTGCCTGAAGCGGTAGATAGCAAAATGCAACGCGGGCTATTGGATTTTGCTGAAGGGCGCACACCTAAGGAACAAGGTGCATTGGACTTGACCTATCTGACGGCACGTCGTTTACAAGCCTTGGAAGCCTTATCGCACCGTGGCTTGGTGACAGGACGCATGTTGACCCCTTTCGAGTTTAAGCCCATGACGCAAAGCACGCTGATGCTGATTGACTGGTATTCTTTGCTACTTCGGGTGGCAGATGCGCCACAACGTGCCGACCGCTTGGCACAAGTGGAACGTGAATTGCGCAACCGCCTAAGCTATGTGGGCGGACGGTTGATGTTTAACAGCGAGACGCGTGACAACTGGTGGTGGATGATGGCGAATGGTGAAACCAATGCCTTGCGTTTATTGAATGTGGTGATGGATGATCCCGCTTGGAAAGACGATCTGCCTGCCTTGTTGCGCGGTGCGTTGTTGCGTCAAACAAAAGGCAGTTGGAGCACCACGGTGGGCAACGTTTGGGGCAGTCTGGCATTGAAGAAATTCAGTGCTAAATTTGAGCGCGAAATGGTCACAGGAGTCACGACGGCGCAACTGGGCAGTGCGAAACCCGTGCCTTACCATTGGGATAAACCCACCGCCACCCCATTGCAATTGCCTTGGCAAGCTAATCAAGCTGACTTTAGCTTATCGCATCAAGGCACGGGCAGTCCTTGGGCGACCGTGATGTTGCGCGCTGCGATTCCTGGCAAACAGTTGGAAAGTGGCTACCGCATCCAACGCACCCTCACGCCAATGGAGCAAAAGGTCAAAGGGCAATGGAGTCGTGGCGACTTGATGCGGGTACGGGTGGATGTGGATGCAGGACAATCCATGAAATGGGTGGCTTTATCAGACCCCATCCCCAGTGGAGCCAGCATCATGGGCAACACCGCCCGCGATTCGCAAATTGCCCAACAAGGCGAAAATCGCTATCGCCGCGATGACCGCAATGACGCATGGGCAAGCTTCACCGAACGCGGACTAGGCTTCTTCCGCGCCTACTACGAAACCGTCCCCAAAGGACACTTCTGGTTTGAATACACCCTGCGCCTCAACAACCCAGGTGAATTCTCGCTCCCCCCCACACGGGTAGAAGCGATGTACGCACCTGAATTATTTGGGCAATTTCCAAATGACAAGGTGGTGGTGAAGTGATGCGTAGGTCGGGTGAGCAGCTTTAGTGTTACCCGAACAACAGAACGTGATTAACGAGGCAATGAAGGGAGAAAAACAGATGAAAATGGCCGCATAAAAACAAGGGAGATGCGACAACTAGGTTGACAATTACCGTCGGGTTTTAACCCGACATGGCGTGAAAGTCGGGTTAAAACCCGACCTACGGCACATCACAATGTTATATTTTAAAGAAATTAAATTCGGGAACAAGGTCAGATATATGAAAAAAGCAACTCTAAATGAACATTTACGTTATTACTTTGAGAACACCATGTCATCAGGACCGACGGGGGTTATTAAATGGCTCGCCATATTTTCGGTGTTAATGGTCTTGATTTTAGGTGTCGTTATTTTATGGCTGGGTATTAAAGTATCTCCTGATGCCACTGAAAACTTAGGATTTATTGAGGGTTCATGGCAAAGTTTAATGGCAACACTGGATTCTGGCACGATGGGCGGCGACCAAGGTTGGGCGTATCGCGGCGTGCGCTTCATCTCAACATTAGGCGGTATATTTTTAATTTCGATTCTGATTGGTACGATTTCTTCGGGCATTGACGAAAAGTTAGACGAATTAAAGAAAGGGCGTTCGAGAGTGTTAGAAAACGATCACACCTTAATTTTGGGTTGGTCAGAAAAAGTATTTTCGATTATCTTGGAAGTCATAGAGGCGAATGCCCATCAAAAAAATCCCCGCATTGTCCTCTTGGCAGATAAGGACAAGGTCGAAATGGAGGATGAAATAAGAAGTAAAATCAAAGACTTCAAGAACACCAAGGTCATTGTCCGTAGTGGTAGTCCATTAGAATCTTCGGACATTGCGGTCGTCAGCCCCAATGAAGCCCGTTCCATCATTGTCTTAGCCAATGATGAAGCCAATGCAGATACTTATGTGATTAAGTCTGTTTTAGCCTTAACCAATGGCAAAAATAGAAAGCAAGCAGCCTATAACATCGTTGCCGAAATCAAAGACCAAAAAAATATGGAGGCGGCCGAACTGGTGGGCAACAATGAAACCGTTTTTGTATTATCGTCTGACTTTATTGCGAGAATTACCGCGCAAACGTGTCGTCAATCAGGCTTAAGTGTGGTTTATAGCGAGTTATTGCAATTTGAAGGCGACGAAATTCATTTTAAAAATGAACCTCAGTTGGTCAATAAAACGTACAGAGAGGCTTTGTTTGCTTACGATAAATCGACGGTCATTGGCATTTTGACTCAGGCGGGTGATGCTTTAATTAACCCATCAATGGATACCGTATTCCATGCAGGGGATGCCGTGATTGCCATCTCTGAAGATGAAGATACGGTTCAGTTAAGTGGCAAAACGGGCTTTGATATTCAGGAATCATCGTTCCACCGACTAGAGGATAAACCTGCTGCAATTGAACGCACGTTGATTTTAGGATGGAATACCAGAGGCGCGAAAATTATTGCCGAACTGGATAACTACGTTGCATTGGATTCTGAGGTGACTATTGTAGCCGAGAGCGTTGAGATGGCAGATGATATTGCCAATTTACGACCCACGTTAAGCAAGATACAACTTACCTGTCAAACGGGCGACATCAATGATAAAGCCACGCTTGTCAGTCTGGCAACCGAACAATACGATCATATTATCGTATTAAGTTACACCGATATGGACACGCAAGAAAGTGATGCTAAAACGTTGATTTGCTTGTTACATTTGCGAAATTTGAGTGAAAAAGCGAATAAGGATTACAGTATTGTGTCTGAGATGTTGGATATTCGTAATCGAGATTTAGGGGTGGTTGCCAAGGCTGATGATTTTATTGTGAGCGATAACTTAATCAGCCTGATTTTGAGCCAACTCTGCGTGAATAAAGACTTGAAAAAAGTGTACGATATCCTGTTTGAAGCAGAAGGGTCTGAAATCTATTTAAAACCCGTTAGCCGCTACGTCAAAACAGGTGTACCCGTCTCCTTCTATACCATCCTTGAAAGTGCCGCACAAATCAACGAAACCGCGATTGGTTACCGCACAACGGCATTTGGCAGCGACGCAGATAAGAACTTTGGCATCTCAATCAATCCGCTTAAATCAGATAGCATGACCTTTAGCGAAGAAGATTTTATTATTGTGGTCGCAGAAGACTAGTTATTTTGTGATGATTTATTCCCTTTAAAGGGGGTAAATCATGGGTTAAATCCAAAGAGAAGGGCAGGATTTAGGCAGCTCCCCTTCTCTTGCTGGGCAAAACCAAAATAATAGCGGTTCTATGTGATTTACAGTGGGTTAAACAAAGCTCCCTCCCCTTCAAGGGGAGGGGTGGGGATGGGGTCAAGATGAAGGCTCAAACAAACAGCACGATCATCGGCAGACAACTTCAGCGAACACTGCGCTGCCACATGACCGATGCGGAAATACG
>FZPZ01000175.1_pt1 | contig 16187 bp, 13 predicted proteins | sample 1534811 | NCBI WGS metagenome assembly FZPZ01 (sample SAMEA104161953, study PRJEB21768) | metagenome | biome: subterrestrial habitat; feature: phreatic zone; material: underground water | place: France | collected 2016-06-01 | depth 60 m | reverse complement strand
TCCCGTGCATAAATCGGTCGGCTCTAGCGTGTCGGCGGGTACGTTAAATACCAACGGCGCATTATTAGTGGAAGTGCTCACCACAATGCAGAACACCGTGCTGGCAAAAATTATTCGGCTGGTGGAGGAAGCGCAGGCTTCTAAAGCCCCGATACAACGCTTGGCAGACTCTGTGGTGCCGTGGTTTGTGTTTGTCACTTTGATGTGTGCCAGTGTCACTTTTTTGATTTGGATAGGGCAGGATTTTGAAACAGCATTGATGGCGGCGACTTCAGTGCTGATTATCACCTGTCCCTGCGCGCTGGGGATGGCAACGCCGATGTCCATTGCCGTGGCTTCAGGCTTGGGGGCGAAACATGGCATTTTGGTCAAAAATGGGCTGGTGTTAGAAACCTTATCTAAAGTGACGCACTTTGTTTTCGACAAAACAGGCACGCTCACCGAAGGCAAAATGCGCGTTGCGCATATTCAAACCTTGGCGGGCGGCGATGCGCAGGAAATGTTAAGCCTAGCCGCTGCGGTGGAGCGTTACAGCGAACATAGCGTCGCCAAAGCCATTGTGATCGAAGCCGACGCGCAACATATACAGTACCGTGACATGCCCGTGCAGCAGTTTCAAGCCAGTGCTGGATTAGGCGTGTCCGCTCAAGTGGCAGGACAAACCGTGCTGTTAGGCAGTGTTGAATGGCTAAGACGCAATGGGGTGGTGTGTGATGCAGGGCTACAAGCGCAAGCCGTTGCATGGGAAATCCTTGCCATGAGCTGCGTCCACCTTGCTATAGGTGGACAGCATTGCGCGGTGTTGGCGTTGGCAGACAGGCTGCGCAGTGATGCACAAGTCTTGGTGAATTCCTTGCGCGCGTCAGGCATACGCATGACCTTGCTCAGCGGCGATCGTCAAGTGGTCGCTGAGGCGATTGCGCAACAATTAGGTGGCATGGAAGTCATCGCCGAAGTCATGCCGCAAGACAAAGACCAAGTGATTAAACGATTGCAAGCCGACGGTGCGATTGTGGCGATGGTGGGCGATGGGATCAATGACGCACCCGCGCTGATTCGTGCTAATGTGGGCATCGCGCTGGGGTCAGGCACCGATGTTTCGGTCGAAAGTGCTGATATTGTGCTGATGCACAATGAGTTGGATAAAGTGCGTATGGCAACTTTGCTGTCCCGTCGAACCTTACGCACCATTAAGCAGAATATCGGACTGTCATTCGTGTATAACCTCATCATGGTGCCATTGGCGATGATGACCATGGTGACCCCCTTAGTGGCGGCGATTACCATGCCTTTTAGCTCGCTGATTGTCATCGGCAATGCCGCCCGTATTCGCAATTTGTTCAAAAACCAATAGGAGTCCCACCATGAACGTAATCTATAGTTTGATCCCTGGCATGATGTTCTTTGGGCTGCTCTTTCTCGCCATCTTGGTGTGGGCGGTCAAGAAGGGGCAATACGAGGACATGGAAGGCGAGGGTAGTCGTATCTTGATGGATGACGACGATGACATGCTGCATAAAGATAGCAAGACGGGGTTATAGGCGGGGATAAGCCGCTAGTCGTTAGTCGCTAGTCGCTAGCTGCTAGTCGTTAGTCGCTAGTTGGTAGTTGGTAGTTGGTAGCGAACCACGGGGTCAGTTCTAATATTCCAACATTTCCAGCGACAATACTGAGCTGGGCGGTGAGAAAAATCGAAGGGGAAAACAATGGGAGAGATGAATGAATGTTGGAGCTGACCCCGTCGCGCCCGATCAAGCGCGCAAATGGTTCGAGCCTGCCTCCGCCTGCTTTGCCGCTGGGACGCTGGTGCATACCCAGACGGGCCTCGTGCCGATCGAGCAGATCAAGGTGGGCGACATGGTGTTGTCCAAGCCGGAAAGCGGCGAAGGCGAGCAGGCTTACAAGCGGGTGACGAGGACGTTTGCGCATGAGCCGCAGACCGTGATGGACGTGGCTTTTATGCTCCCCGGCACAAATACAGGCGGCAGGGTGATTGCTACCTTGAATCATCCATTCTGGGTGGCAGAGGGTGCGTGTCGAACGGACAAGGGGTGGGTTGCCGCCGATAGATTGCCAGGGGAAGTTGCCGATGGTTCGAAGTTTGAACTTCGCGACGGGACCTTGGTGTTGATACGCGGTTGTGGAAAAATTTATATCAGCGATCAGCCAGGGGTGGGCTGGAGGCCGTCTCACACGGGGGATCCGCAACGCCCTGGCTTTCTCTGGGATTACGTCAATCATAAATTGATTGCGACTAAAGTTATGGCACTGAAAGCCATTCAGGAATTTGCGTGGGAACACCAGCACCCTGTTTATGACATGCCCAAGAAGTTTCTGCTGAAGCTGCCCGTGTATAACCTGGAAGTAGAAGATTTTCATACCTACTATGTGGGTGAAGACGGGGTATGGGTGCATAACAAGAATGGCGACGGGATAGCGTTCTCGGTCAATCCCCCTGCTTCGGGCTTGTCCCTCTCACCCCCTGTCTTGACCCCGTCACCCCGCACCCCGTGAAGTCGCGGGGGTCAGTTCTAACAGGTCGCGGGGGTCAGTTCTAACAGGTCGCGGGGGTCAGTTCTAACATTACAACATTTCCAGCTACAATGGTGAGCATAGGTATCTACACAAGTTCGTGAAGTAATGGCAGGATAGGCGATGACTTTAAAAAACACAATCAGGGCTAGACCCACGCTTGGTCAAACGCTACCAACAATTGGTACAAGAGCATATGAACGCCAGTGAACCGCTTAGCGCAGGACTGAAGTCTTTACCGAACAAAGTGAGCAGCTTTGCCAGTACGCAAGCTGCGTGGCGATCTATGCCAACGAGTCGGTGACGTTGGCGGCATTGCAAGAGCCGTTGACCGCAGCGGCGCACGATGGCATCGAGCAGTATTGTCATAAATACGCTTTCCCCGCCAACTAACGACTAACGACCAAATACCCCTTCATAGACCGCACAAAATAAAAGCAGGTCGGACTTTCGTTCGACCTGCTTTGCATTGTGGGACACAAAAGCTATTTTGCTACGATCACATCACCATTCGCCAACAGCGGCGCAGAAAGTACACCAAAGTCTTTGGGGGAAATGTATTGAGAACAATGGGGTCAGGTCTTTCATTATCGCATTTGTATATTAAAATAGCCGCACTATGACCAGACCTTTACGACTTGAACTAGCAGGCGCGCTCTATCACGTTACTTCACGGGGGGATGGGCGCGAGAATATCTATCTTTCTGATGAAGATCGCGTCGCGTGGCTGAATATACTCGGTCAGGTTTGCGTACGGGTCGCGGGGGTCAGTTCTAACATTCCAACATTTCCAGCTACAATGGTGAGCATAGGTATCTACACAAGTTCGTGAAGTAATGGCAGGATAGGCGATGACTTTAAAAAACACAATCAGGGCTAGACCCACGCTTGGTCAAACGCTACCAACAATTGGTACAAGAGCATATGAACGCCAGTGAACCGCTTAGCGCAGGACTGAAGTCTTTACCGAACAAAGTGAGCAGCTTTGCCAGTACGCAAGCTGCGTGGCGATCTATGCCAACGAGTCGGTGACGTTGGCGGCATTGCAAGAGCCGTTGACCGCAGCGGCGCACGATGGCATCGAGCAGTATTGTCATAAATACGCTTTCCCCGCCAACTAACGACTAACGACCAAATACCCCTTCATAGACCGCGCAAAATAAAAGCAGGTCGGACTTCCATCCGACCTGCTTTGCCTTGTGCAAACCTAAAACTATTTTGCTTCGATCACATCACCATTCGCCAACAGCGGCGCAGAAAGTATGCCAAAGTCTTTGGGGGAAATGTATTGGATCACAGGTTTTTCAGCTCCGCCCAGTGCAATATCCACGCCTTCTTTGGGGTACAGCCAGTGTATGGTTCCTGTTTTCTTTTCTTTAACCCGTTGCGTAGGTTGTCCAAAACGCTTGATAAAAATATCGTCTTCTATCTTAATCGAGGGCATATACGTCAGGCTGGTGATGGGCATTTTACGCACACGCGTGACATCTTCAGGGGCAAGGGTGATTTTCTTACCGCTCCCTGTGCTACTCATTCGTGCGCCGCGTTCATACATCGCGTGAATATCGCGCTCATTCACGTCGATGACCATCACAATTTTCGCCTTCAATCCCGCTGGACGCACTTCCTCGAAGAACATTTCCATCACCAATTCACCTGTAGGTGATTTGAATAAGGTGGCATGTGATTCTTCGCTAAATATATTATCGGCATCTTCCGCGCTGCTTTTTCCGAGTGTCAGTCCAAAAATACGCAATGTATCTGCGGTAGGATGTTCAAGATGCCAAGGAAAGTCGGTTTTCTTGATCGGCTCGCCTGTCCAGAAAAATGAGGTGATAAAAAGCAAAAGCGACACAATGCCGATGCCCCAAAGTACTTTACGTTCCATATTGATTTTTAGTGAGTTAAAAATGATTAAGCGGGTTGTAGATGCGGGTTCTTGGCGAGGTAGTTGTCGGGTAGTTTTCCATCCCGAGCCTGATATACCGAGTCGTTGCCCAAAACCACCAAAATAAGCAGTGCCACCATAAAAGGTAGCAATCCAAAGCCACCGATAAGGGCCTTCGTTGCAATGGCGTTCCAATGTTGTGCCGCAGATAGATAAATGCCGCCACCAGAAATAATGCATGTCACCGAGAGCAATGCCATGAAAATACGGTTGCGTCGCGCACCGATTTGCCAATGTGCTTTCACAAACCACATCGCGTTACTTGTGGCGATGGCTCTGGATTTGAACTCGATATAAGCAATGATTGCAAAAGAGGCGATAGGAACGAGGGTTATTGAGTAAGGATAGCTCTTAGATAAAAAAATGCTGATGCAGAATAAAAATACATGGTTAAAAATCAGATTGATTAGAAAAATCTCATGTGGCCATCTCGCCATTTTACCTTCGGCTGCGGTGATCGTGAACTGTGCCATACATAACTCCCTGTGATTTAACGGATTTCAAAAAAGCAGACTTACCTACTTAACTCAACGGTGCTGCACCTTATCTTGGCGAGTCACCGAACCCAATTTGGAAAAGCCGCGTAGCTTAAAGGAATTTTGAAAATCTTGCCGATAAAATAATCCGAAAATGACGCTATCTTACGGTTTGCAATTTGCCGCATAGCATAGAGCTGGTATAGTTCGACAATTCCTTCAATTTAGGCAGTTGATCTCATGGCAATTAACACGCAATTAGACTTGGATTTAGAGCTGATTCGTCGGCTAGATAAAAATGGCCCGCGTTATACCTCCTACCCCACGGCGGATCGTTTTGCCGATGCGTTTAATGCGGAAAGCTATCAACAATGGCTTGCCAAGCGCGAAACCGATGGCGGTGTCGGTCATGCGCTGTCTTTGTATATCCACATTCCTTTTTGTAATACGCTGTGCTTTTATTGCGCGTGCAACAAAGTCATCACCAAAGACCGCAGTAAATCTGCCGAATATGTGCGCTATTTGTTAAAAGAAATGGCGATGCAAGCGGCGATGTTGGGCGAAGGGCAAGTCATTGCGCAACTGCATTTTGGTGGTGGCACCCCGACTTTTTTGAGTGACGACGAAATCCGCGCTGTGATGGCGGGCATACGGGAACACTTTACGCTGGTGGAAGATGGTGAGTATTCCATCGAAATTGACCCACGCAAAGTGACCGATGAAACCATCGCTTTGTTAGGTTCGGCGGGGTTCAATCGCATCAGTATCGGTGTGCAGGACTTTGACGATGAAGTGCAACGCGCGGTTAATCGTATCCAAAGCGAGGCAGAAACCCTCGGCATCATCCATGCCGCACGTGCTAACGGCTTTACATCGGTCAGCATAGACTTGATTTATGGCTTGCCTAAGCAAACCCTGGCGGGCTTTGGTACCACGTTAGATCGCGTCATTGCTGCCAATCCAGATCGGCTGTCGATTTACAATTACGCCCACATGCCTACTTTGTTTATGCCGCAACGCCGCATCCATGAGGCAGACTTGCCCGCACCGCAAGTCAAGCTGGATATTCTCGGCATGGCAGTGAAGAAACTCACCGACGCGGGTTATGTGTATATCGGCATGGATCACTTCGCCAAGCCCGAAGATGAGCTGGCAATAGCACAACGTCAAGGTCGCTTGCATCGCAACTTCCAAGGCTATTCCACCCATTCTGATTGCGACTTAATCGCCTTGGGCGTGAGCGCGATTGGTAAAGTGGGTGCTACCTACAGCCAAAATTTCCGTGACTTGGAAAAATACTATGCTGCGCTGGACAATAACCAACTGCCGATTATGCGCGGCATGGAATTGAACGATGACGACAGCGTGCGCCGTGAGATTATTCAAGACCTGATGTGCCACTTTGAACTCACCAAAGCCCGCCTAAACGCCGAGTTCAACATTGACTTCGATAGCTACTTTGCCACCGAATTAACGGAATTGCACGAGTACGAACTCGAAGGATTGTTAGTGCTCACTGCGGATAAGATCACCGTCACCCCAAAAGGACGGATGCTGATCCGCAATATTTGCATGATATTCGACCACTATTTGCGCACCCGCCAAAAAACCTCTAATTACTCCAAAGTGATTTAACGCAAGCTATTTCAAGGTGAATTAAATTCATCCTAAGCGGTCTTGGTTTTGAGCGCGTGACACCTTTTTGTCACCTTGACTTCATTATGAAAACAGGCGAGGTGGCGGGGCGTGAAGTCAGGTCGGGTAAAATGGGGGCATGTGGTTGATGGATGAATTTGAGCCTGCCCCTTTAACCTAAAAACCTCATTTGATTGCGCCAAGACGCAAAGATGCCAAGAAAAACAAAAAGATAGCGTTGATTTATTTTTCACCCGTTTGGTGACTGCCTGTTCAGTGTAACGTATTGATTTTCTCCGCGTTCTCCGCGTTCTCCGCGTGAGACTGCTTTTTCTAGGTTTAACGACGACCTTTACCCATGAAATCATGCCTCACACTCTCGTCACTGCACCTGAGCATGTGAATTTTGCTAACATCCTTGCCGTGATCGACGCGCATGATGACTTCACCCCACTGCCGTCCGTAATGGCGAACCCGACAACGCCGCAGGGCAAAACAACGACCGCTTCATTTCGTCCGCTGCGCGGGGACTTTTGAAAACCACTGGATTCCCGCCTACGCGGGAATGACGGGGTGTAGGTGCGACAGATTCGCACGAATTTGATTTCATAGGACGTTGGCTGTTAGAACCGTGGGGTACAATCAGCGAAGCGTATTGCTCCAATTGATTGATTTAACAAATCATTTACATACAGCCCAATAAACATTGCGCGCTACCGTGCTGTTTCGCTGATGCGAATCTGCCTTGGACATTGAATGTGAGTGATCGCAGCAGCAATGTGTTAAAAATTATCTATATCTATTGATTTTTATTGTTTTTCCTTTCAAAATATCAAAAAGAATTAAAAGAAAGGAAAAATGATGTATTACAATGTATTAAGTCCAAATGAAACCCGTGTATTGCTGGACTATCAGCAGACTTACCAAGCCTATTTAGCGGCAAAAGACAGCGAGGCGGCGTTTGCAGGCGGCATGACTTGGAAAACCGTGAACGAGGCAGATTATTTGATTCGCATCACCCAGCGGCGTGGCGGCAATAAAAGCTTGGGGCGACGAAGTGCCGAAACCGAGCAAATTTTTCAGGATTATCACGCGGGCAAAATTCGGGTGAAGGCTCGCGTCGCCAGTTTGAAGGAAACCGTGCGCGAATTTGCGGGCATGAGCGTGGGGCTAGGCTTGAATCGTGTGCCGTCGGTGGTGGCGGCGATTTTGCGCAAGTTGGATGAATTTGGTTTGTTGGGCAAAAATCTGCAAGTCATCGGCACACACGCTTTGTATGGCTATGAAGCCACAGCGGGGGTGCGTTTTGACGCGGGATTGTTGGCGACCAACGATGTTGATTTTATGTGGGACAGCACGGCGCGCTTAAAACTGGCGCAGTTTGACGACGAAGTGCGCCAAGCGGGCGTGTTGGCGTTGCTGCAAAAAGTGGATCGCTCGTTTGAACCTGTGCGGGCGGAAAGTTTTCGTGCCGTCAACAAACACGGTTTTTATGTCGATTTAGTGCGCGCCGCGCCCAACCCGCCGTGGAAAATAGATGTCCCTACAAAAATATCCGCCAACGACATCACCCCCGCCGAAATTTTTAACTTGAAATGGCTGCTCGCCAGTCCCAAATTCCGCGCCATCGTCATCGCCCAAGACGGTTTGCCCGCCCCGCTGGTCGCGCCAGACCCCAGAGCCTTTGCCGTTTATAAACAATGGTTAAGCCAACAACCCGACCGCGAACCCTTAAAACGCAAACGCGACGCACTGCAAGCTGCCGCCGTGGCAGACATGGTGCGACAACAACTGCCGCACCTCGCGTTCGATGAACCCTTTGCACGGATATTTCCAGCTGCGGTGAGGGAGTTTGAGCTTTGATTGAAAACAATAATGTTACAATTACATCGCATTTTTCACGGATATTAGCAGGCTGCTGCAAAACTATTGCGAGATCATGCGGCGTTTGTGGAAGTCTCAAACGGTGGCTATTTTGTAGAATGGGCGTGCGGTGCGGATTTGTCTGCCGATAGCATTGAAGCGCACTGGCGGGTGAGGGAATTGCCTTAACCACATCAAATAGATTATTGGTGGGACAAGCGACGAAGCCCATTGCATTGCGCCAACAGTATGATTGCCAAATTTATTCACATATGGCGCAATAACGATTGCGCCCTACGCAGCCTGATGCGCATCAACATACGCATCCAACAAGCGGCGAATCATGCGTTGATATTGAGTATGGTTTTTAGCCGCTTCTGCCTTAAAAAAATCCACGCTTTTTTTGCTTAACGACAGCGTAATTTTCACGCCCGATTCATTAAAAGCCAGCTCCGCAGGGCTAGGCAAAAAATCCGCAATCACCCTTACCTCGCCGAGCGGCTCATCTGTGTAGCGAATCGCCTCATCCATTTTCCCGCTCATAAATTACCTTTCCTTTCCGCCAATAACCCGCGCCGATAATCCGAATCACCGCCGCCCGATAAGTAAATCGCACGGTTAAAATCCCGTCTGCCACTTCACCAAAACAATAGAATCTCGCCTCATCTTGACTATGCCCCTCATCCTGAGCAATCACCCGCCGCTCGTCTGCAAACGCATATTGCGCTGTCGAAAACGAAACGCCATGCTTTTGCTGATTCAGGACATCTTTGTCCGCATCCCATTCAAAATGTGTTTTGCTCATGGTGGGATATTAACAGTTTGCAATATAGTTCGCCATATTTTTATATGGAAAAGTAGCGCGATTGGGAGCAGCAAACCTGCCAATCATAAAGGTGGATTACCTTGCGGCGAATCCACCTTACGCGTTGGAACAAAAAACTTAGGCTTGCTTCACCCATAATCGCGCCCTAAGTAGGTTTTGATTGGGATCAATGGTGTTACAATCGCTGCTCATTTTTCACGGAGATTAACCACGCCTACCATTTCCATGTTTTACGGAATTTTGATTCGGATGTTTTATTGGGATATTGAAAAACATCGTTTGCCCCATATTCACGCGGAATATCAGGGGAAACTGGCGGTTTATTCTATTCTGGATGGGGTCGTTTTAGCGGGCGAACTCCCGCCGAATAAGCACAAGCTGGTGGTCGCGTGGATTGAAATTCATCAAGAAAATTTACAGGCGGATTGGGCATTAGCCGTGAATGGCTCAACCCCTTTTACCATCAAAGGACTCGACCAATGAAAATCATTCAAGTCAAACCTTTACCCAATTGGGTGCTGGCTATCGTCGTAGAAGATGGACGCGAAGGGCTTTTTGATGCCCGCCCCTACCTGCAATATCCCGCTTTTCAACCTTTGCGGGATCATGCGGAATTTGTGAAAGTGTCTAATGGCGGGTATTTTGTAGAATGGGCGTGCGGTGCGGATTTGTCTGCCGATACCATTGAAGCACGCTGGCGGGTGAGGGAGTTGGCTTAACCACATCAAATAGATTATTGGCAGGGCAAGCGAGGAAGCGCGTTGCATTGCGCCAACGGCATGATTGCCAAATATATTCACATGCGGCGCAATAACGATTGTACCCTACGCGGGCTGAGTGAATCCGCTTACGAGTTAGGCTTCCGAGCTAAGCGCACCAACAATTCTATTCTTCTTATCCTTATCAATCGTCTTGGCCGATTTAACAGCGGCGATAATCCTTGAGCGCACATCGAGTGATATTTTACCTTTGATAGATGACGGATTTTGGATCAATTCTCGAATAACCTCTTCACGCTTTATAGGCCAAACCTCGTGACATGCAACATGTGAGTCAGCGTTAAGAAATATATGATTGGTTACATCAATAATTACCTGACATTGAAGTAATTGAGGTCGATTTTGAATGAAAGTATTAATTTCAGAGTTAACTATAAAAGTCAGATACTCAGGATCATCGGTTGAAACAAGAACAAGAAATTTTGGTTTAGTAATTGTGGGAAATTTAACAGACAGTCTAACAACGCACCCCGCTTTTAGTGCAGCTTCGATATATGCACGTTTATTCTCTATTGGAAAATGCTCACCAAGCGAAGCCATTAGTGAACCTCCAAGTAACTCAAGACTTCAGGCGCATTAACCAGTGTATTAGCAATAGCTTCAATCGAAATGGTCTGATTTTCGTCAGTGGCACGCCATGCTTGGTCATGAGTTATGTCGGTGAGTTCGCCAAAAGTACTCTCCCCATATTCACCAATGGTAGCTTCGATACACTCTATTTCTGAGTCCGAAAGTAAATCCAAATTACAATCTCGTTTTACAATTACATTGCGCTTGCCTTCTATAGCAATCGCTTCCCGAATGATTTCGTCCCAATCGACATCGACAGTTTCAGAATTTTTTGCAACTTTCATCATATTGTAGATAGCAGACGGAACTGGACCATACTCCATGGCGATATAACGATCACCACAAATAAGGCGACCATACTCACCCAGATGGTGCTTATCAGAAAGATATATCATCTTAGATATACTATGAAATGTAGGTGTTCTAAGTTTTTGGGCGATGAATAGAATTACTTCTAAAGCCTTGTCGCGATCAAAGTGTTTTACATGTATGTTCATTTTAACTCCTTACAGAGTGCCAAAAGTATTGGTCATGCGATTAGCAGGGTAATCGCATATAAATCACTTAATAGATTGATTTTAAAAGAGATTGTAAATTTTGGTTGTTTTAATAATTACAATACAATCAATGAGTTAAGGCACTGGTGCGGTGATCCTGATGCGATTATAAGCGCGAATTGTACAGCACAACCAATTACTTTGTTTACTAATCGATTCGCATCAACAATCCGCTATTTCCTAGTCCCCATTCGGCGGGTTGTTGCGCGAACTCCCTCGCCCCGTTCCTCTCCCGTGAATGGGCATAGGTATCTACACAACTTTAAAGCATTTAAAAACAATATGTTATATATCAAAAAGCATGGTTTTTGGTTAGGCTTCAGTCCCTTTAAGCCGAGAAATTTAGGCTTGTAAAGGTAAATACCACCATGGAAATCAGATACTTTTTGCATAACACTATGATTTTAAATAAATTAAGATGTGTAGATAGTTATGGTGAACGGTCGAGGGGAGTCAGTGCATCATTTCCCCGCCAACATTTTTTCCAATCGTTTCACCGACACAATCACAGGCGTTTTGAGTTCTTGAGCAAACAGGGAAATCCTTAGTTCTTGCATCATCCATGCGAATTCGTCGCGTTCGGCGCGGCGTTTGGCGTAGGCTTGGTTGAGGGGCTGCATTTGCGCCATACATTGCGCGTCTCGACTGGGATTGCTGCGGAATTTCTCGATGCGGAGTTGAATGCCTTTGAGGTAACGCGGGACGTGTTGCAGGCGTTCGTAGGGGGTGAGGGCGACGAAGTGCTTCGGCAATAAAAATTCCAGTTGTTCGCGCACGTCTTTTTGGGCGGCGGGACTGGCTTTGAGTTGCGGGAGCAGTTTTTGCACGGCGTGGTGTTCGGTCAAAATTTGCGCCGCCAATCGCGCTAATTCCTGTGCAATCAATAACAAACGATTTTTGGCGGACTTGCCGCGTTCGGTGAACATGGTCGCACTGCAAGGCAACGGATCGGCTAAACAGCAGCGTTCAAAGGTCATGTCTATGATTTGTTGCTGTAATTCCTGCGGCGTGCCGAGTGCCATGTACAACATGCCGAGTCGTTGCGCGTCGGGCAGGTTTTTTTCCAAATACTTGACCTGTTCTTTCAACAACAACATAAACAAGCGACGCAATCCGCCTCGATGCGCGTCTAGGGCGACATCGCGGTGATCGAATGCGTGCAGCACCACGGCATCGCCGTCATCGACTAAGGCATTGAATAAAATCACGCTTTGTCCTGCGCGTTTGACTTCGCGGGTGTCGGCGAAGTCGCCAAATGTCCATGCGGTGTAGCGCACTTCGATTGCTGCGGCAGTTTGGTTTTCCTTTTCAATCACGGCAGGTGCTGTGCGCGGGGCGAGTTGCTCGTGTAATTCGGCGAAATTGCGGCTCATGCCCAGTTGCCGCCCGTGTTCATCCACCACGCGGAAATTCATCAACAAATGCGGCGGCAGTTGTTCCAAGCGGTACGCGTCCAGCGGCGGATCGACTTGTTTTTGTTCGCGGATGTAGCGCGTCAAGGCTTGCAACAACGGCGTGTTGCTGGCGGGCACGGCACGGCAAAATTCGGCGGCGAATTCAGGCACAGGCACGCAATGGCGGCGCAATTTTTGCGGCAAAGTCTTCACCAGTTGGGTCACTTTTTCCGCCAAAATCCCAGGGACGAGCCATTCGCAACGCGCCGCAATCACTTGGTTAATCAGCGCAATCGGCACGGTCAGCGTGATGCCGTCGTCATTTTTCCCTGGCGAAAAGTGATACGCCAGCGCGTAGCTGACTTGGTTCATCACCAGTTGCGGCGGGAATTGGTCGGTGGTGATGCCCGCCGCTTCGTGGCGCATCAAGTCGTCTTTTTTCAGATACAACAGCTTGGGGTTGGCGCGTTCGGCCTCTTTGCGCCAGACTTCAAACGCCGCGCCGTTGTGCAATTCCGCACCCACGCGGCTGTCGTAAAAGGCGTAAATCAGCTCGTCATCGACCAACACATCGGGGCGGCGGGCTTTGTGTTCCAGCGTTTCGATGTCGTGAATCAGCTTTTGATTGTGGGCAAAGAACGGCGCACGCGTGTCAAATTCGCCTTCCACCAAGGCTTGGCGGATAAAAATTTCCCGCGCTTCGACGGGGTTCATCGGACCGTAATGCACGCGTTTTTTCGGATTCAGCAATAAACCGTGCAAGGTGCTGCGCTCGTAAGCGTTGACTTGCGCAGGCTTTTTCTCCCAATGCGGATCGTAATAATGCCGCTTAATCAAATGCTTGCCGACTTCTTCCAACCATTCCACTTCGATGCGCGCCACCGTGCGGGCGTACAAGCGATGGGTTTCCATCAACTCGCCCGCCATCACCCATTTCGAGCCTTTTTTCGCCAACACCGAATTCGGCGCGATGAAAAACTTAATGCCGCGTGCGCCGAGGTATTCGTTACCCTCCACCGCCTTCATGCCGATGTTGCCCAACAGTCCGCACAACAAGGCTTTGTGGATTTGCTCGTAAGTCGCGCCCACCCTCTCCCCCAGCCCCTCTCCCGCGTGCGGGCGAGGGAAGCTGAACATCCCCATTTCGGACACTTGGGCGTGCAATTGTTGGTGCAATTCGCGCCATTCGCGCAACCGCAGCGGGGATAAAAACGCGTCGCGGCAGGCTTCGGCTAACAAACGATTGGATTTTTTATGCGCGATGGCTTGCTCAAACCATGCCCAAATTTTGAGAAATGCCAAAAAGTCCGAGCGTTCATCGGCAAAGCGTTTATGCGCGGCATCGGCAGCTTCTTGTCGTTCCATCGGGCGGTCACGCGGGTCTTGCACCGACAAGGCACTGGCGATAATCAGGATTTCGGTTAGGCAATGGAAATCGCGTCCCGCCAATAACAAGCGGGCGATTTTTGGATCAAGCGGCAGTTTGGCGAGTTCGTGACCGAGTGGGGTGAGGTGGTATTTGGTGACACCAGTCCCCTCGCCCGCTTGCGGGAGAGGGTTAGGGAGAGGGTGAGGTTTTTGATTTCTGGGCGCGCTGCCCTCTCCCCCTGCCCCTCTCCCGCTTGCGGGAGAGGGGAGTTTACTCTCTTCATCACCCCCTCTCCCAATGGGCGAGGGGAGTTCAGTGGTGATAGCGTTGAGTTCGGTGAGCAATTGATAACCATCGGCGATCATGCGCGGCGTGGGCGGTTCGATAAACGGGAAGGCGGCGATGTCGCCTAATTGCAGCGCGCTCATGCGCAAAATCACCGTCGCCAAGGACACGCGGAAAATCTCAGGGTCGGTGAAAGCATCGCGCAGCAAGAAATCCGCTTCGTCATACAGCCGCACGCAAATCCCGCTCATCACCCGTCCGCACCGCCCTGCGCGTTGGTTGGCGGCGGCTTGGGAGATTTTTTCGATGTGCAGTTGTTCGACTTTTTGGCGGATGCTGTAGCGGTTCATGCGCGCCAGCCCGCAGTCGATCACATAGCCAATATTCGGCACAGTGAGCGAGGTTTCCGCCACGTTGGTTGCCAACACCACGCGCCGTTGGTTGCCGACTTTGAACACGCGGTCTTGCTCGGCTGCGGACAAACGCGAAAACAGCGGCAACACTTCGATGCCTTTGGGATGGTGTTTGCGCAAGGCTTCGGCGGTGTCGCGAATTTCGCGTTCCCCTGGCAAAAATACCAGTACATCGCCGCGCAAGCCGCCCGCTGCCAATTCGTCCAGCGCGTGGCTGATGGCTTTGGGTAAATCGGGCAAGTCGCCGTCTTCATTGACTTCTAGCGGGCGATAACGCACTTCCACAGGATAGCTGCGCCCTGAAACCTTGATGACTTGCGCGCCAAAATGCTTAGCAAAGCGATCTGCATCCAGCGTCGCCGAGGTGATAATCAGCTTCAAATCGCGACGGCGCGGCAGCAGTTGTTTCAAATAACCCAGCAAGAAATCAATGTTCAAACTGCGTTCGTGCGCCTCGTCGATAATCAGCGTGTCGTATTGGCGCAGCAGCGGATCGCTGTGGATTTCCGCCAACAAAATCCCGTCGGTCATCAATTTGATATTGGAGTCGGGCGCGACTTTGTCGTTAAAACGTACTTTGTAGCCGACCATGCCGCCTAGCTCGGTTTTCAATTCCGCTGCAATGCGCGTCGCCACCGTGCGCGCCGCCACCCGACGCGGTTGCGTGTGTCCGATGCAGCCCAACACCCCGCGCCCCAATTGCAAACAGATTTTCGGTAATTGCGTGGTTTTGCCTGAACCCGTTTCGCCGCAAACGATGACAACTTGATGCTCTTGAATCGCCTTTGCCAATAGTTCCCGTTTGGCAACAACGGGTAAATCGGCGGGGAATTCAATTGGGGTTAAGGCGGCAACACGGGCTAGTCGGCGTTGCGCTAAGGGAGACAAAGGTTTTTCAGACATGGTGTACTTTAGGATAGCGGTTACGGGGCATTAGGAAAGCCAAGTTCCCTCTCCCCCAGCCCCTCTCCCACCAGTGGGCGAGGGGAGTAAAAACGATGTGTGGCTAGGATTTCTTGCTTAAGTTTAATGCGCCCCCCTGTCACCCTTGACGCTGACGCAGTGCGACGCGCTTGAGGTAGGCTTCGCGGGCAATCTGCACGTCTTCTAAGAAATAAGGCATTTCTTTCAATAGCATGGCTTGTGGCCCATCGACTAAGGCTTTGGGCGGTTGTGGGTGAAAATCGACTAACACCATATTTGCCCCTGCCAATACGCCCTGCGCAGTTACATGCAGCATATCCATAATGCCATCGGGCGACGCGGCGCGTGTGCCGACGGAATGCGAAGGATCGACGCACACGGGCATACGCGTCAGGCGTTTGATCACAGGGACGTGGGAGAAATCGACAAAGTTGCGGTGCGGGTCGCCCATATTGGTTTTCATGCCGCGCAGGCAAAACACCACATTGCGATTGCCTTCGGAAGCCAAATACTCCGCCGCGTTGAGCGACTCGTCCAAAGTAATGCCGAAGCCGCGTTTCAACAACACAGGCATTTCGGTTTGACGACCGACGATTTTGAGCAGCTCAAAATTTTG
>FZPZ01000204.1_pt1 | contig 16232 bp, 16 predicted proteins | sample 1534811 | NCBI WGS metagenome assembly FZPZ01 (sample SAMEA104161953, study PRJEB21768) | metagenome | biome: subterrestrial habitat; feature: phreatic zone; material: underground water | place: France | collected 2016-06-01 | depth 60 m | reverse complement strand
TTTTTTTTTAATGATACGGCGACCACCGAGATCTACACTCTTTCCCTACACGACGCTCTTCCGATCTAGCGCAATCTATCATCAAAGCCGAACGAATCTACCAGTTGTTTTACGGTGTCGTCAGGTGTGTCATCTGAAATGATAAGTTCGTAGTCTTCAAAGTCTTGAGCTTGAACAGACCGCAAGGTTTCTCGCAAATAATCCACTTGACAGTAAGTGGGAATGCAAATAGATACTCGTGGTGAACTCAATGCTTTCTCCAACGACGTACTAGCTGCCTGATGGCAGGCCATGCCACGACTGCATCAACAAGAACGGTAAGCGTTGACACGCCGTGATATTCCACTATGGAATCACAGGGTTTTTGTGTCAGTATAAACAAGTACTGGTATGCCCTTGCATCATGCTTTCTGGCTAAGTTAAAAATCGTAAATGGCAAAGCACTCAATGCGTTACGTGAAAATTCCATCCGATAAAAACTACGCTCAAGTGACAAAGTACGTTCAGGATAAATCGGTAAATAGGCAAAAAGTCGCCGCGCAGAAGCTAAGGTAAAAAAACGCAAATGCGTACGCTCAAGTAAGCCAGAGTCAATATAATCAAATTGCCCGTTTAACAATGCCAGCCTCACACCCCCAAAAGCAACATTGGGAATAGAAATAATCAACTTTGTTGATTCTGGAAGATATTGAAGAATGTCACGTAAGAACGCAGCAGGATCAGGTATGTGCTCAATCACATCTGCCAAGATGACATAATCATAACCACCTGACTGGATTACCTTGGCATGATCCTGTGCGTATCCTTGGTAAACGGTACGATAAAAAGGCTCTGACAGTTTTGCCGCAAACTCACTTGGCTCAATTGCATCAATGACGACTCGCTTGCGGGCGCGTTGCAGCACGCGTCCCAGCATGCCATTGCCCGCACCGATATCCAGAACAGTGGCTGAGTCAGGTAATATCTTCGCAATTTGCCCCAAAGGTTGAGCAGGATCACTCAGTATCTTATCCAGAGCTTCGTCACCGATTATGTATGTTTCATTTTTCCTACCAAACATCACCGTGCCTTTTGCCAATAAACACCCGTCCCATCAATATCAATGATTTCTTCCGTTATATTGTTTGCAGCACGGTAATCTGCTATTGCCTTTTTACATGCGGCGATACAATAGTCATCCACAATTAGAAAGCCACCAGGTGATAATTTTGGGTACAAACTGACAATCGCATCCATCGTCGATTCATACATGTCGCCATCCAACCTTACCAAGGCAAGTTTTTCGACGGGAGCTGTTGGTAAGGTATCTTTAAACCAACCCTTCAAGAATTTGACCTGATCATCCAATAGGTCGTACTTCTTGAAGTTATTTTTAACTGAATCCAAGGTGACTTTGAGTTCGTCAAAAGTGTAATGCACATCACCTGTGTCGTCTGGATATGCCTTTTCGTTTGGTGCAGGCAAGCCTTCAAAAGAATCGGCCACCCAAACATATCTATCGCGAATATCGTAAGCCTTTAAAATGGCACGCATAAATATCGTTGATCCGCCACGCCATACACCTGTCTCAATAAAATCGCCGCTGACATTGTTTTCCAATATCTGTTTTACGCAGTAAAGAACATTTTCTAGTCTTTTTCGCCCCACCATCGTATGCGCATAAGGCGGCCAATCTAAGCCAGACTGACGCTTTTTAGGATCGAACCCCTGCCTTTTTATAAAGCGCAAGCCAATAGAACTTAATCCTTGGTTAACCAATTTCCCAGCAAATCTATTTGTCACTGCGGGCACATACTCCGACTCACCGTATATTTCATTGGTCAAGCATTTAATCATTAACTCCAAATATAATTCATTCATGTACGACTCCTTTATTAATTTAATCTGACACACTGGCACTTGGGTTTACTTAAACAAAGCAGCCGACCAACCATCGCATTCTCATCCTAATTCTTTCTTAAGAAAAATTTAGCCTTACTTTTGCTTGAAATCAAAATTCTCAATTTTTGCGACATCGATATAGAAAGCAAGGAAGCCCCCAAAGCCAAAAAACTCCCCAAAATCAGCTTTTGGTAAGCGGGATATTCTGCTTTCTGAACTAGAAAATATCCAATGGTTCCTAATAAGATTGACCATACCAAAGGAACTCCTATGTCACAGACAAGCCATCGCATCAACAGCCCTTTAAGCAAATGACGGTGCGTCAACCATGTTCCAAACAAGACATACAACACATTTAATACAAACCATGCAATTGCTCCTCCTAATGCACCATACTTGAATGCTAGAAGGGTGATCAAAGGAAGCATTAGTACAACCAAGCTAGTACAAATTATGAGTGGAATACGCGTCATGCCATGTGCTAATTGCAGTGCATAAGGGAAATACATCACACCATGCAACGCTGTCCCAATCGCCAAAAATGAAATGATTGGCGACACATTAACTGCGACATCTAAATTTCCAGTCCACAGTCGAACCAAGTCTTCTGCGAACACAACTAGAATCATAGTAGCAGGGAATAAAAATGAAGCAATTACTCGAGACCCTAATCGATATAAATCGGACAAACGCTCCATATCTTTTGCAATAACCAACGCGGTAAAACGTGGGTAAATGGCGTTAAATGTGGGGGAGACGACCACAAACAATCCGTTGACGATAACTGTCGCAAGCATGTAGTGCGCAAATGCGTCCAAGGTAAGTATTTTGCTTAGGATGACCTTATCTAATTGATTTAGTAGTAATCCTAAAAGAGCAATGCCGCTCATCCCTGCTGAAAATCGCCAGACCGTTTTTAATTGTTCTAAATCAAATCGCAACGTTTCTGCTCGACCAATTACTCGCCATGCGGCTTGGCGCATCGTAACGGCATAAATAAGATTCACCCCTGCCTGCCAAATAAAAAAAGCTTCAATCGTAGGCGACCAAAAAGCTAACACCGCCACAGCACCTAGATTCCCAAGCGTTACCATAACGATGCTGACACCACTCGAAACCGCTAAACGTTGCGCTCCAATTAAGGCTCCCTGATATAACCCTATTGGCCAGCGACAAGCGATCACTAACCCCATTAGCATAATCGCATGAGTAAGGACAAGGGGCGATAATTGCTTGGACTGAAGCCAATTGTTGGCAATCCAAGGAGAAAGAAAGAGCAGTAATAGTGCGATAACTGCCGCTATGCTCCAGTAAACCACCGCTAAGGAGTGAAGCAATTTTCCCGCATGGATTAAATTTCCATCCGCAGAATGGCGTGCAACTTCTCGGTTTATGGTGGGCGCAAGCCCCATATCAAGTAATTGCAATAATGCTTGCAGGGTCACGAAAAATCCAATTAACCCATACGCCTCCATGCCAAGGTATTTGAGATACAGCGGAACAACTGCCAAACCAAGCAATGCCGTCCAAATTGAATTGAATAATCCAGCAAGTAAGTTTCTACTGAGGCTCATCGTATGTCTAGAATCCAGTCCTGAGGCTCATTATGGTTAATCGATCAGTGTGTTTCACAAAATAATGGGTAGGTTTGTTCAATTCCTTTGGCGAGACTTGTACTTGGCATCCATCCTAAAGCCCTCATTTTAGAAGGATCCATCATTTTGCGCATTGTACCATCAGGTTTTGACGTGTCTTGTGCAAACTCGCCTTGATAACCCACGACCTCGGCAATTTGCTTTGCCAACTCACGAATGCTTAAATCTTCGCCCGAACCGACGTTAATCAACGGGCAGCGCGAAGGATCAACCAATTCGCTGTAGCGCGCCTGATCTAACGTAGCAAGAAACACCAAGGCGTTCGCTAAGTCGTCCACATACAAAAATTCACGTTTTGGTGAGCCACTCCCCCATAACACAACCTGCTTTGCCCCAGTCATTTTAGCTTCGTGCATTTTGCGTATCAGTGCAGGCAAGACATGGGAGTTGTTCAAATCATAGTTGTCTCCTGGCCCATACAAGTTCGTTGGCATCGCTGCCAACCATTGCGTGCCGTACTGGCGATTGTATGACCAACACATTTCAATGCCTGCAATTTTCGCCAACGCATAAGGGCGATTGGTTGCTTCTAATTCACCCGTCAGTAAATACTCCTCTTTGATCGGCTGCGGGCAATCTTGAGGATAAATGCACGAACTTCCCAAAAATATCAGTCGTTTTACTTTAACCGCATAAGCTGCACGACAAATGTTTGCCTCAATCAGCAGATTTGTCATCAAGAAGTCAACTGGATAAGTGTTGTTGGCATGAATGCCGCCCACTTTTGCCGCCGCTAAAAACACTAATTCTGGCTGCTCTTGCTCAAAAAAATGCTGCGTTGAGGCGGCATCTTCCAAATCTAATTCAGCGTGGGTGCGGGTGACGATATTGGTATAGCCTTGCTTTCGCAACTCGCGCACAATGGCACTGCCTGCCAATCCACGATGTCCCGCCACATAAATTTTACTGTCTGTACGCATGATGCTTTACTCGTTATAGTTTTGCGTAATGTAGCCGTGTTTTTTCACCAACTCATCGCGTTCCGCTGACTTCAAATCTTCGCGCACCATTTCGCTGACCAGTTCGTCAAAGGTGATCTTGGGTGTCCAACCGAGCTTGGTTTTGGCTTTGGTGGCATCGCCCAACAGCGTTTCGACTTCGGTGGGGCGGAAGTAGCGTGGGTCAACGGCGACAATACATTTTCCGTTCGCGTCGTAGCCTTTTTCATCCACGCCTTCGCCTTGCCAAGTGATGCTCATGCCCAATTCTTTAGCTGCTGCATTGACGAAATCGCGCACGCTGTATTGCACGCCTGTGGCAATGACGAAGTCTTCGGGATGGTCTTGTTGCAACATCAGCCATTGCATTTCGACGTAATCTTTGGCATGTCCCCAGTCGCGCAGGGAATTCATATTGCCGAGATACAAACACTCTTGCAGACCGAGTTTGATGCGTGCTAAGGCGCGAGTGATTTTGCGGGTGACAAAGGTTTCGCCGCGAATCGGGCTTTCGTGGTTGAATAAAATGCCGTTACACGCGTAGATGCCGTAAGCCTCGCGATAATTGACGGTAATCCAATACGCGTACAACTTCGCCACGGCGTAAGGGCTGCGGGGATAAAACGGAGTGGTTTCTTTTTGAGGAATCTCTTGCACCAAGCCGTATAACTCAGAGGTAGAGGCTTGATAGAAACGGGTTTTTTTAGTCAATCCTAGAATGCGAATCGCTTCCAAAATCCGCAATGCGCCTAGCGCATCGGAATTGGCGGTGTATTCGGGTTCTTCAAACGACACCGCCACATGGCTTTGTGCGGCGAGGTTGTAAATTTCGTCAGGTTGTACTTTTTGAATAATTTGCGTCAGGCTGGACGAGTCGGTCATATCCCCGTGATGCAGGAAAAACGGCTTACCCGTTTCATGCACATCATGGAATAAATGGTCAATCCGCGCCGTGTTAAACAACGAGCTACGGCGTTTGATACCATGCACTTCATAGCCTTTATCCAACAACAATTCCGCTAAATACGCGCCATCTTGCCCTGTAACACCCGTAATCAGGGCGACTTTTTTAGTTTGATTCATGCTGCATTTCCTTTGCGAAAGAGCTTATCGCCCATAGTTATCTTCGTAACGTTGAATATCGTCTTCGCCCACATAGCTGCCGACTTGGATTTCGACGATATGTAGCGGTTCTGTGCCACGATTTTCTAGGCGGTGTTTTGTTCCTATGGGAATGTAGGTGCTTTGGTTTTTATACACCGTGATGATTTCATCGCCATTGGTAACGGTTGCCACGCCTGACACCACCACCCAATGTTCCGAACGATGCTGATGACTTTGTAAGCTCAATCTCGCTCCAGGGGCTACTTCAATGCGTTTGAGCTTAAAGCCTTCAGGGTCTTCTTCTAGCACGGTATAACTGCCCCACGGACGATTCACTTTGGCGTGATAAACGTGTTCAGTCGCGCCGCGTTGTTGCAAGGTATCGACCACTTCGCGCACGCGTTGGGTTTGGTCATTTTTGGCAATTAAAATGGCATCAGCGGTTTCCACGATGCACAAATTTTCCACCCCAATCGCTGCGACCAGTCGTTTTTCCGAACGAATTAAATTATTTTGACAACCTAATGCAATGACATTGCCTTGCAGGGCATTACCCTGTTCATCTTTCTGCGCAATGTCATGCACCGCTTGCCAACTGCCTACGTCGTTCCAACCAATATCACATGGAATCAACGACACATTGGCGGATTTTTCCAGTACGCCGTAATCAATAGAAATCGACGGCATAGCGGCAAAATGCTGCGCGATTGCTTGCTGGAACGTTTCACCGCCTTGGTTTGCCGCCAAAATCGTTTGAATGACTTGATAGACTTGGGGCAAATGCTGCTGAATTTCTGCCAAAATCACCGAAGCACGCCACACAAACATCCCCGAATTCCAGTAGTAATTACCCTCTCGGAGAAATTGCTCCGCTGTAGCAAGATCGGGTTTTTCGGTAAAGCGTTCAACGGGCTGCACATCTGCATCTGATTCACCCATCGTTTTAATGTAACCAAAACCCGTATCAGGGCGAGTCGGCTGAATGCCGAAGGTCACGAGCTGACCGTTTTGTGCCGCTTCCATTGCCGTGAGTAAATGGGTGCGAAAGCGTGCTTCGTCTTTGATAATGTGGTCGGCGGGCAGAACAACCATCATTGGGTCTTCCCCTTTTTGCATCAAATACGCGGCTGCCAAGGCAATTGCAGGAGCCGTATTGCGCCCAATAGGCTCATATAAGCTTTGGTAGGGACGCAAGGCATGATACGCCTCACCTTTCGCATGAGTTTCTTGGGTAACGATAAGCACGTTATCTGCGGCAATCAGCGGTGCAAGTCGGTTAATCGTGGTTTGCAATAACGAGTATTCGCCATCCAACGCCAAAAATTGCTTGGGCAAGTCTTGCCTTGACAATGGCCATAGGCGACTGCCCGTTCCCCCCGCCAAAATCACCGCGTTGACTGGACTATTGCTCACTGCGCTGTCCCTTGTTGAACTGTGCTTCATATTCTAATGCAGCGATTTCCATGCGTAGCCGCTCATATTCTGCTACCTTGCACTGGAGAAACAGAACGGTCATACGCGCCTTTTCTTCCACTCCTTGTGGGGTCAGCAGATAAGAATATGCCCGCTTATTGTCACTGCCCCGAAAATTATTAACCTTCACGCAGCCTTTACGAATAAGCGCGTTCAAGCAGAAATTCACCTTGCCTAAGCTAAGCCCTAGCTGTTTGGCGAGGTCTCTTTGGGAAAGTGTTGGATTTTCTGCTAAAATTTTCAGTAGACCGTAGTCCGTTGCGTGGTTAAGCATTGAGGCGTGTTCATAAAGTGAACGCGCATTGAAACCGCGAATGGTCATTGCTGTCAAGTTTATCAACATCACAAGCCAAATCGCACGAAGAACGGCTTTACAATAAATCGAAAGCTCGGCATCATGCCCGACACACTTTCACGCTGATGCAGAAGGATATACCATGGCTGTTGCTGCAAAACCTGCCGTTAAAAAACCTACAGAAATCACTTTCCTGTGGGAAGGAAAAGATAAAACGGGTAAAAACGCACGAGGGGAAACACGTGCCATTAGTGAAACCATTGCACGTGCTAATTTACGGCGTAGTGGGGTCAATGTTGTCAAAATCAAAAAATTAAAAACGGGTGGCGGTTCGTCGGTTACCTCCAAAGATATTTCGCTATTTACCCGACAACTTGCCACTATGATGAAATCGGGCGTGCCTTTGCTGCAAGCTTTTGATATTGTTGGTAAAGGGCATGATAACCCCAAGGTGGCTAAACTTTTGTTTGATATCAAAACCGATGTTGAAACAGGCAGTAGCTTGCAGCAAGCATTCAGAAAATATCCGTTATTTTTTGACGACTTGTATTGCAATTTGATTGGCGCAGGTGAATCAGCAGGTATTTTGGACAGCTTGCTGGATCGGCTGGCGACCTATCAGGAAAAGATTCAAGCAATCAAAGGCAAGATCAAATCCGCTCTTTTTTACCCTATCTCCATTATCGTGGTCGCGTTCGTCATTACAGCGGTGATTATGATTTTTGTGATTCCAGCCTTTAAGGAATTGTTTTCTAGTTTCGGGGCAAACTTGCCCGCGCCCACTTTGATTTTGATGGGCATTTCTGATTATTTTGTTGCGTATTGGTATTTGATTATTGGTGGAACGGTGGGCGGCATTTACACCTTTTTCTATTTTTGGAAGAGGAGTAAAAAAATGCAGGATGCGATGGATAGAATTATGTTGAAACTGCCCGTTTTTGGCACACTGATCCGTAAAGCCAGTATCGCGCGCTGGAGTCGTACTTTGGCGACCATGTTTGCCGCAGGCGTGCCATTGGTCGAAGCTTTTGATTCGGTTGCGGGGGCGGCGGGGAATGTGGTGTATTTTGATGCGACGAAACAAATTCAACGCGACGTGATGAATGGTAATTCACTCACCTCCGCGATGACAGAGACGGGCGTTTTCCCCAGTATGGTGTTGCAAATGGTGACGATTGGCGAGGAAGCGGGCTCGTTGGATGCGATGCTCAGTAAGGTGGCTGACTTTTTTGAAGCGGAAGTAGATGATGCGGTGGAGGCTTTGTCCAGCTTGATGGAACCTGTCATTATGGTGGTGCTAGGTACGCTGATTGGCGGCATGGTGGTGGCGATGTATTTGCCAATCTTCAAGATGGGCGAAGCGATTTAAATGATGGTGAAGGGAGAAGAGGGAAGGGTAAAACCGCCGCTTCTAACCAGGGATGCGAAGCTCCCCCTATCCCTTCTCCTTTCAATAGGTACAGTTAGAGCTTCCAACCCCCTTACGTACGTGAAAGGTGGAATGCAACCCCACCTTTCATTTTTTACCTTTCACTTTTTCCGAAAATAAACCATGAGCTTTCTTCAACTTTTAGAGGCGATCCCCCCCGCATTTTATGTGGCGTGCTTGATTGTGGGTTTACTCGTCGGCAGTTTTCTCAATGTCGTCATTTATCGCTTACCCAAAATTATGGCGCGTGGCTGGCAACAACAATGTGCTGAGTTGCGTGGCGAAGCGGTGGATGAACCTGAAAAATACAACTTGGTGTTTCCACATTCCGCCTGTCCGCATTGCAACCATCGTATTCGCGCATGGGAAAATATCCCTATTTTGAGCTATGTGTTGCTACGCGGAAAATGCAAGGGATGCGGTGCGCGTATTTCACCCCGCTATCCTATTATCGAGGCGGTTAGTGGTGCGCTGTCTTGCTATGCGGCGGTACACTTTGGTTTCGGCTGGGGGGCGGTCGGTGCCATTGTGCTGATTTGGGCATTGCTGGCTCTAACGGCGATTGATATTGACACCCAATTATTGCCTGATGACATTACCCTACCTTTGTTGTGGTTGGGGCTGTTGTTCAATACTTATCACACTTATACCTCACTTAGCAGTGCCGTCATGGGGGCTGTGTTTGGCTATTTATCCTTGTGGAGTGTTTACTGGTTATTTAAGTTGATACGCGGCAAAGAAGGCATGGGCTATGGCGATTTTAAATTGCTGGCTGCGTTGGGCGCATGGCTGGGTTGGCAAATGTTACCGCTGATTATCTTATCCTCCTCAGTGGTCGGTGCGGTGGTGGGGATTACCCTGATGGTGGTGTGCAAAAAAGGCAGTGAAGTGCCGATCCCGTTTGGCCCTTATCTGGCTGGCGGCGGTCTGATCGCGCTCTTTTGGGGGCAAACCATTACGCAAAGTTATCTGCAAATTGCCGCTGCCCCATAATGCCTGCGTTGTGCGTTGGTTTGACGGGGGGGATTGGTAGCGGCAAAAGCACCGTGGCTCGACTATTTGCTGAACTCGGTGCGGGTATCGTGGATACCGACATTCTTGCTCACCAGCTCACGCGCGCCCATGGCTTGGCGATGCCGTTGATTGCGGCACACTTCGGCAATGACTACCTGAATGTGGAGGGCGCATTAAATCGCGATAAGATGCGCACGCGCATTTTTTCGGATCCCGTCGCGAAACAGGCATTGGAAGGGATATTGCACCCGCTTATTTTCAGTGAAGCGCGTCGGCAATTAGTCGCGTGCGCCTCACAACCTTATACCTTGTTGGTAGTGCCACTCTTATTTGAGCAGCCAATTTTTCAACAATTGGTACAACGCATACTGGTGGTGGACTGCCCTGAAGCCTTACAAATTCAACGCACCATGCAGCGCAGTCAGCTTAGCAACATTGAAGTGCAGGCGATTATCGCGCAACAAACGCCACGCGTTGAAAAGCTACGCCTAGCCGATGATCTTATTGATAATGCAACGGGGTTGGCACATCTTGAAAATGCAGTAAAATATCGCCATCAAGCCTATGTCGCCTTGGCGCAAAAAAACAAGCATTGACTTGCCTATATATTTCGATATATCGTGCGCGCCTTTGCTTTTAAATAGCCCTCATTTTTTTGTCATTATCACAACATGATTCACTACGAATTTCCCCTCAATGAAAAAGTGCGCACATGGTTGCGACTTGAGGATTTATTTGGGCGAATTTTTCATTTTATTGCGCAAGAAGAGGGAATTGATCATCATGATGCGCTCACGACCTTGTTTGAGATTCTCGAAGCCAGCAGTCGTGCGGATTTAAAATCAGAATTATTGCAGGAGCTGGAACGTCAAAAACGCACGATCACCATACGATGCGACAATCAAATTGCGGTCAAAATTGGGGGCGAGAGTACCCTGATAGCACTAGAACAAGCCTCGGCTGATCTATTGGCACTCTTGGGTAAAGTGGGGCAGCACTTACGCAAAAATGAATGGCTGATGGTCATTAAGCAGCGCGCCAGTATGCCAGGGGGAACATGTGAATTCGATTTGCCCTCCTACCATTATTGGCTACAACAAGATGTCGAGGTTCGCCGCGCCGACTTAGACGCTTGGCTTGCCCCTTTGCTCCCGATACACGTCGCCATCAGCATGGCACTACGCTTATTGCGCGCAGAGGGAAAACCAATGAAATTTGTTGCTCATAACGGCAATTTCCAACAAATGCAGGGCGGAAAAGGTACGCAAATGTTACGCCTTGCGATTAGTCGGAAATACCCCTGCGTGCCTGAAGTGGGGGCCAACAAATACGCCCTGAATATTCGTTTTTTGGTTGCCGATTACGCTACCAAGCCCTCCTTGTTTCAGCAGGATATTCCGTTTGAACTCACTTTTTGCAGCTTAAGCTAATGACCCGCGCCCCGATTGTCACTTGCCCGCACTGCGGCAAAGCACACGCTTACGACACAAACAATCCTTATCGTCCTTTTTGTTGCGAACGTTGCAAAATGATTGATTTAGGAAAATGGGCGAACGAAGACTACCGCGTCGCGATTGCGGAAGAAGAACAAGGCTTCCAATCTCCCGCTCAACATACGCATTAACCCGACGTTTTACCTCGCCGCAATCGCGTCACAACACTCCTGCACCAGCGCGCCACCACGATAAATCAATCCGCTATAGAGTTGCACTAGGCTCGCACCTGCGTCCATTTTTTCGACGGCATCTGCGCCGCTTAGAATCCCGCCCACGCCAATAATGGGCAACGCACCTTGTAATTCGCCCGCTAATTGACGGATCACGGCGGTGGATTTGTCGCGTACAGGTGCGCCACTCAGCCCGCCTGTTTCCGCGCCATGTGGCATATTTTCTACGCCCACGCGGGACAAGGTAGTGTTGGTGGCAATCACCCCGTCTAGCTCGTGTTGCATCAACAAACGTGCAATATGGTTAATCTGTTCGCTTTCCATGTCGGGGGCAATTTTCAGCGTGATCGGCACATATTTGCTATGTTGATCGGCGAGCTTTGCTTGTTCCGCTTTAAGTTGTATTAACAACATATTCAAGGCTTCTTCATCCTGTAACTGACGCAGATTTTTGGTGTTGGGTGAAGAGATATTGATCGTCACATAACTGGCGTGGGCATACACTTTGCGCAAACAAATTAGATAATCATCGGCGGCACGCTCAATCGGTGTGAGGGCATTTTTGCCGATGTTAATCCCCAACACCCCTTTAAACTGGGCGCGTTGTACATTCGCGATCAAGGCATCCACGCCTTCGTTATTGAAGCCCATGCGGTTGATGATAGCGTTGGCTTGCGGCAAGCGGAACAGACGCGGCGGCGGGTTGCCAAGCTGAGGTAGCGGGGTAATGGTGCCAATCTCGATAAAGCCAAAACCTAACGCCGCCAGCCCGTTAATACACTCGCCATTTTTGTCTAACCCTGCCGCCAGTCCCACAGGATTGGGGAAGTTGATGCCCATCACCGTGCGAGGGTTAGGTGCTGGGCTTGCGCCCACCAGTCCACTTAGCCCCAGTGTGTGAGCCAGATTTAGCCCCTGTAAAGTCAAGTGATGTGCGGTTTCGGGATCCAGTGTAAACAGGGCGGGGCGTAGTAAGTTGTACATAATTTGTTGGCATTAAAAGTTGATTTTTGCGCTTGCCTTGGGTCGGCAAGGATGCACAGATTATTTGCGGCAGCCTGTTTTTTCGACCACCACAGGAATGGGGAATTTTTTCTTGGCGGGGAATAAATCCGAACGTTGTTTGCCGCGCCAGAATTCGGCGACGACATCCCCTAATTGCACGCATAAGCAACCGAATAAGATAAAGCCCACTTGGTTCAATAAGGTATATGGCAGCAGGATATTCAATACCCCGCCGTTGTTTTGATAAAGGATGGCAACAAAATTACCCACAATCGTACCTGCCAGTGCGCTACAGACCACCCGCCCCCAATCTCCCGTGACCAAGCCTGAAAACAAGGTGCTTTCATGCCACAAGCTTTGTAGTGCGACCAATAGCAACAACGGCGCGAGCCAAAATAGCCAGAGCAATTGGTCTGCCCACGCAGCACCTGCCAAGAGTCCTAATGCGCTCAATACAATCAATAGCAACACCTGTGTTTCGTGATGAAGTGCTGGAATGGGTATGCCCGCCGCTAAGCGTTTGAGGAAATTGGGCATCGCACCCAGCACTGCACGTGTGATCAATACGGCGGGCGCGAGCAAGGCAAAGAGTGGCGTAAAGAGTAGCAGTGCCACCACAGGGTGAACGGATTGCGTCCCCCAACTGGCGACGTAACCATTCAGGTAAACCAGCAACCAGCCCAATGCTGCGCTGGCCGCCGCCATTGCCCAAAAGAAATTTCGTTGTAAGTTCAGTAGATTATTTTCGGTATAACGTTTCAGTAGAAAGTTAATCCAAACGATATAACCTGCCAGCATGAGTGTGGTGAGCAGCAAGGCGGGGGGATTCACTTCTCCGCTTAATCCTTGCTCAATATCCGCTCCTGTAAGCCAGATGCCGATGAGCGGCAAAAGCAACAGGGCGGCGACAAAAATGGCCAAACGGGTTTTCATGGTGAATTCCTTGATTTGTTGAGATTGGGATTTTACCCGTTACACGTGATCGGCTCGATCAATGGTGCGCCAAGTCCCCTCAAACAACCCTTGCGCAGGTTGATACTGGGTTTTGTAGGTCATTTTGCGGCTATGCTCAATCCAATAACCCAGATAAACATAATCCAGTTGCAGTTGTCGGCACAACTCAATTTGCCACAACACGTTATACACACCGAAACTGCTATTGGGTACGTCGGGATCAAAAAAAGTATAGACCGCCGACAAGCCATCGCTCAACGCATCGACCACACTCACCATGCGTAGCACGCCTTGCTCACGAAAGGTAACCAGCACCGAATCCACATGACTCTCTAGCAAGAAATGTTGATAAGACGCGTAATCATCATTATCCATGCCGCCACCCGCGTGGCGAGCGTGCTGATAGCGTTGATACAATTCGTAATACTCTGGTGTGTCTTGCAGGGGGTGCGCACTCACTTCTAGGTGTGCATAGTGCTTCCAAACTCGTCGCTGTGTTCGATCTGGTTTAAAGGCCGACACAACGATACGCAACGGGACGCACGCCTGACAACCATCACACAACGGGCGATACGTGTGCGTACCGCTGCGTCTAAAACCATGCTGTACCAACTGCGAATACACCGCGCTATCAATTAAGATGGCGGGGGTGGCGACTTGTGAGCGCGCCTCTTGCGTGGATAAATAGCTGCACTCATAGGGTGAAGTCAGATAAAAATTCAGTGCGGTCAGGGGAATATCGTTGAGGTGGCTCATGTAAATAAATCGGCATCAAACTGCCAGCAATCGACGGGTGGACGGGAAATCAGTTTGGTTAGTTCACGGATAAATGCCTCGCGGGGAATTTCCGCCGCGCCCAAAGAGGCAAGGTGCGCGGTATTCATCTGGCAGTCAATCATACCAAAATCCCAGCGCGTCAACTGCGCACACAAATGCGCTATCGCCACTTTAGACGCGTTGCTCATGGTGCAAAACATGGACTCCCCATAAAACATCCGCCCGATAGCGACACCATACAACCCGCCGACCAGCTCACCCTGATACCAAGTTTCCACCGAATGCGCATAACCTAAGGCATGCAATCCACTATAACCCGATACAATTTCCTCGCTGATCCACGTGCTTTCGCGATTCACTTTCGGCGCGGCACAGGCATACATCACCTGCGAAAATGCCGTATCGACGCGCACCTCAAAACCGCCCGTGCGCAACACCTTCGCCAAAGATTTTGACAATTTAAAGTGTTGGGGACGCAACACCATACGCGGGTCAGGACTCCACCACAGAATCGGATCTTCCTCATTAAACCAAGGAAAAATCCCCCGCCGATACGCCGCCAACAACCGCATCGGCGACAAGTCGCCTCCCATCGCCAACAACCCATCGGGGGTGGCGAGTGCTAAAGATGGAAAATCATACATGCACACTTCCTCGCAATCATCATGGTTCGCAAACCCAACGCGCACGTTACCGCACGCAGAGCAAGGAGGCAATCATAACGGGCAATACACAGCAATTCTCATTTTGACCGTAGGTACGAATTCATTCGTACGCTTTTGGGTGAGTAAGGCTTGTTTTTCGCCCTTTCGGGCGATGTACGAATGAATTCGTACCCATAAAAACACTCTGTTTAGTCAAAATGAGAATTGCTGGGCAATACATGGAGTGTTTGCAACGCAGGTCGCGCGCGATTCAAAGTGATGTGTCGAGGTGTGGGGCTTTGGGTGACCTAAAAAATCATTTCCACCCGTTAAAATCTGGACATCCGCCCTGTTTTTTTGCATTATTTTATGCAGTGTCCCTGTCTTCTACCGCCCTTCCTTGAAAATAGAGTGATGCTAAAATGCTAACAATCTATCTTTTTAGCATAAAAATATAAAATTAGTTTGACAGCGCGGCTTGAGGTTGGCATAATCTCGGACTGTGTTTGGAGAGGTGGCCGAGTGGTTAAAGGCGACGGACTGTAAATCCGTTCTCTCAGAGTACGAAGGTTCGAATCCTTCCCTCTCCACCAAACGAATTTAGTAAGTCTGGCAGCTTGTCGTTTGTGTCTGTCTAGATCAAAACCCTGCGGGTGTAGCTCAATGGTAGAGCAGAAGTTTTCCAAACTTACGACGAGGGTTCGATCCCCTTCTCCCGCTCCAATCTGTATATCTGCCCATGTGGCTCAGTGGTAGAGCACTCCCTTGGTAAGGGAGAGGTCGCGAGTCCGATTCTCGCCATGGGCACCAAAATTTTAGTTTTCCATTAACGTTTGCATTGATAAGGAAGAAATCATGGCAAAGAGTAAATTTGAACGCACGAAGCCGCACGTTAACGTCGGTACCATTGGTCACGTGGATCACGGTAAAACCACGCTGACCGCAGCGATTACCATGGTATTGTCGAAGAAATTTGGTGGCGAAGCTAAGGCTTACGACCAAATTGACGCGGCTCCAGAAGAAAAAGCACGCGGCATTACCATCAATACCGCACACGTTGAATACGAAACGGCTAACCGCCACTACGCGCACGTTGACTGCCCAGGCCATGCTGACTATGTTAAAAACATGATCACAGGTGCGGCGCAAATGGACGGCGCGATTTTGGTTTGTTCCGCTGCTGACGGTCCTATGCCCCAAACGCGTGAACACATCCTGTTGGCACGCCAAGTGGGCGTTCCTTACATCGTGGTGTTCTTGAACAAATGCGACATGGTTGACGACGAGGAATTGCTGGAATTGGTTGAAATGGAAGTGCGTGAATTGCTTTCCAAATACGACTTCCCTGGCGACGACGTGCCTATTATCAAAGGTTCAGCCATGTTGGCAGTCAAAGG
>FZPZ01000065.1_pt1 | contig 16457 bp, 15 predicted proteins | sample 1534811 | NCBI WGS metagenome assembly FZPZ01 (sample SAMEA104161953, study PRJEB21768) | metagenome | biome: subterrestrial habitat; feature: phreatic zone; material: underground water | place: France | collected 2016-06-01 | depth 60 m | reverse complement strand
TTTTTTAATGATACGGCGACCACCGAGATCTACACTCTTTCCCTACACGACGCTCTTCCGATCTAAATTCAATCATACAAGGTTGGGTTTAACAGCATTATCTAACTTGCGATGAATAAAAGAAATCAATGCAAAAATGTCGATTGCATCCTGTTCTGGCATAACCCACATTGTTTTTGGGGCGTGTGCAATTGGATTTCTGATTGCCCCGAAGAGTCCAATCATTAAATTGACTATGCCTTTTTGTTCACTTTGCTCTGTTGTGGTTGTTAAGGAGCTGAATGCAATAAGTGGATTCTTTATTGACAAAGCCTCGTTGACAAGCTCTGCTCCATCACTACTTAGCCCAGAAAGATTACGAATACGTTGGGAAAGACCTTTTGAAGCCTCAAAAACAGCATGAAAATAATTTTCCTCAAGCAGCTCGGCGCGGCAGTACACAAATACTTCATGATGTGTATTTCGAGCTTCCAAAATAGCTCTCAGCTTTCCTGCCCGTGCTTTTGCACCTGCAAGGGTTGTTTCAGGTGTCGTGCGACCGACTTGGCCATCCTCTCGAACTCGGTAGCCAGAAAACACCAGTGATACATTCAACCCCTCTCTTCGCCAATTAAATTTTTCTTGGTCATTTGTGTAGCGAACAGGCTGCATGGCTTTGTTAATAAACAAAATCAGATGGTTGCCCACGTTATGTGTGTTTTGGGCAAGTGCCAATGCGTTAAACAAGCGTTTCCATTTAGTCATTGATGAATCAGGATCAGCAAGCTCCATTTCTTTGAGGATGTAGCCAATTTCATCCCCTTTAAGCCCCATATTGGTATCTGCAAGTACCTTGCATATCGCTTCAAGATGAGATGAATCAAAGCACGGAATACGATTTGCCATTTTCGAATAACTCCAAATTGCGAACAGAAGAGTGAGATTGTTTGAGTAAATTACCCCTTCAACCCCAACACATCCTGCATGTCATACATCCCCGCTGGATTCTCTTGTAAATACCGTGCCGCTCGCAATGCGCCTAGGGCGAAGGTGGCGCGGCTGCTGGCTTTGTGGGTGATTTCGATGCGTTCGCCTATGCCAGCAAATAAAACGGTGTGGTCGCCGACGATGTCGCCACCACGCACGGTGGCGAAGCCGATGGTGGAGGGATCGCGTTCACCCGTCACACCTTCGCGGCCATACACGGCGCATTCGGCTAAGTCGCGCCCCAGAGTGCGGGCGACAACTTCGCCTAAGCCTAATGCCGTGCCTGAGGGGGCATCGACTTTGTGGCGGTGGTGGGCTTCGATAATTTCGATGTCGTAGCCGTGGGCGAGGGTGCGGGAGGCGGTTTCCAGCAATTTAAACAATAGGTTGACCCCTACGCTCATATTGGGGGCGAAGACGATGCCGATGTCTTGTGCCGCCGCACCCAACAGGGCTTTTTGTTGGGCGTTAAAGCCTGTCGTGCCGATGACCATGTTGACACCGAGTTTGCGGCAAACTTCCAAATGTTGCAGCGTGCCTTCGGGGCGGGTGAAGTCGATGAGTACGTCCGCACCTTGCAGGGCGGTGGCGAAGTCGGCGGTGATGCTCACGCCACACGGCGCGCCGAACAGTTCGCCCGCGTCTTTGCCGAGCAAGGGGCTGGTGTCATGTTCTAGTGCGGCGTGGAGTTGTAAGTCGTCGGCGAGTGCCACGTTTTCTAATAGCACGCGTCCCATGCGTCCGCTGCTACCTGCGATGGCGATGTTGATTTTGCTCATGGTGTGATCCTTGTTGGTCGTTAGTTGCTGGTCGTTAGTCGTTAGTTAATTGCGTGCCACCACCAGCGTCGTCATTCCCGCGAAGGCGGGAATCCAGTTTGAATTAAAACTATCCACCCTTGTTAAAGTATTTGACAGCAGGCTCTACGCAAAGAGGGATAAAAACCAATAGATTCCCGCCTTCGCGGGAATGACGAATCATTATTAGCAGGATGGTTTGTGATGAGATTACTTTGTCGCGGGATTTTCTTCTTCGATTTTCGCCAAACTGTCACCCTCAAAAATCAAGGTCAGCCGATGTTGTTCGACCAATTTTTCTTCTTGCGTCAGGCGGTAAATATAATCCCAGCGGTTTTGATGAAACACATCGTTCAACAGCGGCGTGCCAAGCACATAGCGAATTTGTTGGCGGGTCATGCCAATTTTAATTTTTTCACGCATTTCAGGGCTGACATAATTCCCCTGACGAATATCCATTTTGTACGGGGAAAGATGGGGGATGCTGGGTAGGTAGCTACAGGCAGTCAATAACAGGGGAGCGATAAGCAGGGAAATGCGCATAATGGTTCTCTTTATTCGGTAAATAGTAAGCCGCCGCATGATACCTCAAGCCGCCATGCTCAACATCTCTGCTGCGTGTTGGCGGGTGGTATCGGTGATGGTCGCGCCGCCCAACATGCGGGCGATTTCTTCAATGCGTTGCGGGGCGGTGAGCGGGGTAATGTGGCTATAGGTTTGATTGGCTTCGACGGATTTGCTGACTTGCCATTGCTGATCTGCCATCGCCGCGACTTGGGGCAAGTGTGTGACGCACAGCACTTGGTAATGTTTGCCCAGTTGTTTTAGGCGTTGCCCGACGATTTCCGCCACGCGCCCGCCGATGCCGCTATCCACTTCGTCAAAAATCAAGGTGGGAACGCTGGCGATTTGGCTGGTGGCGACTTGTATTGCCAAGCTGATGCGCGACAATTCACCCCCTGAGGCGACTTTAGCCAAGCTGCGCGGCGGAATACCAGGATTGGCGGCAACTTGTAATTCCACCGTTTCCAAACCATGTGCATTGCCTTCGTCCAGCGGCAGTAACGCGACCTGAAAGCGTCCGCCCTGCATGGCAAGGGTTTGCATCGTGGCGGTGATGTCGTCAGACAATACTACGGCGGTGGTTTGACGTTGTAGGCTCAGGGCGCGGGCAGCGGTTAAATAGTCTTGCTGCGCTTCCTGTTCTTGGGCTGCCAAAGCGGTTAAATCGCCATCACTACCTAATTCCGCCAAGCGCGCCGTGATGCGTTGCAATACTTCGCCGAGTTGCACGGGGGCAACGCGATATTTGCGGGCGGTGTCGATCACGCTTTGGATGCGCTCCGCCTGCTCGTGTAGTTGCTCTGGGTCGGTTTCTAGGCGTTGTTGATACGTACGCAAGGCGTACACCGCTTCTTGCAACTCGGTTTGCGCGCTGTCCAAAAGCTGCAAAATATCGCCCAGTCGCGCATCGTGCGCCACGTGTTCGCGCATACGGGCAGACAAGGCACTTAGTTGTGCCAAGCATGACGCATCTGCTTCACTCAATGTTTCCAAGCCAAATTCAGCGGTTTCTTGCAAGCTGACCGCGTGCGACAAGCGGGTGTAATCGCTTTGCAAGGCTTCCCAACCTGATACATCAAACGCCAGCTCTTGTAATTCGCGTTGCTGAAATTGCAACAATTCCCGCTCGGCGGTGACGGCAGCGGCGTTTTCAGTCAGCAACAGACGACGGCGTTGCAGGGTTTGCCAAGTTTGATAAAGCTGGGCGACTTGTGCGGCATCGGCTTGTAAGCCCGCATAACCGTCTAACAATTGCCGCTGCGCATCGGGTCGCAACAAGGACTGATGGGCATGTTGACCGTGTATGTCCAATAAGTATTCACCTGCCTCACGCAATTGTTGCAAGGTTGCACTGCGCCCATTGATAAAGCTGCGTGAACGACCCTTGGCATCAATCACGCGGCGTAGTAAACAGCTCTCCTCTTCGCCATCCAGTTCTTGTTCGCGCAGCCAGTGTTGCAAATCACCTAATTGGGCAATATCAAATTCAGCGGTGATTTCGGCACGTTCACAGCCTGTGCGCACCATATTGCTATCACCGCGCTCGCCCAAAGCCAGTGACAATGCGTCGATCAGGATAGACTTGCCCGCGCCCGTTTCGCCTGTCAGCGCGGTAAAACCCGTTGAAAAATCCAGCTCTAGGCTAGAAACAATCACAAAATCGCGTAGCGTCAAAAAGGTCAGCATGGTTTATAAAGATTGATTCCAAAGCATTTTTTCACGCAAAGTGTGGTAATAGCTATGGTCTTGGGGGTGGAGGATGCAAGCGGATTGTGGATGGCGGGTGATGATAATTTTATCGTTAATCAGTAAATCAAAATGGGTGTGGCTATCAAAGCGCACGCGCACATGGCGCGGGGTTTTCATCAAAATTTCCAGCACGGCATGGCCGCTGACCACTAAAGAACGACTGCTTAAGGTATGCGGGCAAATCGGCACTAACTGAATCACATCTAAACTGGGGTGAAGTATCGCCCCACCAGCGGACAGTGCGTAAGCCGTCGAACCCGTGGGGGTCGAAATAATCAGCCCATCGGCACGTTGATGATAAAGATGTTCGCCATCAATTCTAACCTCAAACTCAATCACGCTGCTGATATTGCCCCGATGTACCACCACTTCATTAAAAGCGAGAGAATGAAACACCTCAACTTCGTCGCGTAGCACCTGTGTGGTCAACAACATGCGATATTCAGGCGTGAAGTCACCGTTCAACATGGTCAACAGTTTGTCTTGGATATTTTCTAAGGTTAAATCCGTCAAAAAGCCCAGTCGTCCTTGATTGACCCCAATCAGCGGCACTTTGTCGAGTGACAAGCTGCGGGCAATGTTGAGCATCGTGCCATCCCCGCCTAGCACGATGGCGACATCCACCACTTTGCCCACTTGATCAAGCGGCAACACGGTATAGGGATGATTGCCCAGATACTCTGCCGTCAGGCTATCCACCACCACGTGTAGGTTTTGGGCGGATAAGAACTCAGCCAAGCATAACAAAGGCTCCGCAATGTCAGGAGCCTTGTATTTGCCGATTAACGCGACAGATTGGAAGGGAAGTTTCATGGGCGTGATTAAACCATAACACCATGACAATGACAAAGACTAGATAGGGGCAATCGCGTCATTCCCATTCTATTTCTTCAGTAATCCGCCGTCGCACGGGCGTTTTCGTGTATTTTTGATTCGTCCGTGAGCAAAAGAATAGGTAGGGTGAATAAGCTGCGCAAATCCACCACTTTGCAATAGATTCAGACAAGTGCGTGCCGTTTTTCACGCTAAACTAACAACTAACACGTTGTCGTACTGCTTCAAACAAACACACGGCGGCAGCGGCAGCGACATTTAAAGATTCCATCTTACCTGGCATGGGGATGATAAAAGTTTGGGTGGCGAGCTTGCATAGGGCGGCGGATAAGCCTGCTCCTTCATTGCCCAATAGCAACGCCAATTTGCCGCGTAGATCGCAGTCATATAAGCTTTGAGTAGCTTGCAAGCTACTGGCTAAAATGCTGCCCTCAAACTGTGTTGCGATGTCGATTAAAGGCTGTTGTTCGTAAATATCTAACACAAAATGTCCGCCCATCGCGGCACGCAGCACTTTGGGTGACCAAGCATCTGCGCATTCGGAAGACAAATACAGTGCATCACAGCCCGCAGCGGCGGCAGACCGTATGATAGAACCCAGATTGCCAGGGTCTTGGATACTCTCCAAGATCAACGCAAATTGACTTTTCGCCTGCACGGGTTGAGGGAGGTCGATCAAGGTAAATAAACCCGTTGGGGTTTTCAAACTGGATAGTTCAGCGCAGAGCTTATCGTCCAATTGGGTGATGGGTACATCGCCCACCTGTTGCAATAACATGGCGATTTCTGCATCTTGCCATGCGGTCGCGTTCAGCAAAATGTGCAAAGGTTGTTTGCCCGCCGCTAAATAGGCGGCCAGCAAGTGCGCCCCATCTAGCAAAGTTTGTTGCGACTGGTGGCGTTGACGTGCGGAGTCATTGAGCTTAACCAGTTGTTTAAAAAATGGATTATCGCGGGATTGGATGAGTTTCATAATGGAGTCCGCGCGTATTTGAGCTAACGGGGATTAAAGCGGCTGAGGGAGAACGTTGCAGAGCGGGGCGTAGGCGGGGGAGGATACGTTCTGCCCCCGCTTAGGTTATTTAGTCATGATCACGGCGGTCGCGACGATCACGGTGGTCATGACGATCACCACGATCATCGTGATCGCGACGTTCATACCCTTGATTACCTTGTGGCTGGCGGGGTGGGGGTGCGCTTTGACGATTACCAATCACCGCACCCGTAGCCCCCCCAACCGCAGCCCCTACCACCGCCCCTGTCGAGCCACCCACACCATACCCCACCGCAGCCCCTGCGGCTGCACCCACTCCGCCACCAACGGCAGTACCCATATTGGGGTTTGCACAAGCGGTCAACAGCAAAATTGCGATTAAGCTTAATTTTTTCATATTTTTTCCTTTTAAAATTAAATCAAAAAACAGACGAAAGACGAGCATAAGTACCAGTATATAAATTTTCGGGTATTTTAAGCTGCTAGTCGTTAGTCGCTAGTTTAAGGGTGCAAATCTGTCAGGCACTATATTTTTACAATATATTCAAATAGATAATGAAAAATTTCACTCCGCAAACTAAAAGCTAACGACTAGAGACTAACAACTCAATACCCAATTACTTGTACATAACACCTTACCACTCCCCTCCCTTGTTTCACATGATACTAGCACGGCTTAATGATGATGACGATGCCCATTATCCCGATGTTTTTCAGTGTGTTTATGGCTCCGATGATGTGCTTCTTGGCGACCACGTTGTGGGGGATTTTGTGTAGTTTGATGCGACGCCACACCCAATGCAGGTTGAGCTTGCTGAGCCACCACCGCAGGCGTTGCGTGTGGCTGAGGTGCGACGGCTACAGGGGCAGGAGCAGCAGCGGGCTTTGCCATCTGACTACCAATCACCGCCCCTGCCGTACCACCGACGGCGGCCCCCACCACAGCACCTGTTTGCCCACCCATGTTGTGACCTACCACCGCACCCGCCAACCCGCCAACGACACCTCCAACGACGGTGCTTTGTTCTACTGCCTGTACATTCATACTCAGTGCTAATAATACGGCGACGATACCGAATTGCTTCATCGTAATTCTCCTAAAGTTTAAGTTGATTTGCGTTGCTCAGTACGCAGATAGCGCGTGCTACAGACTCTCGCGGCATCAGTTTAGTTCCTTATCAGGATTGTCGGCAATCTGAATCGCGTGATATTCTCGCGCACTTTCCAAAATTTCCGCCCCCCATTATGTCTGTTGCTATTAAATCCGAGTCCGAAATTGCCAAAATGCGCATCGCAGGGCGATTAACCAGCGAAGTGCTGGACTACATCGCGCCTTTTGTGCGGGCAGGCGTGACAACCAATGAATTGGATAAACTTTGTCACGACTTAATCGTCAACGTACAAAAAGCCATCCCTGCGCCCCTAAATTATGCCCCCAATGGTCATCATCCTTATCCAAAGTCTATTTGCACCTCCATTAACCATCAGATTTGCCATGGCGTACCCAGTGACAAAATACTCAAAAACGGTGACATCGTAAACTTGGATATTACCGTGATTAAAGAAGGCTATCACGGCGATAGCAGTCGCATGTTTATGATCGGTGAGCCGTCTATTCAAGCCAAGCGGCTGTGTGAAGTGACCTATCAATCCCTTTGGCGTGCCATTCGTGTCGTCAAACCAGGAGCGTACTTAGGCGATATTGGCCACGCGATTCAAAGTTATGTTGAACCGTTGGGTTATAGCGTGGTGCGTGAGTTTTGTGGTCATGGCATTGGGCATAAGTTTCACGAAGAGCCGCAAGTGTTGCATTATGGTCGCCCCAAAACGGGTTTGCGCCTCGAAGCGGGGATGACGTTTACCATTGAACCCATGATTAACGCAGGCAAGGCGGCGATTAAACACTTAAATGATGGCTGGACGGTGGTGACCAAAGACCATAGTTTATCCGCGCAATACGAACACACGATCTTGGTCACGCCCACGGGCTTTGAAGTGCTGACGGTTTCTGATGACACCCCTAGCCCTCCCTGAAGTCAACGCCTTGCGCGTAGCCTTACGCCAAGATCGGCAAGCACTCGAACAGACCTTTTTACAGTCTGGTCATGCCTCACGTTTATTGCATAGCCACAGTTCGCTCATTGACCACTATTTACGACAAGTTTGGCAACAACTGGCGATGCCCAGTACCTTGGCATTGATTGCCGTGGGCGGTTATGGACGGGGAGAGCTTTACCCCAAATCGGACATAGACTTACTGATTTTGCTAAATGACGAACCCGATGCCTTATTGCAATCCCAATTGCAGCAGCTTATTGGTGTGCTGTGGGACATCGGCATGGAAGTTGGGCATAGCATCCGCACCATCGCGCAATGTGTCAGCGAATCGGCGGATATTACCGTGCAAACGAATCTGTTAGAAGCGCGGTTGTTAGCAGGAAATGCTAAATTATTCAAAGCGTTAAATCAGTCCATCCAAGACAACCTTGACCCGTGCTTGTTTTTTACCGCGAAACTCAATGAGCAACAGCAACGCCATGCGCGCTTTGCCGAGGCGGATTTCAATCTGGAACCCAATCTCAAAGAAAGCCCTGGCGGCTTACGGGATTTGCAAACCATCACGTGGATCAGTCGTGCGGCGGGATTAGGGACGCGTTGGAAGGACTTGGCGAAGAATGGACTGATGACGTTTTCGGAAGCTCGTTTGCTCAATCGCCACGACACGCTGTTGCAGATGTTGCGTATCCGTTTGCATTACTTAGCAAAACGACGGGAAGACCGCTTACTATTCGACTTCCAAACCCAGTTGGCGGAACAGATGGACATCGTAGCCTCGGATAATCGCCGCGCCAGCGAACATCTGATGCAGCGTTATTACCAAACGCGGCTGGTGGTACGTCAGTTCAATACCATTTTGTTGCAAAATTTGCGGGATCATTTGTTTGACCATTGTTTGTTGCCGCATAACCTGAATGAACGCTTTCGCGCCGTCGGCACACTGTTAGAAATTCGCGATGAACACCTGTTTGAGCATACCCCTGCGGCAATTTTTGAGCTGTTCTCGTTAATGCAGCAGCATCCCGAACTGACCGATTTGAGTGCCATGACGCTGCGGGCGTTGTGGCGGGCGCAACAGCATATCGACAACAACTTCCGCCGCAATCCCGTGCATCGCGCGAAATTTATGGACATTTTGCGTGAATCAAACGGCTTAACCCACGCCTTGCGTCGGATGAATCGCTACGGCATTTTGGGGGCGTATCTCCCTGTTTTTAGGCGTATTGTGGGACAGATGCAACATGATTTGTTCCATGTGTATACGGTGGATGAACACATCCTGATGGTGGTGCGCAATTTGCGTCGCTTTGAAATTGCTGAACACGCACACGAAGTCCCGCTGTGCAACAAACTGATGGCGGAATTTGCTCGTCCTTACGTGTTGTATGTCGCAGGACTTTTTCACGATATTGCCAAAGGACGCGGCGGCGATCATGCGACACTCGGCAAAAAAGACGCACGCTTGTTTTGCACCCATCATAAACTTGGGCGCGATGACACAGATTTGATTGTTTGGCTGGTGGGGGAACATCTTACGTTGTCCGCGACCGCCCAAAAACAAGACTTATCCGACCCCGATGTCATCGCCACATTCGGCAAAAAAATTAAAAATGATCGTTATTTAGTCGCCTTGTTTTTGCTCACGGTCGCCGATGTGCGCGGCACCAGTCCTAAAGTGTGGAATGCGTGGAAGGGCAAGTTGATGGAAGACTTGTTTTGGGCGACGCGACGGTATTTAAGCGATGGCAAATTTTCTAATCGACTGGATGAAGTGCGTAAACAAGCCCATGCGGTATTGGCAGAGCGGTATCAGCTTCGCCATGAAGCCTATTCCTTGCTGTGGGCGCAGTTTGACGACCATTATTTTATCGACCACGAAGCGCACGAAATTGCTTGGCATACGCATTTGTTAGCGGACAAAGTCAATATCTTGTCGCCCGTGGTCAAAACGCGCCTCAGCCCCGTGGGAGAAGGCTTGCAAGTGCTGGTTTATTGTCAAGATCAACCAGGTTTGTTTGCCCGCATCTGTGATTTTTTTGCCCGTATGCACTACAGCATCGTCGAGGCAAAAATGCACACCACCCAGCATGGTTATGCCTTGGGCGGTTTTCAAGTGACAGAAACGCAGCAGGCAGATGTCAATTATGCCAATGAAATGAATTACATCGACCAAGAGTTGACGCAACATATCGCACATGAGAAGCCGATTGTACTCGCCAGCTCAGGGCGACTCAGTCGTCAAGTCAAACACTTCCCGATTAGCACCAAAGTGAATATCGAAAAGACCAGTCATGGCTTGTATATGCTCACCTTAGTCACAGGCGACCGCCCAGGCTTGTTAGCGCGTATCCCGCAAATTCTAAACAAATACAATGTGCTATTGCATCGAGCAAAAATCAACACCTTGGGGTTACGGGCAGAAGACGTGTTTTGGATCAGCGGCGATACCTTGAACAACCCAGAGCAAACCCGATTGTTATTAAGCGAATTGCTGGAAAAGATTTAGATTGGTTGGTAGTTGGTAGGGTGGATAAGCGCAGCGCATCCACCATTTATTCAATATACTTTTTTACACTTGAACGATTATTTGCAACACTGGCCTCAAAATTCCTGGCTATAATTTGCCCCATCGGGTGGGAAGATACATATCAATCCCCTATACCAGACCTCCACCCTTCCCAGCGGCGGTTCAGTCCAACAAGGTTTATCTGCCGCGTATGAGTTCATCGACATATCCAAGTGTAACTGCGCGGCAGATAAACGCTATTCGTTAGCCACCATGAAAATCGTTGCCACATTACTCGTAATCGCATTAGCTGCCCCTTTCGCCCAGGCGTCAGAATCGCTATGCCAGAAGGGTGAAGTTGACTTTTTCTCTTGCCAGACACAGGTCAACGGAAAAGTCATTTCCATTTGCGGGAACATCGAAAACTTCGAAATCAATGACGATAGCTGGCTTCAATACCGCTTTGGCAAGCCTCGCGCTGTGGAACTCGTTTATCCACACGAAAAAATCGGATCAATATCAAAATTTGAAGGAAACAACTTCAGTAAATACAACGTTGTTGATCTTCGATTCATCAACAAGAAAACACTATATAGCGTCTCAATAGCAGGCCCCTACAGCGGCGAGGATGCCAATAAACGCTCCCGTTTCTCTGGCGGCATCTCCGTTGAAGTTGCCAAGTCCAAGCCTGTCAATATTGATTGCGTCGATTCAACAAGTGTTCGAAAGCAATACAGTCAATTTGCTCGTCTAAACGACTCATTGCGCTACAAAAATGGCGAAACAGACATATCCTTTCATTTTTACAATCATGTCTCCAAATAGCTCAGTGGTGGCTAACCCAGCGCTCAACCTCGCTCCTTTCAGTCGCTGGACGCTGCGCGATAAAGCCGCGCAGCGCCAGTTAGCTCTACGTTAGCCCATAAAATCATGTTGATAGTTGCGGCCTTAATAATTGCAATCTTGGTGCTAGTCGCATTTTCCTTTGCTCTAGTGAAGTTATACAAAGGAGGTTGCTTCAAAACCATCGTTGTAATTCTTTTGTCGCCATTCTTTGCATATGAAGCATTTCAGTACTATTGGTACGCTTTAGTTTTACCTCCTCAAATCCAAATAACCTATCCAGTCTCAATCGGCGATGAATCACATTTTCGAGAAGGTTGTGGCGTTGCTGTGTTCAAAGTGTCTGACAAGACAATAGAAGCCATTCAAAAAGACGGATTAAAGTTTTTTGATGGCGCGACACAAGGCAGAGGGTATCCAAAACCCAGCGAGCCGTTGTACGGCTATCACACCTACGAAACCTGGAAAGAAACGCCTGTCCCTTTTGGCTGGGTAAGTGAGGGTACTTGGTTCATGTGTTCTGTAATTCGACCTGATGTAGCCAGAGAAATAGTAAAAGCAGCGAAGCTGCCTGGTTCTTTTTATACAATCAAACCAGAAGGGCAATTACTTGTAATCCCGTCATTGGGCTACGTAGTATTTTCGTATTATGGCTAACGAGTAAGGTTAGGTCGTGATCGCGGAGCGAGCCACGACCTGAACCGTTTGTTGGACAAGCCTAGTGATGCAGGATTAGCGCAGCGTACCCACCATTTTCATTGTTAAATCAGCTGGATGCGAAGCACTTATCAACCCTGCAAACTGTTTACACTAAATCTTGCGGGTAATCTTTTCCAGTTGGTGTTTGATTCTGGCAATCGTAATATCCCCGTTTGGCAGGTGTCGAAACAGGGCGATATAACCGCTACTGCCGAAATCTATCACCATTTCGCGGTGATTGATCATGTCAGGAACAGGGCGGAAACTTTCGGGGAAAACGGTAAGTCGTTGGAGTGCATCACGAATGGTTTTGATTGCCCGCTTTGCCACTTCTTTGTCTCTCGAAAGCAGGTATTGGGTGATTCTTTCCAAGTCTGCCAACGCAGCTTTTGAGTAGTTTATCTGTGGCATGTGGGTGTCGGTAATTCATTTTCCGTCCCCAATGAATCCATCCACGTCATCACTTCGACATGAGTAGCGTGCAATCCCGTTTCATCATAATGATGTAATGCATCGACACAGCTTTGATTCCATGCGTGTTTATTCTCTTCTTGTTCAATCAAATTATTGATTGCTTCGGTCGCCAGTGCGTGCGCCGTGCGTTTTTGGCGTGCGGCAATTTGTTTGAGCTTTTCGCGTGCGCCAGCATCAATACGTATCGACATGGGGAAGGTGGTGGCAGTCATGGTGTGCATACCGAGAAAGTGAATTTGTAGCGGCGAGTATAGTGATGCACTACAAAAAAGCAAGATTTTATGTGCCGCCCAAATGCGAGGTTTTCGCACGTTGGCTTACTGGGGCGTGAAATGGGTTTTTTGTTTTGCTCAGTTTTCTTTTGATCGCACGCCCACACCCACACCCACACCCACACCTTTCACCTTTCACCTTTCACCCACGCCCTTCACTCCTCACTCGGCAACGGAGCTAACAGGGCGGCGATGTCTTCTGCGCCGAATTTGCTCATGCTGGTGGTGTCTTCGGACAAGATGCCTGCGGCGAGGATGGCTTTTCTCTCTTGCAGGGCGAGGATTTTTTCTTCGATACTGCCTGCAACCACCAGCTTGTAAACAAACACATTTTTTTGTTGCCCTAAACGATGGGCGCGATCCGAGGCTTGATTTTCAGCGGCGGGATTCCACCACGGGTCGTAGTGAATAACCGTATCGGCGGTGGTGAGGTTGAGTCCCACGCCGCCCGCTTTTAGGCTAATCAGAAAAATAGGGACTTCGCCGTCTTGGAAGCGGCGCACCACGCTTTCGCGGTCTTGGGTGTCGCCTGTGAGCATGACGTAGCCGAGTTTTACTTTGTCCAAGGCTTCGGCGATAAAGCCTAGCATGGTGGTGAATTGCGAAAACACCAGCACGCGCCGTCCTTCGTTGACCAGTTCGGGCAGCATCTCCATCAACAGCGTGAGTTTGGCACTTTCTTTGACTTTTTGGGCTTGGCTTAATTTGACCAAGCGCGGGTCGCAGCAAACTTGGCGCAGTTTAAGTAATGCGTCTAGCAGCACAATGTGGCTGCGCGCCAAGCCTTTGCTGGCGATTTCGGTGCGCACCCGTTCATCCATTGCCACGCGCACGGCTTCGTACAAGTCGCGTTGCGCATCTGCCAGTTCCACGCTGCGCACAATCACCGTTTTTTCGGGTAATTCGCGCGCCACGTCTTCTTTGCGTCGCCGCAGGATAAAGGGTTTGATGCGTTTGGCAAGGAGTTCGCGGCGCAGCACGTTGCCTTGTTTTTCGATGGGCGTGCGCCAAGCTTTGGTGAAGGTTTTGCTGTTGCCTAATAGCCCTGGCAGCAGAAAATCGAATTGCGCCCACAATTCGCCCAGATGATTTTCTAACGGTGTCCCTGTGAGACATAAGCGATGGCGGGCGTTGAGCTTGTGCACCACTTGCGCCGCTTGGCTGGTGACATTTTTCACCATCTGCGCTTCGTCCAAAATGAGCAAATGATAATCGTACTTGGCAAGCGCATCTTCATCGCGCCACAGCAGGGGGTAGGTGGTCAGAATCACATCGTGTTGCGGAATGCTATCAAAATACGCCGCCCGTTCTTTGCCGTGCAAAGACAGCATTTTTAACGCAGGTGCGAAGCGAGCGGCTTCTTGTTTCCAGTTAAAAATCAATGAAGTGGGTAATACCACTAAGGACGGTTTATCCATACGCCCGCTTTGTTTTTCCAGCAACAAGTGCGCTAGGGTTTGCGCGGTTTTGCCCAAGCCCATGTCATCCGCCAAAATACCGCCCAAGCCTTGGGCGCGTAAATACTGTAGCCAAGCCAGACCTTCTTGTTGATAAGGGCGCAGTTGCAGGGCAAAGTCGGTGGGCGACTCGACTGCTTGTATGCCCGATGTTAGCCGCAATTGCTGCGCTAAGGTGGTGACCGCCGCTTGGTCTTTGAACTGCCAATGCGCCATATCGGTCAGGGCGGCAATCCGTGCCACATCAAAGCGGGACAAAGGCAGGGTGTCGCTACTGCTTTGTCCATCGAACAATTCAATCAAGGTGCGCGCCAAGGGTTTGATGCGCCCAGCAGGCACTTGCACCCGCCCGCCTTCGGGAAGCTGCAAGGTGACGGGCTGTTCTTCAGGCATGTTGGCGAGTTGATCCGCATCCAGCCAATGTGACTCGCGTTTGAACAAGGCGTGCAACAAGGGGGCGAGTGGTAAGCGTTGCCCATTGACCACAATGCCCATGTCCAAATTAAACCAACCGTCTTCGGTCGCTTGGAAATCCGCCTCCCAAGATTCCACTTCCAGCACCAGATGGCGAAAATCGGGAGTCATCACCACTTCCCAACCCGCCGTGCGTAGCTGCGGTAAATTTTCCTGCATAAAACCTTGCCACGCGGCGGCATCGTGTAAGCAATAAGTCGGGACATCTCGCACCCAAGTGCTAGGCGGCATTTCCTTGAGCCCATATTGCACCAATGATTTCACGCGCTGCATTTCCGCTGCAAAATCGCGCACCACGCGCACAGTTTCACCCTGCTCCAAGATAAAAAATTCACCCTCATGGTTGAGCGGCAGGATAGCCTCGCCATAACACATACTCACCGATGCAATATCGACCATCTGCGGACCATAACTATAGCCACGAAAACGATCCATCCACGGCACTTGCACCGTCTCCAGCGTCAAGCGTGGGCGCAATTCACCTGTCATGCGCCGCAGTTTAATCACCCCTGGCATGGGCAATTCGGGCACGCTTTCGCGCAATACCTCTGCTACCACAGGCATATCGGGTTCGGATAACGGCGGCATATCCAGCAACTGCATCACCCGCCACGGGGATTGCGCCAAGGTCAACTGCCCGACTTCGCCCGTTTCACGGTCCACATACCAAGTCGCTTCTGGCATGGGCAACACCAGCGGCGCGTTTTGGCTTTGCAGTTGAATCACCCGCCGCCCTGTGTTATCGACCTGCCAAACTAATTGCCCCGCACGCGCCTTGCCAGACTTGAGCAACTTAGTCACATTCTTAGGCTGGGTAAAAGGGCGGGCGGCTAAACAAAACCGCTCACTTGCCAACAAATGCGTCAACAGCGCGTGTCCCGTTTCGCCCATCAGCGACCATCCCTCGTCCGCTCTCCCTTGCCGCCACAACAAACGTAAAATCGCCAAATCCGCTTCGCGCACAAACTGCGGCGGTTTCATAAACACCCGCTCATTCAAGTCCCACGGTTTGAGTCCCTCAGGATACGCCCCCTTAAATTTAAGCTTGCCTTTGAACAAGGTAATCACGGGTTCTTCATCCCCCCTAGACAGCGTCAAAAAATAATACAAGCCATCTGAAGGCGTGCTAGGCATACGCGGTTGATATGACTCTTTAAACATCTCCGCCCAAGCCAACACCACCTCGCTCACACGCGGCAACCCCGATGCGGTATTCAATCCCGCCAACAACACCGCCGCCGTATGCTTGCAATCTTGCCGCATCGGGCAGCTACACACCGCCTGTATGGTCATGGGCGGATTTTTATTGTTCAGAAAAATAATCCTAACCCGATAAGGGTGCGGTGCGGTTCCCCGCACCTGCGCGGTGATCTCGGTCGCACTAAAAGACAAATTGCTCACCGCAGACACATAAGTCCGCGCCTTCTGCAAGTCACGCAGGCTATACCAGCGGACAATGTCGGCTTGGGAATAAGAACGAGAAGGCACCATAATCAGACGAGGCGGGCATTATTCATGGCTTTGAACAATGACGATCCATAGGACAGTAAAAAGGGCGCGCATTTTAGCAAATTTGGGAAGGAGGGTTGTGGAACTTTAGGAATTTCAAATAAATTAAAACAGTTCGTAGGGTGGGTTGAGCGAAAGCTACGCCCAACGTTTACCAGATGGTCGTGTGTGTTGGGCTTCGCTACGCTCAACCCAACCTTGTATGATTGAATTTGCTGAAATGCAGTATAAGAAGAGAAGTAAAAGTTTTATGTTTCACAG
>FZPZ01000181.1_pt1 | contig 16463 bp, 16 predicted proteins | sample 1534811 | NCBI WGS metagenome assembly FZPZ01 (sample SAMEA104161953, study PRJEB21768) | metagenome | biome: subterrestrial habitat; feature: phreatic zone; material: underground water | place: France | collected 2016-06-01 | depth 60 m | reverse complement strand
TTTTCAAAACCTTCGACGTTTAACACCTGCATTTCGATGATGTATTCCTTGCCGCGCTGGTCTTTAGCGCGCACATCAAGATAAGTGTTTTTCATGCCATGAATTTCAGGCGCGAGATAGGGATCAAGAATACTCACCTCCGCAATGCAATACGGCGCGCTCAAGCCCAAAATCGCATTTAACAAACTGATTAAAATATCGCCACTCTCAGCCGAACCAAAGATGCGTTTAAAGGCAAAATCCGTTTTGGGGTTTAAAAATTGCATGATGTGTTCCTTTAATTCAAATAGGTGCGCCAAGTTGTCTTTATGGAGGATGCTTCCCGTATTGCATACGGGCTACAAAGCCGCTAACCATTTATCGCGCAACACTTCAGGAATTCGCACAGGTTTAAACGTTTCCTTTTCTACACACACTAATTGCACGTCGCCTGCGGTCAAGACCACGCCATCGCGGCACACGCTTTGTTTTAATAGCAACTGGCTGCGTCCTGTGGATTGGATTTGGGCGGAAACCTCCAATAAATCATCCAATAAAGCGGGTTTTAAATAATCCACTTTCAACGAGCGTACCACAAACAACAGCCCAAAAGTGTGCATCAAGCCCGCGTTGCTATAGCCGCAACTGCGCAGCCACTCCGTGCGCGCCCGCTCCATAAAATTGACATAACTGGCGTGATACACCACCCCGCCCGCGTCGGTGTCTTGAAAATAAACCCGCATTGGCAGGCTGAAAACGGCAGATTCATTCATGCTTGGCAATCCTTGAACGGGTGGAGGGGACTTTATACGGCACCTCGCTACGATCTGAAAGTCGTTATTGTCGATTCGGACTTTAACTCGACCGAGAATCTGTTTGCGATCTTACGGTGAGTGGGGTTGCACGGCGGGTTGCGCAAATAGTGTTGCCTGATGTTTAGCATAGTATTGCAAGGCTTTATGCACTGCTTTGATGACTGCGCGGGGGGTGATGGTCGCCCCTGCCATGTAATCGAATTGTCCGCCATCTTTTTTGACTTTCCAGTCCCCATCTTTGCCTGCCATCAAGGTTTTGCCGTCGAAGCCTTTGATCCAATTGCTGTGGGCGATGTCGATGTAGTCACCTAAACCTGGGGTTTCTTTGTGCGCCACGACGCGCACGCCGCCAACTGAACCATCGGGTTGAATGGCGATAATCAGGTTGATTTTGCCGCTGTAACCGTCGGGGGCGATGGATTCTAGGACGACGGCGGCGGGTTTTCCGCCAAGACGGGCGCGATAGGCGAGGGTGGGCTTATCGTTTCCCAGCAAGGGATCAGGCGCAATGTCCAAGGTGTCGCGCACGATGTCGTTATCGAATGCGCTCGGCGGCACCAGTTGGGAAATCAATTTGAGTTTGGCATCCAGTTCGCTTTGGGCAATGCGTTCGTGGGTTTGATTGTAGGTAATGGCGAGCATTGCCGTGCCAATGACCGTGAAAAACAGCAAATTCATCGCCGTCATCAAGGAGGCTTTTGCCATGGTGCGTCTCATCGCGCTTGCTCCTTTTTGCCAAAAACGCTGGGCTGCGTGTACATGTCAATCAGCGGCACGCAGATATTCATCAACAAGGTGGCGAACGCCATGCCATCTGGAAATCCGCCAAACACGCGAATCACATAGGTGAGGAAGGCTGCACCCGCCGCGAAAATCAATTTGCCTTTGTGGGTCGTGGGGCTGGTAACGGGGTCGGTGAGAATGAAAAATGCGCCTAGCATCGCCGCACCTGAGAACAGGTGGAATAAGGGCGGGGCGTAGTGCGCGGGATCAATCAGATGAAAAATACCTGCAATCACGAATAGCGAACCCAAATACGCCACGGGCAAATGCCACGAAATAATGCGCGTCGCCCACAAATACACGCCACCCACCAAGAAACCGATGGCAACCATTTCGCTGCCTTGCCCCGCTAATGCACCGAAAATCGGTTGCCCGAAAATGTTGTTGATGGCAGTGCCGAGGTGTAATTGGGTTTTCAAGGTGTCCAGCGGCGTTGCCATGGTGAAGGCATCCAAGGTCATGTTAGGCGGCAAGACATTGCCAAACATATACGCCAGTTGTCCCGCAAACCCTAAGTCGGCGTGTATTAGCATGGCGGGCGTGAGCCAGTGGGTCATGTGGGTGGGGAAGGAAATAATCAGCACCGCGTAGGCAATCATCGCGGGATTGAAAGGATTGTTGCCTAAGCCGCCGTAAAGTTGTTTGGCAATCACAATGGCGAATGCCGTACCCACCACCACCAGCCACCACGGCGCGAGCGCGGGAATGGACAAGGCGATTAGCCAGGCAGTCAGCAACGCGCTGTTGTCTTGCAAAAAGGGGGCGATGGGGCGATTGCGCAATTTCAACATCGCGGCTTCGGTCGCCACGGCGGTGATGCTTGCCAAGGTCAGTGACACCAAAATAATCGGTCCGAAGTAATACAAATACGCGCCAATGGCAGGAATTAAAGCCAACATCACCCGCAGTATAATCTGCGACACGCTGATGGGTTTACGAATAAAAGGCGAGTAAAACATGGGTAAATATTCCTTAATGAATCGGTCGTTAGTGGGTAGTCGTTAGTCGCTAGTTGTAGGAGTGGATGCAGTTCGCGTGGAGCAGATTAAGCCGTAGAATCTAAGTATTCGTCTATTTTCGATTAGTCAGTGAGCAAGCAACCACTAGCAACTAACGACTAGCGACTAGCGACTATCAACTACGTTCCCGCATCCGATGCAGCACGATCTTGATTTCTGGCGCGGCGGGCTTCAATGTCGGCGATTTCGGCTTGTTGTTGCGGCGTGAGATCGCTGACATTTTTGGGGGAAACCGCTTGTTGTTTTGCCAATGCTATTGCCGCTTGAATTTTTTGTTGTGCGTCGTCGCCCTCAGGTGCGGCTTGTTTGGCGGCTAGGGCAGCTTTTTCTTTGGCGGCCAGCTTGTCGGCTTTTTCTTGTTTTTCGCGTTCCATACGATATTCACGGAACTCGTGGCGTTGTCGTGCCAGATCGGCGGCTTTTTTATCGTTATCCCGCGCCCAAATTTCGCTCTTGGCAAAGCGGTAATACTGCACCAGCGGGATGTGACTGGGGCAAACATAGCTACACGCGCCGCATTCGATACAGTCAAACAAATGAAATTCTTGCGCTTTACCGAAATTTTTGGCTTTAGCAAACCAATATAAATCTTGCGGTTGCAGCTCTTGCGGGCAAACCTCCGCGCAGCGGGTGCAACGGATGCAAGGCATGGCGGGCGGGGCGGGCGGGAATAATTCATCCGATGCGGCGATGATGCAGTTGCAGGCTTTGACTACCGACACATGGTCATTAGGCAGCGGCACGCCCATCATCGGCCCGCCCATAATGTGATGCGTGGTGTCGGGTAATTCGCCTGCCCACGCGACCAATTCGTTGACGGGTGTGCCGATCAAGACTTCAAAATTTTGCGGTTTTTGCACATTGCCCGTCACGGTGACGATGCGTGACAACAGCGGTTCGCTGTGTGCCACGGCGCGATACACGCTGTAGGCAGTTGCCACGTTAAAACATTGCACGCCTTTGTCGGTGGAGCGCACGCCTGCCGCGACTTCGATGCCTGTCAATACGCGGATCAATTGTTTCGCGCCGCCGCCAGGATACAAAGTCGGTACGGCAATGACCCGCATACTGCTGCGATCCACGCAAGCTTCTCGCATCATGGCAATTGCTTGCGGTTTATTGTCTTCAATACCAATCAGCACTTCATCCGCGCCCAAAACGCGTCGAATAATGTCGCCCCCTCGCACGATGTCTCGCGCCCGTTGACGCATCAACATATCATCACAGGTGATATAAGGCTCGCATTCCGCACCGTTTAAAATAATCGAATGGACGTGATGCTTGCCGCCGCGCAGCTTGGCATCACTGGGGAATACCGCGCCGCCCAATCCCACCACGCCTGCTAAGCGTAGAATCTGACGGATTTCATCTATTGGCAAGGTGAGGGGGTTGCGCTGTTCGCGCGCGATCCAAGCATCGTTGCCATCAGGAATCAGCGTGGCGCATAAATCAGGTAAACCTGACGCGTGAGCGACCACTTGCATCCCGATTTCAGTAATGGTGCCAGAGGTCGATGCGTGTATCGCGCTGGACAAGCCGTCTTCAGGCATTCCAATCAATTGCCCTTTGAAGACATAGTCGCCCGCTTGCACCAACGGTTTTGCCATGCTGCCGACGTGCTGGTGAAAGGGGATCACCAATTTGCTGGGCAACGGTGGCGTGGCGATGGGGGAGCGGATAGATTGTGATTTTTGGGTGGGCGGATGCACCCCGCCATGGAAATGATAGAGCTGGGTCATGGCGCGGGCGACAAGGCGTAAACGGGATATTTCCATTTCCAAACGGAAAGGGTTTCAGGAAGGGGATTCATGGTAATGCAGTCCACTGGGCAGGGGGCAAGACACAATTCACAGCCCGTACAATCCGCCGCAAGGATGGTGTGCAATTGTTTGGCAGCACCCACAATCGCATCGACGGGGCAGGCTTGGATACACAAAGTGCAGCCGATGCAGGTGTTTTCGTCGATATAAGCCACGGCTTTGGGTTTCGGTTTGGCGTTGTCACCAAACGGCTTGAACTCCTTATTGAGCAATTCAGCTAACTTGCGTATGCCTTCCTCGCCGCCTGGGGGGCAGCAATTGATGTCGGCTTCTTCGGCGGCAATGGCGGTGGCGTAGGGTTTGCAGCCAGGAAAGCCGCATTGTCCACATTGGGTTTGCGGCAAAATCGCGTCAATTTTATCCACCAATGGATTGCCTACCACCCGAAATTTAATCGCCGCAAAACCTAACACAGCCCCGAGCACAATGGCAATGCCCGCCATAACCAACAACGCGCTGACCATTATTTAATCAATCCTGAAAAACCCATAAACGACAAGCTCATCAGCCCAGCGGTAATCATGGCAATGGCGGATCCTTGAAAAATGGCAGGCACATCCGCCCCTTCCATACGTTCGCGCATCCCTGCAAACAGCACCATCACTAAGGTAAAACCCAGCGCGCCGCCCATGCCAAAAAAAACCGATTCCATAAAATTATGTTCGGCTTGCACGTTCAGTAAAGGAATGCCAAGCACCGCGCAATTGGTGGTAATTAGCGGCAAATAGATACCTAACACCTGATACAACACGGGGCTGGTTTTTTGAACGACCATTTCGGTAAATTGCACAATGCCTGCGATGACCACAATAAAAGACAAGGTGGTGAGATAGGCTAATTCAGCACCGAGCAGATAATGGTTAATCAGATAACTCACGCCTGATGCCAAGGTCAACACAAAGGTCGTGGCCGCCCCCATGCCAATGGCGGCTTCCAGTTTTTTGGAAACCCCCATAAAAGGGCATAGCCCCAGAATTTTGACCATCACGATGTTATTCACAAACACCGCGCTAATCAAAATCAGAATATATTCAGTCATTGCCCAATCCTTAAGCAAAATAGGCGCGGATTATCCCCCGATTCATCAAGCGGTTCAACTGGTTTGCCAGAGGGCGACGGCACATAAATTTTTCGTATGGTGCAAATCAGTTTGGCGATAGCTTCATGAAAGCTCCCGTTCATCTGGATAGATGAACGGGATTTTGAGGTGAACAGCAGGGGAATTACTCTTTCACAGCTTCAACAGGCAACGTCAGTGTGACTTCATCGCTGACGTAAGGGGCGTATTTGCCCATGTTGAATTCGGAGCGTTTGATTTGGGTGGTGGCGTTTGCGCCGCACGCGTCTTTTTTGCGCATGGGGTGAGGCATACATTTGAACGAGGTGACGGTCAATGTCACGGGTTTGGTGACACCTTTGATGGTCAAATCGCCTGCAACAGCGGTCAACACGTCTTGGTCAAAGGTCAGTTTGTTGGATTTGAAGGTGATCGTGGGATAGACCTCGGCATCAAAAAAGTCCGCCGCTTGGAGGTGTTTGTTGAAAATATCGACCCCTGTGTTGACGGAGGTTGCGTCTATTTCTACGTCAACGCTGCCTGTTTTGGCGGCGCGATCAATGACGATTTTGCCTGTGGTTTTGTCAAAGCGGCTCAGTTGGGTGGAGTAGCCAAAGTGGCTGTATTCAAAGCGGGGCAGGGTGTGTGTGCCTTCGATGATATAGGTTTCAGGGGCGGCAAATGCGCTAGAAGCAAAGGCGGCGGCGAGGGAGAAGGCGAGGATGTGTTTCATGGTGAGTCTCCTAGGTGGGTGAAAACAAATTGTAGCTGCGACAAATTCGCCTATTTTTGGGTTGTGCATTATGGCTGTCTAATGCTTTTGTGTTAAAAATCATTCTGAATAAATTGTTTAACGATATGATTTTATTGTAAATTATCGTCTAACAAAGCGTATGGCAATCTTTGTCTTGTCAATAAATTAACTCATGAGACCATCGTGAATTATGACGCAAAAGTATCAGGACTTCCAGAATTAACGGCGAAGCTCAGCAATTCTTATTTTGACTAAACAGTGGGGTTTTGTGGGTGCGAATTCATTCGTATATCGCCTGAAAGGGCGAAAAGCGCGACAAAATTTGGAAACGTCTATCCCGCGTAGTGCTTACCCCGTGAAAGCGATGGGGTGCATTTTAAATTGATTTACTCTTCTTGCGCAGTCACGCTTGAGCGCAGGTTTAGGCAAGGCCAAGAATCTCACCTACTGACTGCTTAATTTGTTCGATTAACGCTGGATCCATATACTTGTATTCATCTGGTATATCCAAGACATACAGGGCTTTGTTTTCAAGTAGTCTTGTAAATTCAGCCACGATTCTAGACTTGTGCTTTTCCTCCATCACAAAAATAACATCTGACCAACGAATATCTGCTACCGATACCTTGTGCCTAGCATTCGGACTGGTACCAGCAGAACGGACAGAAAGTTCAGCATGTCTGCGCCATACCTGCTCGGCAGTGGGGCTACGCCACTGGTTCCTACTACAGATAAATAGAACGTTTTTAGTTTGTTTATGAGACATATCGACTTCAGTCAGCAATTGTTTTTCAGTGATGCGAGGATATTCAAACCCCAGCTGTTGAGCGCGCGCCAATTTAACCGAGCGCGTATAAAGGTTTTTCCAGCTTTTTTCTCTTGGGAAATCATCTTTAACTGACACTTTAAATCACTCTCGTAAATAGCCTAATATGCAGCTAAGGGGCAGATGGCTTCTGCCCTGTTTCGTTTGAGGTCGGGGCTGCAAACTTTCTATACATCATTACGCAATATCAATTCCATGACTATATTGCTGCGTGCATAGACAGGATGCTGACCTTCCGTGAAGGTGTTAAACCCATGCTTGCGGTACAACGCGATTGCAGGCGCAAGCACCGTATTGGAATGCAGATAAACTCTTGATGCGCCGCACTCACGCGCCCGTTCCAGTGCGGCAGCTATCAGCATATTTCCATAACCTTTCCCTCTCTCGCTCGGCTCCACAGCCATACGCGCGAGTTGATAGCACTGCGGGCTTTCTTTAAACAAAGCACAAACCCCCACAACCCGCCCATCTTCAACAAGGCTAATGATATGGCCGCCGTGATGCACGATCTGAAAAGGATCGGCAGCCAGCTTGCGATCAGCCTCCTCGATTGAGAAATGCTCAGTAATCCACTGCTCATTGAGACGGACAAAATCTTTACAGTGGTACTCGTTGTCGAATTCGATGGGCATAAGGGCAAGGCAATCTAATGTAAAAGAGCTGCGCTTTCAGTGGCGCAATCGAATGTAGGGTTAGGCTGTTTTTTCATTAAAAACCACTCAGATATCAGAATCAATTGAGTCTGATCAAATTTGTTAATTGATTGATTCCTTTATATTTAATCGTAGGTTGGGTTGAGCGTCAGCGAAGCCCAACAAATTCCACGCAACCATGCGGTAAACGTTGGGCTTCGTACCTCAGTCCAACCTACGAGCTGCTCATTGAGACGGACAAAATCTTTGCAGTGGTACTTGTTGTCGAACTCAATGGTCATAAGCGCAAGGCATTCTAATGTAAAGGAGGTGCGCTTTCAGTGGCGAAATTGAATGTAGGGTTAGGCTTTGTTCCATTTAAAACAAGTCAATAGCTTAATAATTCGAGTCTGACCCCAATACTGCTCATTTTATTCGCAAAGACTGCAATATTTGAGACCCCGAGCTAAGTGCCCATGAAACGGACTCACGTTCAACTTTCGCGCCGTGGACTGCTTTATTTAGTAGATGGATTATGTCGGCTAGGGCAAGATATGCGCCAGTTCCGAGAACCTGAATTTGAGTAAGTTCCTTAGCTAACATAAGAACCGAGCCTCGCGTCACAATTATGCCGTGACGCGATGCAAGAGCAACAAGTTCTTTTTCAATTTCAATTCGAAGTCCAGCTAATGCCAAATTCGGATCTTCTTCGGCAATACGTTCGTAAATAGGATCGGCAGCTTTGGATTTCTCGTCGCTTGTTGTGATTAACCCAGCGTCACGTGCCTTTGCTTCAGCTTCTTTAAGCTCGTGATATTCAACCTTGATACCTCCTGGCAACTCGACTGAGCGAAAGAACATTCCAAGCCACGGCAATACTGCAATTGCGATTAAAAATGCGGTTGTACTGTCAATTTGTAAGTTAGGGAAAAAGGCATGAGCCACCGCAGCAGCTATCGCTAGGGTAGATAATACAATTGCAATAATATTTTTAGACTTAAGCATCACTTGATATTGAGATCTAACGTAAACCAGACACCCAATGTGTCCGATAGTCTGGCTTTTATTGTCGCATAATCTTGACAAAATTTGCCTGTTGTTTGATTTCAAAAGCCCTTTTTTTCATCGCGCCGTCATCCGTACCAGAAAATACGCCATCGCTACCGCAGTGCCTGTTGCAACACTTGCGCTAGGTGTTGTGATTCGCGCGCCGCGCCGTCGCGGATTTGGTGGCGGCAACTGGTGCCGTTGGCGACTAGCAGGGTGTTGGCATCGGCGGCGCGCACCGTGGGCAACAAGGACAGTTCGCCCATTTGCATAGACATCTCGTAATGTTCCGCTTCCATGCCAAATGCGCCCGCCATACCGCAGCAGCTGGACTCGATGAATTCCACCTGCAAGTTTGGCACCAGCCCCAGCACCTTGCCCATCGCGGGCATCGCGCCGAATGCTTTTTGGTGGCAGTGACCGTGTACCAGCACTTTTCCCGCCAGCGGTTTGAGCGGCAAGGTCAGTCGTTTGGCATCGTGTTCGCGGGCGAGAAACTCTTCTAACAACACCGCCGCGTGGGCGACTTGGCTCACGCGCTCGCCCAGTCCCAGCGAGTGATATTCGTCGCGTAACATCAGCAAACAAGATGGCTCCAGCCCGATGATGGGCAAGCCGCGTGCCGCAAAGGGCGACAGCACATCCAGCAGCCGCGTCGCCTCATTGCGCGCTTCAGCGATCAATCCGTTGGAATGAAAAGTGCGACCGCAACACAGCGCGCGTTCACCCGCCGCAGGCTGCGCGATGTGTACCGTGTAGCCCGCGCTTTGTAATACATCCAATGCCGCGTGCGCAATCTGTGGATCGAGATGATTGGAAAAGGTGTCCACCAGCAGCACGACTTCGCGCGCGTGCTCGTCAACCGAAACCGCGTGCGGCTGTGATGAAATGAAGTCGCGCGCCGCCGCTTGGGGCAGGGAACGTTTCGCCGCGATGCCCAGCCAATGTTCCATCACCTTGGCGATCGGCGGCAGGTGTTGACGCAACACACCCACCCAATTCAAGTATTTCAGATACGGGGCATAGCGCGGTGTAAAGGCAAACATGCGCGCGCGCAGTGGCACATGTCCCAGTGCTTGCCAACGCTGCGCCAAGGCTTCCACGCGCAGCAACGCCATATCCACCCCATGCGGGCATTCGCTTTTGCAACCTTTGCAACTCACGCAAAATTCCATCGCCTCCGCCAGTTCCGCGCTCAGAAACGGATGTTCGCCCAATTCGCCATTGAGTGCCGCCTTGAGCGTGACCGCGCGATGATACGTGGAATGCTTTTCGTTATCGGTAGCGCGAAAACTGGGACACATCACGCCTTGATCTTTGTCCTGACAATGACGCTTGCCCAAACACACCGCAGCCGCCTTGGCATAACCGCCCCCCGCAGAAGACGTTGCCGCATCGCTACCGCCAAAATCGTCGAAGCCACCAAAGCCGCCGAAACTGCCAAAGCTCTCATAGGCTGACCAATCGAGTTGGGGCTGAATCTGCACAGGTTGCTCGCTCATACTCGGTAACCTTCTTCCATCAACACTTGACGCACCGCACGGCGTTGCAACATGCGCTGGTAATGCGCTAAACAATTCGGCGGCAGTTCCAGCTTGATCTTGTCCGCCCAGAATTCCACGTAGAACAACGCCGCATCCGCGATGCTAAAACGACCAACCACATATTCATTGTTCGCCAACACCTCGTTCATCACCGCAAAACCCTTGCTCACGATCTCGCGCCCGCGCGCCTGTATCGCCTCATGTTCCAATGGGTTGGGAGAATAATTCTCGGTGGTGAAGATGCGCGTGTAGCCCTGCCCGTGGATCGTCCCCACCACATAATCCAGCGTTTCAATCACGCGCACTTCATTCTCTGTATCGCTAGGCAACAACTTCGCCTTAGGATAGCTGCGCGCCAACCACCAAGCGATAGCCTGAAACTCGGTGATGGCAGCACCATCGTCGCGCACCAGCGTCGGAATGGTGGCCTTGGGATTCACCGCCAGATTCTCAGGTCGCAAATGATCCCCCTTCATCAGGTTGACCAAATACACCTCGAAGACCAATTCCAGCTCTTCGAGCAAAATGTGGATGCCAGTAGAGCATGAGCCAGGTGTCATGTAGAACTTCATTGTAGATTCCCAGAGTAAATAACGAACGCGATGCCACAACGATGTCGGATTGCCTACAACCGCCATGCCCCGCACGAAAAGGCGGCAGATATTGGGCTTGCAGGAATCAGACTGCGGTCAATTGAAGTTGCAGAGTGCTACTGGGAGAGAATGAGCAAGAACTTTGCCAAGGAAGAAACTGGCATAAGGCGATGAGGATGTTGAAGGGCGGTGGTTTTGGTCATCCCCTCGGAAATGGGGATGCAGCTCTTTGTTTTTGCTGTATTTCTGCTTCCGTAGGAATGACCAAACCCGCCGTCCGTGAATTCGCTGATACAATCGGCATCCACCCTAGCGTCGTCGTCGGACGACTCCAGCATGATGGCTTAATTGAGCCTTCATGGATGAACGATTTGCGCGAGAGCTTCCAGCTCATTGCGGCCAAGTAACAAGGCTTACGCTCTGATGCAGATGATGAAGAAGGAACTGGGCGAAGCGGTGTGGCGCGAGAAGGAAAAGCTTGCGCTGGCTTGGCTGGAGGATACGCTGCCTGCATTGAAGAAGCCGCTGACTTCGGATGCTTGGTTGGGGGTGGGGATTAAGTGATAGAACACGAGGGGAGCAATCATGCAAAAAGTATCAATCCATCTTGAAAACTGCTACGGCATCGGCAAGCTAGTCTATGAATTCGATTTCAGTCAGGCCAATGCCTATTCGGTATATGCGCCCAATGGGTTCATGAAGACATCCCTGTCCAAAACCTTTCTCGATCTGAGCAGGAATAAGGACTCCAGCGACCTCATCCACCCCGAACGCCCGACGAAGCGTGAAATTAAGGTTGAGACTGGAAATGATTTGAAATCAGAACAGGTCTTCGTCATCGAACCCTACAACGAAAGTTTCGCTTCCGAGAAGACCTCACTGCTGCTGGTCAATCAGGCAATCAAGCAACAGTATGACGAAGCCTTGACGAAAATCGAGGACAGAAAGAATGAACTCTTTAAGAGATTGAAGCAGCGGTCCGGCCTCACTGGAAGAACAGTGACTCCAGAAACCGAGCTGCTTAAACGTCTCGGTCACTCCTCCATCTATGACCTACTGGATAGCTTGGAAGAAAATGTCAGCGAGCAGCCCGACGAGCGGATGTCGACCATCGTCTATGAGCGGCTGTTCAATGACAAGGCTCTGGGTCTTCTGGAATCCGGCCATATTAGCCAGCAACTGAAAGACTATATCGAGAAGTACAATGAACTCATTGATGGCTCACCGATCCTCTCCAAGACATTCAACCACTATCACGCCAAGACCATCAACAAGAACCTTGCTGACAATGGATTTTTCGCCGCCAGCCACTCGATCAACCTCTTCAACGGGAAGACCAAGGAAGAAATTACATCGACTGAAGATTTAGAAGCCAAGATCGAAGGTGAGAAGACTCGGGTTCTCGCGGATAAAGACCTCAGCAAGAAATTCGAGGAGATTGACAAGAAACTGACCACCAAAGAGCTTCGGGAATTCAGAGACTACCTGCTGGACAACAAGGATATCGTCGCCGAGCTGGGCGATTTCAAGAAGCTTCAGAAGGATATATGGCTTGCCTATTTGTCCGCCGAGCGTGAGACCTACCTCGACTTCCTGAAGGAATACCGGATCGGCAAAGAAGTCATCAAGCAGGCCATCGAAGCCGCAAAGCAGGAAGAGACCGAATGGAAAGAGGTCGTGAAAATGTTCAACGAACGTTTCACCGTTCCCTTTACCCTTGAGGTGTCCAATCAAGAAGATGTAATTCTAAAGGGCACTAAACCTGAAATCTCATTCGGCTTCAAGGAAGATGCCCAGTCCAAGTTGGTCGACAGGAAACTGCTACTGGAGGTATTGAGCCAAGGCGAAAAGCGAGCTCTGTATATTCTGAATATCCTCTTCGAAATAAACGCCAGACGGAAGCAGGGACAGGAGACCGTGGTTATCGCAGACGACATTGCCGACTCGTTCGATTACAAGAATAAGTATGCCATTGTGGAATATCTGAAGGAGGTCTCGGAGCTGGACAAGTTCTGCTGCGTTTTCCTCACCCACAACTTCGATTTCCATCGAACCATCAGCGGTCGTTTGAACATCAAGAGACAAAACAGGTTGTTCGCTGCCAAGAACGGCAGGGATCTTAGCCTCAAAGAAGAGAAATATCAGAAGAATCCATTCGAGACTTGGAAGAACAACCTAAAAGAAAGGCGATATGCGATTTCCTCCATCCCCTTCGTTCGCAATCTGGCCGAATATTGCGGCAGGGATGCAGAGTTCAATCGCCTTACTTCCCTGCTACACATGAAGACCGATACTGCGGCGATTACTGTCCAAGACTTAGAGGGACTCTATAAATCGATTATCAACAAGCCGACTCTGACGCTGCCAGACCCGCAGAGACCAGTGATTGACGTCATCTATGAGCTTGCAGATGAAATTGCACAAGAGAACGACGAGCAGGCGGAACTCGAAAGCAAAATCATCCTATCCATCGCCATCAGGCTCAAGGCGGAAACCTTCATGGTCGGAAAGATAGCCGATCAGCTATTCGTCGATGGAATCACTAAGAACCAGACTATGCAGCTACTGAAGAAATACAGAGATGACCACCAACAGGAGAAGGAATCTATAGCTCTAATGGAGCAAGTCAATTTGATGACACCAGAAAACATCCATCTGAACTCGTTTATGTACGAGCCCATACTGGACATGTCTCCGAAGCATTTGAAACAGCTCTACACTGCCGTAAAGGTAGTGCATTAACAGCCAAAGCTACCGGAGTGGATTTGCATCTAAATAGCCCTGAACAACTCGACTCCACATCTTTGACCTGTTGCGCTCTGAGGAATAACAAATGGCTGATTATGACTTCCATCAACTCTCCCCACACGACTTCGAGCAGATGGCAAGAGACATCCTACAAGCCGAATGGGGTTTCAATCTTGAGAGTTTCAAAACTGGCAAAGATGGCGGAATAGATTTCCGATATACCACTGCGGACTCAAGCATTGTCGTGCAATGCAAACATTACGTTCGAACTGGTCTTGCGGGACTTCTTCGAGATCTTGGCAAGGAAGCTGCAAAAGTACGAAATCTTAAACCGCAGCGCTATGTCCTTGTAACTTCCGTTCCGCTCTCGCCAGCAAACAAGAATGCGATCATCGATATCATCGGTGCAGATGTTTTAACAACAAGCGATGTTTGGGGGCAGGATGATCTCAACAATCAGCTTGTCTTATACCCAGCTGTCGAGGCGAGTCATTACAAGCTGTGGTTGGCGAGTCGCGCCGTACTTGACCGAGTTTTGAACAATGCATCTATCACACAGAGCGAATTCAAAGTTCAGAAGGTTTATAGGGAAATTCCTCGATATGTCCAGAGCAACGCCTTTCCTCGTGCGCTTGAAATCCTGAATCGCGACAAGATAGTGATTATCGCAGGATCGCCTGGTGTTGGAAAAACAACGCTGGCAAATTTGCTTCTCTATGAGCACCTCGAAAAGGGTTACCGAGCTATTATCATCCAACGAGATATCCTAGAAGGTCAGACTCTATTTCAGGATGGCGAGAATCAAGTTTTTTACTACGATGATTTCATGGGGACGACTTTCTTGGGTGACAGTAGTGCCGCGTTCAACCGCAATGAAGACCGTATGTTGATTGAATTCATCGCAATGGTGCGGGCATCACCAACGGCAAAAATGGTTCTTACCACGCGCGAACATATCTTGAGCCAAGTGCTCGAAAAGTCGGAGCGTATTCGGCATTCTGAGATTGGAGATCACAGAGTGATTCTGCAAATTTCCGATTACACCTTCGGACAACGTGCGGCGATCCTATACAACCATCTTCATTTTAGTGAGTTGCCTACGGAATACCAAGATGAGCTTCTGCGAGGTGAGTTCTATTTTCAGATCATTAAACATCACAAATTTAACCCTCGGCTTATCGAATGGCTTTCAACGTATCGCCGAGTGAAGAATGTAAATGTCGCTGATTACAGGAATTTCGTTCTAGGCCTTCTACAAGATCCAGCAGAAATTTGGCGACATGCCTATGAAAATGAAATTAGTGATGCAGGTCGTTCCTTATTGCTGACCCTTTTTACTCTAAACGGCCTAACGGGCATAACGATATTGGAAAAGAGCTTCATAGCATTGCACGCATTCCGTGCAAAAAAATATGGCTTTCAATATCGTCCTGAGGATTTTAGGATTGCCTTGCGTGAGCTTGCTGGCGCCTTCATCAAGATATCATCGAAGAACTTGGTACAAGTTCTTGATCCATCCGTTCTCGATCTCTTAAACGCTGTCGTTCGCAATGCAACAACTAACGCCATCGATTTGATTTGCGGTGCAGCCAGTTTCGACCAAATTGCGCACATCTGGTCGTTCGCTAATTCGGCACAATCCCAGCCCGTCATGTCAACCTTGTCCCAGAATATAGAACTGCTCGCAGCGAGCATCGAGCCTCGTCTATTCGATCCTAGAAAATTCACCATGAGAGACGGGAGTGTCGGCTATATAGGAACAACTTTTGAAAATAGGCTTTCTATTTTGATAGATATTGCCGATTACTTCCAACACCTATCTTTCTTGCAACTCGTTGAAAAATTAATTGCCAGACTGAACGAGGAGTGGAAGACTGAATCAGTCAACATAAGCGACGCTATCGAAATTCTTAGATCACATAATAGAATTAATTGGCCTGCTATCGATACATTGTCAGACGAACTAGGAAGGTGCCGTGAAGTGATAATTGCTGGTGTGGCAAATGGTTGCAGTTCAGATCAATTGATAGAGATCATTTCGGCACTAGGCAGTGATGAAATTGCGGAAGATCATGTGTTCACAGCATTGCGTAGTGGGGTTGAGGAATATCGGCGTGATTGTTTCAATGAAGAACTGAATGAATTCCGATCCTCAGCCCAATTCGACGGCCTACTTGATGACCTCAAAACGTTTCAGAGCACCCTCAATATTGATACAACTCGCGAGATAGCAGCGACGCTTGCAGCAAAAGATGAATTCGAAGAAAAAGAAGCTGCTTATGTAGACCATATGCAAGATGAATGGAAAGAACGTAATTACGAAACCCGTGCCGACGAGACAAGTGTGCGCGAGATGTTTGCCTCACTAACTTCAGATCGAAACCATTAGTTAAAAACATTAGTTAAAAATAATAATGGCTCTATGTGAATCATAATGGGTCATCGTGGCACAAGTGAGCATCGACCTCCCCTTCAAGGGCGGAATTACCCCATCCCCTCTCCAACTCTCCCCTTGAAGGGGAGAGAGTGATAGTTCCTTCCCTTTCAGGGCATAGGTATCTACACAAGTCTGTAAAGTTAGTGCAGTATAGGCAATGACTTTAAAAAAAAACTATTAGAACGAGACCCACGCTTGGTCAAACGTTATCACCAATTGGTACAAGAGCACATGAATGCCAGTGAACCGCTCAGTGCAGGACTGAAGTCTTTGCCGAATAAAGTCAGCAGCTTTGCCAGTACGCAAGCGGCGTGGCGGTTCTATGCCAACGAGGCGGTTCTATGCCAACGAGGCGGTGACGCTGTCGGCATTGCAAGCCCCATTGATCGCAGCGGCACACGCGGGTATT
>FZPZ01000015.1_pt1 | contig 16589 bp, 14 predicted proteins | sample 1534811 | NCBI WGS metagenome assembly FZPZ01 (sample SAMEA104161953, study PRJEB21768) | metagenome | biome: subterrestrial habitat; feature: phreatic zone; material: underground water | place: France | collected 2016-06-01 | depth 60 m | reverse complement strand
CTGGTTAAAATCACCTGCTTATGCGCATCAATCAAATTATTGAAAGCGTAAAAAAACTCTTCCTGCGTTTTGTTTTTGCCCGCAAAAAACTGGATGTCATCAATCAACAGCACATCCAGCGAGTGGTAATACTGCTTAAACTCTTCAAATTTATTGGTTTGATAAGCCCGCACCACGTCGCTCACATAGCGTTCCGCGTGCATATAGCAAATTTTGGCATTCGGCTTATTCGCACGAATCTGATTACCAATCGCTTGAGACAAATGGGTTTTACCCAACCCCACGCCGCCGTAAATAAACAGCGGGTTATAAGATTCACCTGGCAATTCAGCCACTTGGGTGGCGGCAGCAAAGGCAAGCTGATTCGCCTTACCAATGACAAAATTATCAAAGGTCAGGCTGGTATTGAGTTTGCCATAACTGCGAAAAGCCGTTTCAATTTTGGGTTTGTTGTCTGCGGCCGCAACGGGTTTTGCAACGGGCGCAGCGGCAACAGGCGTGGAAGCAGCGGCTTTGGGGGTGGCAACTTCAGCGGTTTGCACCCGAAACTCAAAAGTCGGTAGCGAAGGGTAAACCAAGCTGGCTTGCTGCTTAATTTGGGATAAGAAGCGATCCTGCACAATTTTTAACGTGAAACTGTTGGGCGCGGTTAACACCAAGGTGTTCTCTTCCTTGAATAATCGCAGTGGCTTGATCCACGAATTGAATTGTTGCGGAGGCAGGCTCTTTTCAAAAGCACTTAGGCATGAATCCCAAAGGTTAATTTCCTGCATAGTCACCAATACCCCATAAAATCTTAGAGCCATCTCTAAAAAACCAAATTTGCGCGCAGCCATCGCGCGTCTTGCCTTGCTTTTTCAGAGGCACGCTAAGGTTAAAACGGCGCAATTCTACAGGGCATAACCAAACTTATCCACAGCATTTGCGTAAAATTGACTTGACAGGCAAGGCGTAAGGCATTGTAATGACGCGTTTTACGACTTACCGAGGATTTTTAAAATGAAACGTACCTACCAACCTTCCGTTACTAAAAGAAAACGTACCCATGGCTTCTTGGTTCGCATGAAAACACGCGGTGGTCGCGCCGTCATTGCAGCTCGCCGCGCCAAAGGCCGTGCAAGACTCGCTGTATAAAGCAACTTATCGCTTCACAACGGCGCAGCGTATTCCGCGTTGCGAGGGTTTTAAACCCACGCTAGATGCTAAAAACCTTGCCAACCCGTATTTCAAGCTTTTTTTCGTGCCTAATCAGAAAATGACGGCGCGATTAGGCATGGTGGTTGGCAAACGGTATTTCCCGCACGCGGTGGATCGTAATCAGCATAAACGTATGATTCGAGATGTTTTTCGTCTTCACCCCTTGGCGCAAATGCCGTTAGATTTAGTGGTGATGGCGCGGCGTGTCGAAGTAGAAGACGGTGTGCTGAGACGCGCCGCCCTTGTAAAATTATTTAATCAATTAGAAGCGCGATGCGGTTAATTTTAATCAAGCTGATTCATGGCTACCAGTATTTTATTAGCCCACTCAGTCCACCGAGTTGTCGCTTTGTTCCAAGTTGTTCCCAATATGCTGTTGACGCATTAACCCGCTATGGCTTGATTAAAGGTAGCTGGTTGAGTGTGAAACGCATTGCCCGTTGTAATCCCTGGCATACAGGCGGTTACGATCCGATTCCATAATTAGATAAATACCCTCATGGACTTTCAGAGAATCATCTTGGTTGTCACGTTTTTACTTTCACTGGGTTTAGTGTGGGAAGGCTGGCAAAAATATCAACATCCCGAACTGGTGATTGCGCAAAACGCACCTGTTCGCAATAGCGACATCCCCTCTACCTCACTCAAACCTGCGAGTACCTTGGCGGTTCCTGCTGTCACGGCGGCACCTGTGGGCGGCACGGTCTTGCATGTCAAAACTGACACCTTGGATGTGGAAATCAATACCTTAGGGGGCGATATTCAACGCTTGTCGTTGTTGCAGCATCCTGATGGGCAAGATAAGACGCAGCCCTTTACCTTGTTTAAAAAAGGCGTAGGGACGCACAACTACTCCGCACAAAGTGGTCTGTTGGGCGAAGGCATGCCGAATCACAACACGGTGTTTACCGCCGATAAAACAGACTATGTGTTGACAGGCGATACACAAGCAGTGCGCTTGGTCGCCCCCGTGATGAATGGCGTACAAGCCACCAAGGTGCTGACCTTCCACAAGGGCAGCTATGTGATTGATGTGACTTACGAGTTGCAAAATCAAGGCACGAACGCGCTCAATACCTCAGCTTACTTTCAGTTGATTCGCGATGGCGAATCTCCAGTAGGGGGAACACAATTCGTTCCCACTTACACGGGTGCTGCGGTTTATACCGACAAAGAAAAATTCCAGAAGGTCGATTTTTCCACCATGGATAAAGCCAAGGTGGAATACCCCAAAGAAGGCACAGATGGCTGGATCGGCATGGTGCAACATTATTTTGTCGCCGCTTGGTTGCCTAAAGACAAAACCCAACACGAATTTTTTACCCGCAAATTAGACAGCGGCTTGTATTCGGTCGGCGTGGTCTTGCCCGTTGCCGCGATTGCAGCAGGACAAAAAGGCGCGATCACCGTCCCCTTGTACGTAGGTCCTGCCCAGTCCAGTTTGGATAAAATCGCCCCTGGCCTAGGATTGACCGTCGATTACGGCTGGCTAACCATTATCGCCGCACCGATGTTTATGGCGATGACCTTTTTGCATGGCATCGTGCAAAACTGGGGTGTCGCCATCATCTTGCTAACCGTGATGATTAAATTGCTGTTTTTCCCGTTGTCCGCTGCCAGTTATCGCTCCATGGCGAAAATGCGCGTGGTCGCACCTAAGCTGGAAAAACTGAAACAGCAATATGGCGATGATAGGGAAAAGCTCAATCGCGCCATGATGGATATGTACAAAACCGAGAAGATCAATCCGCTCGGCGGCTGCTTGCCCATGTTGATCCAAATTCCCGTGTTTATTGGTCTGTACTGGTCCATTCTGGAAAGCGTGGAAATGCGCTACGCACCGTTCTTTGGTTGGATACAGGATTTATCCACGGCGGATCCTTACTACATTTTGCCGCTGATTATGGGCGCTAGTATGATTTTGCAAGGTCGCTTGAATCCGACTCCACCTGATCCCTTGCAAGCCAAAATGATGCAAATCATGCCCGTGGTCTTTAGCGTGGTGTTCTTCTTCTTCCCTGCTGGGTTGGTACTGTACTCGGTGGTGAATAACGCCTTGTCCATCGCGCAACAGTGGTACATCACCCGTGGATTAGAGGCAGAAGGTCTTGCCGCAAACCACTAATACCATCGCCGCCATCGCCACGGCGCAAGGTCGTGGCGGCGTGGGCATAGTGCGTATTTCGGGCAGTCAATCCGCCCACATCGCCCAGCAACTGCTGGGACTATGCCCCAAACCCCGCCACGCACATTACTGCGATTTCAATGACGACACTGGACAGCCGATAGATCAAGGGATCGCGCTGTTTTTTGTTGCCCCGCATTCCTACACAGGCGAAGACGTACTCGAATTGCAAGGTCACGGCGGCACGGCGGTGTTGCAACTGCTGCTGCAACGCTGTTTGAGCTTGGGCGCGCGCTTAGCACAAGCAGGCGAATTCACCCAACGCGCCTATCTCAACAACAAAATCGACCTCGCGCAAGCCGAAGGCGTAGCAGATCTCATCGCCGCCACCACCACCGAAGCCGCGCGCAGTGCCATGCGTTCCTTGCATGGGGATTTTTCCGCTGCCGTGCGCAGTTTGGTCGATGGCTTGATTAACCTGCGGATGTTGATTGAAGCCATGCTGGATTTTCCTGAAGAGGAAATTGACAGCCTTGATGTCAGCCGCCGCGACCGCCAGTTGCAAGCCATCCAAACTCAGCTACAACACACGCTAGACACCGCCAAACAAGGTAGTTTGCTGCGTGAAGGCGCGCAAATTGCACTCGTGGGACAGCCCAACGTCGGCAAATCAAGCTTGTTAAATCGCTTGGCGGGCGAAGAAGTCGCGCTGGTCAGCGACATCGCAGGCACAACGCGCGACGTGATTCGCCAGATGATCCAAATTCGCGGCGTGCCATTGCATATTTTGGACACCGCAGGACTACGTGAATCGCAAGATGTGGTGGAAAACCTCGGCATCGCCCGCACCCATCAAACCCTGCAACGCGCCGATTTGATTTTATGGCTGCGTGAAGCCAGCACAGGCATCACCGCAGAAGACCAAGCCATACTCGCCACCCTCCCCGCCCACATCCCGCATTTGGTGGTGTTAAACAAGGCGGATTTGGTGAGCGACGCGCCCGATGTCAGCGCGCAACACGGCATCTATGTTTCCGCCAAAACAGGACTCGGTATCGACACCCTGCGCGAAAAATTACTGGAATTAATCGGCTATCGCCATCAAGAAAGCGGCATTTTTATGGCGCGAGAACGACACCTCATCGCCCTTCACCTCGCCCAAACCCACCTCACCCAAGCGAGCGCAATGCTCCCCTACCCCGAACTCTTCGCCGAAGAACTCCGCCTCGCCCAACACGCCCTGAACAGCATCACAGGCGAATTCACTGCCGATGACTTGCTAGGCGAGATTTTTAGTCGGTTTTGTATCGGCAAGTAGGCGGCAATAAACTGGATTGCTTGAGGTAATATCACGCACTTCGTTTTCACCTATTAGCGATTGTCATGAAAATTCCTCAGCCATTTAACCGCTATCCCAATCCGAAAACATTTAGCCGTGATCGCGAAGTTCGGAAAGTTCGGGGCGAGCTTGAGCGAAACAGTTTTCCTCGACTTCAAATGCTGTTACTGGTCATGCTCACAGGGCTGTCAGGTTTTATCGCCTCCTACGCCTTGTTGCACATGGGAATCGTGACCATGTGGCTGCGATATTTGATCACCTTTGCTTTCGCGTACCTCATGTTCCTAGGATTTTTATGGTGTTGGCTACGCACACAGCCCGATCAATGCACCGAATTCCCCGACCTTTCTGGGCTATCACCTTCAGATACAAACCACTCGGAGGCTTGTCACCACGGTGCAGGAGGAAATTTTTCAGGAGGCGGGGCAAGTAGCTCATTTGATGGTTCAAGTGACAATATCTCGGTACTTGACGACGCAGGCGATACGCTCGGTGATGCGCTAGGCACGGCAACCGAGGCTGAAGAATTGGCAATCCCATTGGTCACTTTGATTTTGATCGCGACGGCAGCACTCTCATCGCTCTTTGTCATGTACTCAACGATATATTTGGCTCCCACGCTCTTTGCTGAACTGCTCGTGGACAGTATGTTGTCCGCCAGTCTCTATCACAGACTTCGAGGTCTTGAAACACCTCATTGGATGGAAACAGCAATGCGTCGAACGGCTCTACCCTTTATGCTCGCCGCTGTGATGACTGCCATCGCAGGCTGGCTGATGGCACTTTATGCGCCAGAAGCACACTCTATTAGCGACGTGCTTGTGCATTTAAAGTCTGTGTAGATAAGTGGTGGATTCAAAGTTTTCGTGCATTATCACCTACATAAAATGCAGGTGATGTACGTAGGGGCGCGTTGCACGCACCTAACTAACGACCAACGACTACCGACTACCAACTACCAACTACCAACCCACAACAACTCAATACAACGCTTGATTCACCTGTGCTAATTCGCCCTCTCCCAATGCTCCTGCGGCGGCGCGTAGGCGTAGTTGGCTGAGTAGGTAGTTGTATTGAGCTTGGTACAAGTCACGGCGGGTGGCGAAGAGCTGTTGCTGTGCATTCAATACATCCAAGTTCGTCCGCACACCGACTTCTTGCCCCAGTTTGCTGGCTTCTAGCAGGCTCTCACTCGACGTTAATGCATGTTGTAAGGCTTGCACCTGCGCTATACCACTGACCACCCCTAAGTACGCCAAACTGGTTTGTGTGGCGACAGTGCGACGGGCATTTTCCAATTCGGCTTTGGCGCGTTCACGATTGCCTTCCGCTTCACGCCATTTAGACTCCACTGCCCCACCTTGAAAGAGGGGAATGTTTAATTGCACGCCGACGTTGGTGTTACGGCTATCGGTACCTACCCCGAATGTCCCGCCATTGGCATAGTTTCTGCCGTAATTGGCGACTAAATCCAGCGTCGGGTAATGCGCCGCACGATAGCGTTCCACTTCCTTATCAGCCAGTTGTGTGGCGGCTTGGGCAATCGCTAACTGCGGATTATTAAGCTGCGCATCTTCTATCCACTTGTCCATATTGGCAGGTTGGGGCGAAAGCAGCTTGAAGGTTTTCCCTAAGCGTTTGAGTGCCGCAGGGGAGGTGTTAGTGAGTTGTTGCAACATACGCTGCTTAATTTCAAGATTATTCTGCGCGGCAATTTCTTGCGCGCGGGTCAAATCAAATCGCGCTTGGGCTTCTTGACTGTCGGTAATGGTAGCGGTTCCCACCTCAAAATTACGTTTCGCTTGTGCCAGTTGCTCGGTGATGGCGTTTTTTTGCGCCGCCGCGAGCTGCACGCTGTCTTGGGCAATCAGTACGTCAAAATAGGCTTGCGCGGTACGTAAGACCAAGTCTTGCTCAGCCAATCTAAATTGCGCCTCGGTTTGCGCTACTTGCAACTCAGCTTCGTTATAGGCGAGCCAATTTTGCCAACGAAACAAAGGCTGAGACAAGCTCAGATTGTAGCCATTGTTGTTATAGCGATAATTACCACCAGGAAAAATGGTCTTGCCTAAGTATTGGATATTATTGTCGTTGAAGGTGCTGGCGGCACTGAGATTGACCGTCGGCATGAGCAAGGCACGACCTTGCGGCAGTTTTTCTTGACCAACTTGTTGCGACGCGCGCGCGGAGGCAAAGACAGGGTCACTAGATTGGGCGGCGCGGAAAGTTTCCAGCAAATCCGCCGCGTGAGCAAACCCACTCGCACCGAGTAAGCTTACAAAAAATAAAGAATTTATTCTCATGGATAGACAATGCCGCAGTGGTATTAGGAACCTCTGATACTAGCGCGGCAAGTGAGTTTATGCAATCTGATAGGGAAAATCAGAAAACGAATCGCTCTGGCTGCTTGGCATTTTGCAACGATGCGCTGCTGGTTTCCATCATGTTCACGGTACTAAATACGTCGGCAGATAAACGGGTAATCAATTTCGCCTGCATCACGGGGGCATCCCCCACGATGGCGAACAAGCGACCACCCACATTGAGCTTGTTTTGAAAGGTGCTAGGCAGCACGGGCGTGGAATCGGTCAGTACGATCACGTCATATGTTTCATCTCCCCAGCCTTGCGCCGCATCGCCAACGGCAAAGGTGATGTTGCTGTATTGATAAGCCTGCAAGTTCTTTTGTGCCAAGGCACTCAGCTCAGGCACGATTTCAACGGTGGTCACCTGTCTTGCCAAAGCCGCCAATAACGCGGTCAAATAACCACTACCCGTACCAATTTCCAGCACGCTATCGCTACGTTTGATCTGCAAATCCTGCACTACACGTGCTTCTAATTTAGGAAACCACATTTGTGTGCCGTAGCCCAGTGGAATTTCCATATCCACAAACGCCAACTCACGCTGCGCTAAGGGGACAAAATGCTCGCGACGAACCTGATGCAATAAATCCAAAATACGCCCATCCAGCACATCGCAAGGGCGAATTTGCTGCTCTATCATGTTAAAACGTGCCTGTTTCATATCGCGCATTCCCCTCTCCTTAAACTTGCCTATTATATTGATTTACATCGACCGTTGAAGTATAGCAACTCACTCCGAACAGGGCAATCAGATGCGCCGCAGAGCAGTAATTCTCAATTCAAAATTATCCGCCTAATATGCCGCCGCGTGACGATGAAGGCGCGCACTTTCCCCCGACCAACTAATGACTAACCTTTACACCATTTTTACACCCACCCTGCCATCATATGTCCGTCCGCAGCTTGCCCTGCGTGTTTGACGGAGCATATTTGATGCAAAATTCGACTTTATCGCCCCATTTATCGGCGGTGTTGGCGTGCGCGCTGACCACGTTGTTGACTCAGCCGCTGTTGGGGCGGGTGGATTTGGCGAATATCGTGATGTTGTTTTTGCTGACGGTGGTGGTGATTGCGGTCAAATTGGGGCGAAAACCCGCCATCACTGCCTCGTTTGTTAGCATCGCGCTGTTCGATTTCTTTTTTGTCCCACCGCGATTTTCTTTTAACGTCAATGATGTGGAGTATTTCATCACCTTTGCGGTGATGTTGGCAGTCGCGCTGATTATCAGCCACTTGACCACGGGCTTGCGTCAAAGTGCGCTAGAGGCGGGGCAGCGCGAGCAGCAAACGCGGGCGTTGTATGCCTTGGCGCAACGCTTGGCGGGGGTGGTGACGGTGGAGCAAGTGGTGGTGGATGTGCAGCAATTTTTGCGGGAAACCTTGCAGCATGACTCGCGCGTATTATTATCATCGTCGCAAGAAGTGTTGTTGCCCTTGGCGGGGACAACGCTGCATCTGAACGCGGCTGAAGCTTTGATGGTGCGTTCGGTGTTTGCCCAGCCGCAAACGGTGGAATTGAGCAGCGAAATCCCGCCCATGCTGATTGTGCCGCTGGTCGGGGTGACGCGCCCTCGCGGGGTGATGTTGGTCAGCGCGCCTGTGTTACAACGCCCACTGGTGGAAGCGGTGGCTTCGTTAATGGCAACCGCCTTGGATCGGCTGCATTTTGTCGAAGTGGCGCAACAACACAAAATGCAAATCGTCACCGAACGCTTGCGCAGCTCGATTTTGGCAGCGTTATCGCATGACATCCGCACGCCCTTAACCGTGTTGTATGGACTGGCGGATACCTTGGCGTTGCCACAACACGCCTTGCCCGACCCGCTGCGTGAAACTGCCGCAGCACTACGCGATCAAGCCATGCGCTTGAATAATATGGTGAATAATTTATTGGACATGGCGCGACTGCATTCAGGTTTGGTGCAATTGCGCAAAGAATGGCAACCGATTGAAGAAGTCATCGGCGCGAGTTTGAAATTATCAGGCGAGTCGTTGCAAGCGCATCGTTTGAAAATTCAGTTAGCCGACAACTTGCCGCTGTTGGAATTTGACGCGGTGTTGTTAGAGCGGGTGTTTTGCAATTTGCTGGAAAACGCCGCCAAGTACGCGCCGCCCAACAGCGACATTGTGTTGCGCGTGGCGCAAGACGAAGGTGTGGCGCGCATCAGTTTGTGCAATGCGGGTTCGGGTTTTCCACCCGATAAGTTGCAGCAAGTGTTCGAGCCGTTTGAACGCGGTACCAGCGAACACGGCGGCGTAGGCATGGGCTTGGCAATTTGCCGCGCCGTGGTTGAAGCGCATGGCGGCGAGATTGCGGCACACAATCCTGAAACAGGTGGCGTGTGTGTGACTTTCACCCTCCCGCTCGGCACGCCACCCGTGATTGAACCAGAGGAACTTATATGAACACCGTATTACTGGTGGAAGACGAAAAAGAAATTCGCCGCTTTGTGCGCCAAGCCTTGCAGGGTGAAGGTTGCCAAGTGCGCGAGGCGGAAACAATGGCGCAAGGTTTGCAGGAAGCGGCAAGCGTGAAGCCACAATTGATTATGTTGGACTTGGGACTCCCCGACGGCGACGGCGTGGACTTTGTGCAACGCTTGCGCAGTTGGTCGCAAGTCCCCGTGTTGGTGGTATCGGCGCGTTCGACCGAACACGACAAAATTTTAGTGCTGGACGCGGGCGCGGATGATTATTTGACCAAACCGTTTTCCGTGGGCGAACTGTTGGCGCGGGTGCGGGCGTTGTTGCGGCGCAGTCGGGCGGATAACGAACTCAGTACGCCCGTAGTGCAATTCGGCAGCGTCGAAGTCGATCTCGCCCGCCGTTTGGTGAGCAAAGCGCAACAACCCGTGCATCTCACCGCGATGGAATTCAAATTGCTATCCGTGTTATTGGCAAACGCGGGGCGAGTGCTGACCCATCGCCATTTGCTGCGCGAAGTGTGGGGCGGGACACACAGCGACCACAACCATTATTTACGCATTTACGTCGCCCATTTACGCCAAAAACTAGAAGACGACCCCACCCAACCCGTGTATTTACAAACCGAAATTGGCGTGGGCTATCGCTTTCAACCTTAGTCAAGTTTAACCCGACAAACAGAATAGAAATTGACGTAGGAGCGCAATTCATTGCGCGAAGGGTGTTGTGAGAGGCTATCGCGCAATTTGTGCGCTCCTACACCATGCAGTTTTGTATCAATACATTATTCCCAATACGACCCGAAATTTAACCAAGGAGTCATCATGCAAAAAACCAGCTCTTCCAGTCTGCCCACGCTGACCCTCGCCGCCCTTGGCGTGGTGTATGGCGACATCGGCACCAGTCCCTTGTACGCGTTTAAAGAAGCCTTCGCGGGCGCGCACCCGATGCCGCTCACGGAGGCGAATGTCCTCGCCACTTTGTCGATTTTGTTTTGGTGCATGATGCTCATCGTGTCGATTAAATACGTTTGGCTGGTGCTGCGCTTTGATAATCAAGGCGAAGGTGGGGTGTTAGCCCTCACTGCGCTGGCGCATCGCTTGAGTCAAGCCAGCCCGCGCATCGCCAAACAAATCATCGGCTGGGGCATTTTTGCCGCCGCGCTGTTTTATGGCGACGCGATTATCACCCCCGCGATTTCGGTGTTGTCCGCTGTGGAAGGCTTAAGCGTCGCCACGCCGCAATTTGAAAAACTAATTTTGCCGATTACCGTCGGGATTTTGATTGGGCTGTTTTTGGTACAAAAACACGGCACGGGAAAAATCGGCGGATTGTTCGGCAGCGTGACCATGGTGTGGTTTATCGCGCTAGGCATTTTGGGCGTGGGCAGCATTATTCAAAACCCCGTGGTACTCAAAGCCCTGAATCCCATTTACGCCTTGGACTTCGCGCTGCACTACCCCAGCGCAACCTTTTTGGTGTTGTCAGCGGTGTTTTTGGCACTGACAGGCGGCGAAGCCTTGTACGCCGACATGGGGCATTTCGGCGCGAAAGCCGTGCGCGTGGCATGGTATTCGCTGGTACTCCCTTGTTTAATCATCAATTATTTTGGACAAGGCGCGTTGGTGTTGCGCGATGCGGCTGCGGTGCAAAATCCGTTTTACCTACTCGCCCCTGATTGGTTCTTGTTGCCGCTGGTCGTCCTCGCCACCGCCGCCACGGTGATTGCCTCGCAAGCCACCATTTCAGGCGCGTATTCCATGACCTTGCAAGCCTCGCGCCTCGGCTATTTGCCCCGCGTGCGGGTATTGCACACCTCCGACCAAGAGCGCGGACAAATCTACATCCCCACCGTGAATTGGTTGATGTTAGCGGCAGTGATTGTGTTGGTGTTGCAATTCCGCTCCTCAGGCGCACTCGCCGCCGCCTACGGCATCGCCGTGTCTGGCACGATGGTGATTACCACCGTGTTGGCAAGTTTCGTCATCATCGCGGGACGCGGCAAACATCGCACCTTGCTGTTAATCGGCTTTGCCTTATTCGGCATCTTGGAACTGGGATTCTTCGGCTCGAACGCCACCAAAATCGCCAGCGGCGGTTGGATGCCTTTGGTATTGGGCGGCGTGATTTTTGTGTTGTTGACCACTTGGAAACAAGGCAGCGCGCTGGTCGCCGCCCAACGCCGCAAATTGGATATTCTGATGGATGGCTTTGTCAGCACAGGTTTGCCCGACGTACCGCGAGTATCTGGCACGGCGGTCTATCTGACTTCCGACACCACGCTTGTTCCCAGTGCCTTGTTTCATAACCTAAAACATTACAAAGTGTTGCACGAACGGATTTTGTTTTTGCATGTTGTGAATGAAGAAATCCCCTACGTTGCCGCCGAAAAACGCCTCACCGTCAAATGCCTCAGCAACGGCATTTACCAAGTCGATGTACGCTTCGGCTTCCGCGAAGAACCCGACATCCCAGCCGCCTTAGCTCGCGCCGCCGATTTTGGGCTAGAAATCGAAAGCATGACCACCTCCTACTTCGTCGCCCGCTCGGTCATTAGCGACGGCCCTGGGGCGATGCCCCGCTGGCAATGCAACCTCTACGCCTGGCTCACCCGTCAATCCGAAGGTGCGGCAGCGTATTACCGCTTGCCTGCGAATCAGGTGATTGAATTGGGGACGCAGGTGATGCTGTAATGGCTCAAAGGGGTAGGTCGGGTTAGCAGCTTCATCGCGTAACCCGACAGGCACCCTGAATTTGAACCTAGACCCCCTGCCCGTTTACGGGGAGTGCGCAGCAAGCAGGGGGGCAGACGCGAAGAAAAGTCAATGCGTCACATTGAACAGCCAGTCACCAAATGAATGAAAAACAAACCAACGATATCTATTTGTTTTTATTTGAATCTTTGTGTCTTAGCGCGATCAAATGAGGTTTTCAGGATGATGCTAAACCTGCCCCTAGATGTCGCAGGCGCATCCTTACGTGACATTTTTACCGATCCGTTTTAATCTCGCCCCTCACGGTATAGAAGGGAAAATAAAATGGAAAAGGAATTTTGGATAACACGTTGGACACAGCAGGAAATCGGCTTTCATCTGCAAGAAGTCAATCCGCATCTGCTACAGCACTGGACAGCCCTCTCGCCCCACCCTCAACACCATGTTTTCGTGCCGCTGTGTGGCAAAAGCCGCGACATGGTCTGGCTACGAGAACGGGGCTGTACGGTATTGGGCGTAGAACTCAGCGACCTCGCGGTTGCGGCTTTTTTTGCAGAAAACGGTCATACGCCGCAAGCCATTCCTCACCCCGCCTTTGACAGCCACGAAGCCGATGGCATCCGCCTACTGTGCGGCGACTTTTTCGATTTAACCCCCGACGATGTCGCCAATGTGACCATCGTCTATGACCGCGCCGCGATGGTCGCCTTGCCGCCCGATATGCGCGCGCGCTATGCACAGCACTTAATTCACATCCTGCCCGCTGGTGTGCAAATACTGCTGGTCACTTTTGATTACCCCCAAGCCGCTATGTCTGGCCCGCCCTTCGCCGTTTCGCCAGATGAAGTACTCACGCACTACCGCGAACACGCCGACGTAACACTACTCGCCCAACAAGACGTACTCGCCCAAACCCCCCGCTTCCAACAACGCGGCATCGACCGCTTGTTTGAGCATATCTTTCTCATCCATAAACACTGAACGATGCTGCCGCGCGCAAACTCACCATACAAAACCACCACAAGCAATTGCACTTCGCGCCGCAACCCGCCAATTTTAGAAAAATAGCGGATTCCCTTGCAATGGCTTTTCGATAGGGATAAGCACCTATCCCTAAGTTTTCGTGGATTACCCACCACGCAAAATTAAAGTGAGTAGGGGAGTAAGCTGCGCGCATCCACCATTTTTATAATCAATTCAGGTGGATGCGCGCAGCTTATCCACCCTGCCGCTCTGTTTTTGCCTATGATTTTGCGCACTGACCAATCAAAATACCCGAGAACTTAGGTGCGGGTACTTAGCTGGTGGTTGCGCTGATCGTGCCCGACGTTTTGGTCTCGCTGGTGAGGCGGTCGTCCGCGTCGTAGAGGTAACTCGTGACGGTTTTTGCCAAACCTTGGGTCTCGGTCTTGCTGGTGCGATTGCCTGTGCTGCCGTACGCATAGCTCGTGACGCTGGGCTGGGTCGGATTTTTCGCATCGGTGTAGCTGTCCTGCGTCAGGCGGTTCAACGCATCGTAAACGTAGTCGCGCGTGTTCAGCGTGCCAGTCTGGTCGTACTCGCGAACCTGCGCCCGCTGACCGTTGGGTTTTAGGGTGTAGCCATAACCTCTGATGACCGCTGCGGTTGAAGTCAGGCGGTGTTCAACGGCGGTGAGACGGTTGAGCGCATCGTAGCGGTAGTTGGCTTCGGTGCCGTTGGCATCGCTGGCATAGGCGAGGCGACCAGTCGCTTATTCTAAATCAAATACAAAGGATGGTTTTTTCTTGGTACCGATGCGCTTAAAATTTCGCACTTTTCGGCTCGACGTTTCGGCAACTTTCAATATTTCTGAGTCAGATACGCTATAGCCTTCATGGCTCGACATGGCAACGTATTTTAATGTCGGATGATTAAACAAGTGCTTCCAATCAATCTTTGAAATTTCACAGGAAAGGCAAATTTTATCAAGCCTTCGCATCTTGGTCAGCCAACTTAAATCCTCAAAATGTGCATTCATTTTTTCAAGATGAATATGCCGCAAGTTTTCTAGCTTAGTCAGCGGTGCGTAATCGCTAATGTTCGGGCAGTTTTGAATATGGATTTTCTGCAAGCTTTGCAAGTGTGCAAGGCATCTGATGTCGGTTAGTTTGGGCAAGTAAGAAAGCTCCAATGCGACCAGACCAGAACATTTTTCAAGACTATCCAAAGAGGCTAGCGCACCTTGCCGCAAATCTAGTTTTTCCAACTGTTTCAATTGTGCGATTTCGGTGCAATCTGGCTTTGTCCAGTACCGTAACGTCAGGTCTCTCAGTTTCGGCAAAGTGAACAGACCATGCTGGTATCCTTTGGCATCGTATTTTTTGTCCCAGGCTAAAAAACACTTTTCCAGATTTTCCAGCTTGCTGTAGTCAGGCAAGGGCTTTTGACTACTAACATCACAATTTAGATCAACAAGCCGAGTCAGCTTTTCCATGCCGACGAACGAGGTATGCACTGAGCCTTGAAGCATTAACACTTCGAGTCTAGTTGCGCAGGGTGCTAACACATTCAAGTCGGCAAATGTCCCGACAACAATTACTACCCTTCTAAAATCTTTGGCTGAGAACTCTTTAATCACGGCTTTGTAATCAGTATCCGTTTCGTCTAAACAGACCGACAGAGTAACTGATCCTGGCATATATTCATTTTTCTTAAACCAAGACATATAAACCTCATTTGCAAACCAATTGAATTTTTTCTAGCGCGCCTCTTAAGCGACCATTCTTACCAATCGCAGAAATTTTATTGATGACGTTCGATCCCTCTAAGTCCTTAAAGACATCAATTACTGCTTGTTCAGCAATCCGTAAAATATCTTTACCAGCTTGCTCACCAAGCAATGGGACAGCCATTCTTGCAAAAACTTTGAACCCAGCTTTTGTTTCATCTCTTGCATGTTCAACAATTCGTCGGTTTATGTCATTTGACTGTCCAATATAGAAGCTACCCAATCCATCAGTAAGAATATATATACCGTAAGTTACAGCTTCATTGGCTGCCACTCCAACAAGTTCACATCCAATTTTTTTCGTGATTTGCCTGCCAAGAGTCAAATTGACGGTACTCATTTGAGCACTGGTATCCTCTGCAACAGAGAGTTCCATCAGTGATACCAGCCCGCTGGGATCAGTGGCATTAACAGGATCATTCCCCGCATACGCATATTTGTTCAGCGTAATCGGTTGCGTCAGTTTTCCAGCAAACGGATCCAGCCCCGTAAACCTGCCAGTGTTGGTGTCGAGCCATCTCGCCCGATTGTACTGTAGACCCGCCGCGTCATCGAAATATTCGCCAGTATAGAGATACGGATTTGCCGATGCACCACTATGATTTTCCAATCCACCATAAGCGGCATAGTCATAGGCATCGGTGACATTGCCCGCCGCGTCGGTTAGGACTCTGGTGCTGCCTAGCCCGTCGTCGTGGTAGTACGTCCCCTGACCCGCGCGGGTCATCTGGATGCGCTCGATGCCGTACAAATAGGTGGTCGTATCTGTAGCAGTTCCAAGCGTGGATTTTTCCTGCGCGACCTGCGCATACGGCAAATTGCTGTCGATTAAGTAAGCGACAGTCTTGCCGTCCGCCGTGGTTTTGCCGACCCTGTTGCCATTCGCGTCATACTGGTACGTCGCGACGCTGCTTGCCGTCGCCGCGATCCCGCCGCGCTTCACTTCGACCAGACGGTTGTTGCTGTCCCACGTGTACAGCGTGGTTTGCGTCGGCTCAACCTTCTGGGTCAGGTTGCCGTTGGCATCCCAGAGGTAGCTGGTGGTTGCGCTGATCGTGCCCGATGTTTTGGTCTCGCTGGTGAGGCGGTCGTCCGCGTCGTAGAGGTAACTCGTGACGGTTTTTGCCAAACCTTGGGTCTCGGTCTTGCTGGTGCGATTGCCTGTGCTGCCGTACGCATAGCTCGTGACTTTGGGCTGGGTCGGGTTCTTCGCATCGGTGTAGCTGTCCTGCGTCAGGCGGTTCAACGCGTCAAACGATTGCGGGCTACGCGAGGGGGCGTAGGTGCGGATTTATCCGCACGCTTTTTTGTTTAAAAATCAACATCATGCGAATGAATTCGCACCTACGGTGTGCGCCTAGCCAAGATAGGGGTAGAGAAAGGCTCTCGCCCTCCCCTCCCTCCGAACCGTGCGTGCGGTTCTCCCGCACACGGCTCTCCAGTTAGTGGTTTCCGCATCGTGGTTGGCTCGCCAGCATTCGGGTTTCAATTTCGGTGAAAAATCCCTATGCAGCGAATGGCGCGGTCGGTCTAGGTACTGACCGCCGCCCCCTTTGACACCGTTGCCAGTGCCGCCAACATACGTTTCACCCAGTTTATGCGCTCCTCCACATCCCTTTCGGTTGCGAGGGTCTCAGCTTGTTTAGCCAACATGGGCACTCTATTCGCTTTGCAT
>FZPZ01000073.1_pt1 | contig 17250 bp, 11 predicted proteins | sample 1534811 | NCBI WGS metagenome assembly FZPZ01 (sample SAMEA104161953, study PRJEB21768) | metagenome | biome: subterrestrial habitat; feature: phreatic zone; material: underground water | place: France | collected 2016-06-01 | depth 60 m | reverse complement strand
GGATTTGGGATGAAAAGTGTAAAAGCGCGACGGTTTGTTTCACCTTTCACGTTTCTCATTTCACCCGTCTCCTACACAGGCTGCAAAATCACCCCTGCCAATGGCGGCAAGGTGATTTCGGCGGAGTAGGGGAGTCCCATCCACGGGGTGTTTTCCGCTGTGATGCTGCCTGCGTTGCCGAGATTGCTGCCTGCGTAATACTCGGAATCACTGTTGAGGATTTCGCGGTATTGTCCCGCAATGGGCAAACCGATACGGTAATGTTTGCGGGGTAAGGGCGTGAGGTTGAGCGCGATAATCACCGTGTTGCCATCGCGCGCACGGCGTTGATAAGACAGCACCGATTTGGCTGCATCGGTACAGTCTATCCAACTAAACCCTTCAGACTGGAAGTCCAAATCATGCAGTGCGGGTAAGTCGCGATACAGTACGTTTAAGTTATGGCTCAGGTTGTGCATCCCACGGTGCAACTCTTGCCCTAACTGCCACCATTCCAATTCCCACTTGTCTTGCCATTCCCGCCCTTGGGCGAATTCGTTGCCCATAAAGTTGAGTTTTTTGCCAGGCGTGGTCATTTGATACACCATCAGCAAGCGCAGGTTGGCAAATTTCTGCCACGCGTCGCCTGGCATTTTGGCGAGTAAGGAACCTTTGCCATGCACGACTTCATCGTGCGAGAACGGCAGGATAAAGTTTTCACTGTAGGCGTAAATTTGCCCAAAAGTCAGTTGGTTATGGTGATAGCGACGGTAAATAGGATCGTGTTGGAAATAGCTAAGGGTGTCGTTCATCCAGCCCATATTCCATTTGAGCGAAAAGCCTAGTCCGCCCAAATAGGTGGGGCGCGACACGCCAGGCCATGAAGTCGATTCTTCCGCCATGGTCAGCGCACCAGGGAAATCTTCGTGCACCATGATGTTCATGGCACGCAAAAAGTCCACGGCTTCGAGGTTTTCACGTCCGCCGTATTTATTGGGTATCCATTGGTCGGCTTTGCGTGAATAGTCTAGATACAACATGGATGCCACGGCATCGACGCGTAAACCATCGAAGTGGAATTCTGACAACCAGAAATGCGCGCTGGACATCAAGAAACTTTTGACCTCGTTGCGCCCGTAATTGAAGATGTGCGTACCCCAATCTTGGTGAAAGCCTAAGCGCGGGTCTTCATGTTCATACAACGCCGTGCCATCAAAATGCGCCAAAGCGAAGCTGTCTTGCGGAAAATGTGCAGGTACCCAATCCAAAATCACGCCGATATTGGATTGATGACAGGCATCAATAAAGGCGCGCAATTCGTCAGGCGAACCAAAACGGCTGGTGGGTGCGAAATAGCCTGTTGCTTGATAACCCCATGATTCATCAAGTGGATGTTCCGAAACGGGCAGCAACTCGATATGGGTGTAGCCCATGCCTTTCACATAAGGGATTAAATCTTTTGACAGTTCGTGATAGCTATAGGGGCGACCATCAGGATGACGTTTCCAAGAGCCAGGATGCACTTCGTAAATGTTAATCGCACTATGCAGCCAGTCCCACTCGCCACGTTGCTGCATCCAAGCCGCATCTTGCCATTGATGGCGATGCGCGGTTGCGGCGAGTGCTGCGGTGTGGGGGCGATGTTCATAACCTTGGGCGTAAGGGTCGGTTTTGGTGATGATTTGCCCTGTTTCACGATTGCGAATTTCGTAGCGATACAGCGCGTGTTGGGCAATGTGGGGCAGGAAAATTTCCCACACGCCACTAGAGCCATGTAAACGCATAGGGTTTAAACGACCGTCCCATTGGTTAAATTCCCCGACCACGCTGACGCGCTCTGCATTGGGAGCCCACACTGCGAAGCGCACACCTTGTACGCCATTAACTTCAACCGCATGAGAACCCAGCATGTTATAGCCCTGGCGTAAGGTGCCTTCGCTAAATAAATGCAAGTCAAGTTCGGACAGATAGGCGGGGAATTGGTACGGATCGAAGCCATCGTGGCAGATCGAACCTTGGTAGATACGCACTTGGTAAGGGCGGGCGGGGGCGGTCGTGCCATGCCATTCAAAGATGCCCGCAGGATGAACCCGCTGAAAAGCCCCAATGCTCTCGCCTAATAATTCAATGTGGGTGGCATTAGGTTGATAAATGCGAATGACCCAATCTGTTTCGGTTTGATGGAGTCCCAAAAAACCAAAGGGGTCATGCAACCGCGCCTGTAATAGTGCATCAATCAAATTTTCCACCACGCTTCTCCTCAAATTTTACAGGGGAATCACCACGACTCCGCCCCGTTTCAATACACCCAGCTTGCCGCTTTTGCAGCGAGGGGCAACGATACCAGATTTATGCCCTAGCCGTGCAGCTCAAACGGGCGTATTGATTGCCGTCACCAAGGCTTGCAACTGGGCAAAATCAGGGTGCTGAACTTTCGCCTGCGCCAAGTTGCCCGAAAAATCCCAATCCACCGAACGCGCCCCGCTGTCCAACAACGCCCGAATTTCCGCCACCGCCTGCGGATACTCAGCGGGGAAATGCGCGTAGCGGTAAAGCCAGAGTTCCAAGCGTAATTCGGGTTCTTCTGGTTGTGCTGCAAACGCCTTGTCCAGCCATGCCCGTCCTTGCACCAAATCACCCGCTTGCAAATAAAGCTGGGATAAATTGCCCATTAAATTCGCATCGTTGGGATTAAGTTCCAAAGCGCGCAGGTACAGGGTTTGGGCTTGAGTGTAGTCTTTGCGGATGGTTTGCATAAACAGCGCGAAGTTGCCGAGGTTGTGAGCATCCTTGTCATCCGCTGCAATCGCCCGCTGATACAGGCTTTCCGCTTGATCGTAGTCTTTGCGGAAGGTTTCCATAAACGCCGCGAAGTTGCCGAGGTTGATGGCGTTATTGGGATCAGCTTCAATCGCCCGCTGATACAGACTTTCCGCTTGGTCGTAGTCTTGGCGGATGTTTTGCATAAACGCCGCGAAGTTGCCGAGGTTGTTGGCATGTTTGTCATCCGCCGCAATCGCCCGCTGATACAGGCTTTCCGCTTGATCGTAGTCCTTGCGAATGGTTTCCATAAACAGCGCGAAGTTGCCGAGCTTGCGGGCATGGTCGCCATCCGCTGCAATCGCCCGTCGATACAGGCTTTCCGCTTGGTCGTAATCTTTTCGAGTCTCGTGCATAAACACCGCAAATGCTCCAAGCCATGTTGCATCGTTCGGGTCTGCTTCAATCGCTTGCTGGTATAGCTTTTCCGCTAGATCGTAATTTTTATCAACATATTGAGCCTGTACGGCGAGATTGCCAAGTTGGTTGGCATTTTGCGGGTCTGGAGTTTGTGAGGTATTGGATAGTTGTGTCAGTAGTTCGGCAGGTAGCAATTCCCGCAGTTTGGTAAAAAATTGGTGCACATCTTCGTGCAGTTCGTCTGCGGTCATGCGTTGCGCGACGGTTTCACGGTTTAAGTTTAAGCCTGCAAAGCGTGATTTAAGTTGCTCGAACAAGGTGGCGTTGGGATTTTTCTCATTGCTGAACAAGAGCTTTTTGCCATCAACCACCGAAAAGATATTGGCACTGATTTCGCGCCAATTTTTATGTGCGGGTCGGGTTAGGTTTTCATCGGCAAAAAATTCGGTGATAAGGGGAGCGGCTTGGTCATGCCCTAGTTTTTTGGCTGCGGTGCGCAACCAAACATCGGTTACCAGCAAGTAGTTTTCGATATTTCTTCGCTTCCATTCAAACAAACTGGGATTGTCGGCGGGCGGATGAAAGGCTTTGTCGCTGTCGTCATAGTCAAACAGCATCAAGCGTTTAGCGTCAGGGACAATTTGGCGCAATGCTTTGAAATGTTGCTCGGCGGTAGCGAGCATAGTGTTTTTGTCGCCGCCGTGCATGGTTTTGAAATACACCAGACGCATGGCGTTCGCCATATCACACGCTTCTGCCCATGCGCGCAAAATCCGTTCGTCGTCCTCGCCTTCGACGTACAGAATAACGGGAGAGGAGAGCAGCGAGGTGATTTCTTGGTTGCTGACCTCGGACATCGCTTGCAAAACCGCAGGGGTGGATGCTACGCGGGTGGGTTTTTGCCCCAATAAAGACAAAATATCGCTGACATTTACGCCTTCAATAAACGCGTTGGCGTGCGTGGCAATGAGGAATTGTGTTTGCCGTTCGGTTGATTTTCGTTTAAAGAAAGACAGGATTTCGCGCTGTAAATTAACGTGTAAATGCGCATCGGGTTCGTCTAGCAAAATAGTATCTGGTTGATAACCATACAAAAAAGCCAGCAAAGTGAGGGTTTGATGAAAGCCACTGCCGCCCGCGATGATGTCGAATTTTTTATGGCTAGGCTGTTGCTGGTAATGCACCGCAATAAAAATATCCCGATCTGATTCGTATTCGGGCGGCAAAATTTTCACGCCAAACCAACGCGCCACGATGTCGGATAGTTCTTGCCATGCTTTCGGGTCTTCTTTTTTGACCCGCAACAGCAAGTTGCGTAGCACGCTGCCAGGTTGCCCTTTGCTGATTTGTTGGCGAATGGGGGAAACATCCAGCCATTTTTCTTGGGGTTCTAAACCCGAAAAAGGGGGAACGTAGGCGATTTTAGGGAAGTTGTCGCCGATTGCTTGATATGCGTCCCAACCGAGTTTGGGGCGTGCGTAAATCGTTTGCGCCGATTGATAACGCAGCTCAATGGCAAACTGCTTGGTTTCGCCATTGCGATCTTTCCATTCCACGTTCATTTCGATAAGCAGAATGCGAGGCTTTTTTTTGCCGTCTTTTTGTAAGATCGCAACGCGGTCAGTTTGATCTTTCCACAGCAAAATAAATTCAGGAACAGGGAGCGCGGTGAAGTTGGGCAAAATGACCTGCACCCCTTTTGCGCTGGAAGTGCGCTTGGCACGCCGAAATTCGTCTATGCAAAACTGCCAAATCGCCAACGCCTGTAACACGGTACTTTTGCCGCTGTTATTCCGTCCGACCAGCAAATCGAACTGGGTAAAGTCATACGTTTGTAAACGTACATTCTTAAAATTACGCAAGGTCAAACGGGTAATCATCACAGTCCTTGTTTTTGGGGCGAAGTTTAGTCGATTAAGCGCGCAAGCTTAATTCAGGGCGCGAGGGGATGGGATGTGGACGGGAAAAGGGAATTGCTTGCGATGGGGGCGAGTTCAAGTGGTAATTCATGCTTCTTTGTCCTTGTCTAATGTAGCGATTGTAAATGATAATGGTCGCATCACGGCAAAGTAAAAAAGAGAGGGCAAAAATGAGGACGGAATTAAGTTATTTGCAAAAAAAATATCAAAACGCTTCTGGTGACCCTGCACCCCGTTTTGTGAGTCGGATTACAAAAAATACGTATGCAATGGTGCTGGCGGGTGGACGGGGGAGCCGCTTGCATCAACTCACGGATTGGCGGGCGAAACCTGCTGTGCCTTTTGGGGGGAAATTTCGCATTATTGACTTTGTGTTATCCAATTGCGTGAACTCTGGCATCCGCCGTATCGGTGTCGCCACGCAATATAAATCCCACAGTTTGATTCAACATATTCAGCGCGGCTGGTCATTCCTGAACGGGCAGTTTGGCGAATATCTCGATTTGCTGCCCGCTCAACAACGTATTCATGAAGATCAGTGGTATCAAGGCACAGCGGATGCGGTGTTTCAAAACTTAGACATTATTCGTCAATCGGGGGCCGATTTCGTGTTGATTTTGGCGGGCGATCATGTGTATAAAATGGATTACGGTAAATTGCTGGCGTTCCATGTGGAAAATAAAGCCGATATGACCGTGGCGTGCTTGGAAGTGCCTGTGGCTGAGGCGACGGCTTTTGGCGTGATGGCGGTGGATGAAAATGCCCGCGTGGTTGAGTTTGCAGAAAAACCTGCCGAGCCTGCTTCTATTCCAGGTAAGCCTGGCGTATCGCTCGCCAGCATGGGGATTTACGTGTTTAACGCCAAATTCCTCTTTGAACAACTGATACGCGATGCGGATGATTCGCATTCTAGCCATGATTTTGGTAAGGATTTAATCCCGCATATGGTGGAAAAATACCGCGTGTTTGCCCAAAGTTTTGAAGAAAGCTGTGTGGGTATGAGCGAAGACAATACGCCGTATTGGCGCGATGTCGGGACGATAGACTCCTACTGGGAAGCCAGCATGGAGTTGACCAAAGTGGTACCCGATTTGAATATGTACGATCAAGAATGGCCCATTTGGACGCATCAAGAACAACTTCCGCCCGCTAAATTTGTGTTTGATGAACCTGAACGACGTGGCGTGGCAGTGGATTCGCTGGTGTCGGGCGGCTGTATTGTCAGCGGCTCCACGGTCAAACATTCTTTGTTGTTTTCAGATGTGCGGGTCAATAGCTACTCGCTGATCGAAGATTCGGTGTTGTTGCCCAATGTCGATGTCGGTCGTTATGTCACGCTGAAACGCGTGATTGTGGATAAAAATTGTAAAATTCCAGAAGGCTTGGAAGTCGGGGTCAATCCCGAAGAAGACCGTAAGCATTTCCACGTCAGTCCCAACGGCGTGACCTTGATTACGCCTGAAATGCTAGGGCAGGTTGTGCGTAGCATTCGTTAAATTCCACTCACTACACCCCGCTTCGGCGGGGTTTCCTTGTTATGAAAAAACCTGTTGACCTTATTTTTCTCTGGCACATGCACCAGCCAGATTACCGCGATTACGCCACAGGTGACTTTGTGCTGCCATGGACGTATTTGCACGCCATCAAGGATTACACCGATATGGCGTACCACTTGGAACGCTATCCCAACGTGCGCGCGGTCATCAATTTTGTGCCGATTTTGCTCGATCAACTGGATGACTACGCCGATCAGTTTGCCACGGGGCAGTTGCGCGATCCTTTGTTGCGCTTATTGGCGCATGATGACTCCTGTAAATTAACGCAAGAACAACGGAATTTGGTTTTGGAGGCCTGTTTTCGCAGTAATGATGCGAAAATGATTTCACCGTATCCTGCCTACAAACGTCTGCAAGCATTGCATGCGCAGATGAAAGCCTGTGGAGAAGTGGCGTTGACTTATCTGTCTGGACAATATATGGCGGATTTGCTGACGTGGTATCACCTCGCGTGGTTTGGCGAAAGCGTGCGGCGTGAGTATCCGCTGTTGTTGAAATTGATGGCGAAAGGGGAGGGTTTTACCCATCAAGATCGTATGTTATTGCTGGGGTTAATCGGTGAATTAGTGACGGGGGTGATTCCACGTTATCGTAAGTTGGCAGAAGCGGGGCAAATTGAAATCTCTGCCACGCCACATTACCATCCCCTCGCCCCGTTGTTGATTGATTTTGCCAGTGCGAAACAGGCGATGCCCAACGCGCCATTACCCGCAACTGCCTTCTACCCAGGCGGAAAACAACGTGTGGCAGCGCATATCACCAAGGCAAAACGCAGTCATGCTGCACGTTTTGGTAAAGTTCCTCATGGATTTTGGCCTGCGGAAGGGTCGATTTCGGACGAAAGTTTGGCGGTGATGACGGCAGAAGGTTGCCGTTGGATTGCCAGCGGTCAAGGCGTGTTAGCCAATAGTTTGCGCCAGAGTCATCAAGATACCTCGCATAAACAGGATTATCTCTATCGTCCGTATCAATATGTGCAAGGCGATGCCACGATGAGCTGTTTCTTTCGCGACGACCAGTTGTCGGATTTGATTGGTTTTGAGTATTCGCATTGGCATGGTCAAGATGCCGCACGCCATTTTGTGGAGCAAATTGACCAAGTGGGTCGTCATGCGCCTCACGGGGAAACCCCTGTGGTGAGCGTGATTTTGGATGGCGAAAATGCGTGGGAATACTATCCCTATAACGGTTTTTATTTCCTTGATGGACTGTATGCCGCGCTGGAGGCACAAAGCAATATCCACACGCATACTTATGAAGATTACCTGCGTCTCAGTACCTTGCGCACCGACAGCGCGAAGCCGCGTGCCTTGCCTAATTTAGTCGCGGGCAGTTGGGTCTATGGCAATTTCGCGACTTGGATTGGCAGTCGGGACAAGAACCGTGCATGGGATTTGTTGTGCGCTGCCAAGCACAGTTTTGATACCGTGACGGCAAGTGGACAACTCAATGCCGATGAGCAAGCAGCGGCTGAAGCACAGCTGTGTTCCTGCGAAAGCTCCGACTGGTTCTGGTGGTTTGGCGACGATAATCCGTCCCAATCGGTGCAAAGTTTTGACCGCTTGTACCGCCATAATTTGCGCGAACTGTATCGCTTGTTGAAGCTCGCACCCCCTGTTGAACTAGACACCCCCATCAGCCGAGGCGGTGGTTACGCCGAAGCAGGCGGTGCCATGCGGCGTGGGTCGGAGTAGTTATCTCGTAGGTGCGAATTTATTCGCACGTTTTTTGAAGCGCGTGCGAATCTGTCGCACCTACGGCAGGGCAGTAAAATAACGCAATTAAATCAAAAAATTAAAGAACAAATCTATCATGTCCAATACCATTTCTCTCTTATTCGGCGTTCACGCCCACCAACCTGTCGGTAATTTTCCTGAAGTCATCGACGACGCGCATTTCCGTTGTTACCGTCCCTTTTTGCAAGTGTTGCACCGCTTCCCTGACTTCCGTTTCGCGGTGCATTTCAGCGGTTGGTTGCTGGATTATTTGGAAGCTAAATTCCCTGAAGATATGGCGTTATTGCAAGAGATGGTGGCACGCGGGCAGGTGGAAATGTTTGGCGCGGGCGACACCGAACCCGTGTTGGCGGTGATTCCTGAGCAAGACCGCTTCGGGCAATTGACGCGTTTTTCCGATAAATTGGAAGCGCGCTACGGGCAACGTCCGCAAGGCGCGTGGTTGACCGAGCGCGTGTGGGAAGCCACCGTCGTGCCATCCTTGGCGGATGCGGGCATTCGTTATGTGACCGTCGATGACTATCATTTCCTGTGCGCGGGTAAAGAAATGGCGGACTTGAATGGCTATTACACCACCGAAGAAGGCGGTAAGCCTTTGGATTTATTCCCGATTTCAGAAGGTTTGCGCTATCGCATCCCGTTCGCACCCGCGCACGAAGTGGTCAGCTATATGGAATGGCTGGCGGATCAGGGGCAAAATGCGGCGGCGGTGTATTTTGACGACATCGAAAAATTTGGCATCTGGCCCGAAACCTACGAATGGGTTTACGAGAAGAAATGGCTAGAAAACTTTATCGTCGGCGTGTTGGCTTCGCAAAAAATCAAACCGCGCACTTATCAGGATTACCACGATACGGTGAAAACCCGTGGCATCGTGTATTTGCCGACCACGTCCTACATTGAAATGAATGAATGGACGTTGCCTGCCACGGCAGCGGCGCGTTATGCCGATTTGGTGGCACGCGAAAAAGTATCAGGTCGCTACGAAGAGCATAAAGCCAACATTCGCGGCGGTATCTGGAAGAATTTCTTCACCCGTTATCCTGAATCTAACTGGATGCACAAACGGATGCAAAGTCTGTCGCTGCGCGTCGCCCAATTGCCCGACGGCAAATGCAGCGCGGATTTGCTGGATGATTTATACGAAGCCCAAGCTAACGATGCGTATTGGCACGGCTTGTTCGGCGGCTTGTATTTGCCGCATTTGCGCCGTGCGGTTTATAACGCCATCGTGCGTTTGGAAGCTAAACTTGACCAACTGACCCCGCGTATCGTACCCGCGCTCAGCGATTATGATCGCGATGGCACGGACGAATATGCGATTTACAATCATGCCTTGCAAGCCATCGTCAAATTGGATGGACACGCGGGCATTTGCGAATTGGACGACTACCGCTTGAATCACAACTTTGGTGACACGTTGCGTCGTCAAACCGAACATTATTTTGCCAAGATCCAACAAAGCCAAGCGGCATCGGAACACGCAGGCGACGGTATTGCCAACCCGCATGACCGCGTGTCTTTTAAACACGAAATTTCCCATGCGGATTTATTGACTGACTTGACCCCCCAAGGCTTGTTCACCGAAACTTTGCAAACAGCGCAAGGCTGTCAGCCGATTAACTGCTATGAGTTGGTGGCATTTGATGAAGATACGCTGCAATTCCAAGCTAATTTGGCAAGCGGCGGCATCCTCCACAAAACCCTGCAACTCAGTGAAAACAGCATCGAAGCGCGCTACACATGTGCCGAACTGGCAACGGGTGAAGTCGCCGTGCGCCTGCTGCTGGCAATGCCCAGTTGCGACGGTTACGCAGGACGATTTGTCGCCACCGACAACACCATCTTAGGCGGCTTGGGGCAGCCGTTATTGTTGAATGATGTCAATGGCTTGACGCTAGACGACGGTGTGCTGGGTGGCCATATCATCCTCGCGACTTCTCATCCCGTGACGATTAACGCACAACCTTATTTCACCGTCTCCCAATCCGAAGCAGGCTTTGAAAAAATCATGCAAGCGGTTGAAATTACAATGACTTTTACGGTCGGTGCGGAGGTGTTTAGTTTGAATTTGGAAGTCAATAAAGGACAAAAGGCGGTTTAAAGGGTAGGGCGGTTTCGCGTAGCAAACCGCCATTCGGGGTAATGGTGGATTGGCTACGGCGAATCCATCTTGCGAGTAGATGGTTGTTCATGGACAAGCGCGCATCATTTACGCAGTGACTTTTCAGTCATTGCATTTACACAAGTCAGCAAATCATTTTCAAATTGTACAAACGCGGATAACTTCCTTAATTGCGAAAAATCGCTGATCAACTCTGCCACGCGATGGCGGCACGATTCAGGGCGGAATTTTTTGAGTCGTCCTGTGGGGAGTTCACTTGCTAATCTAAGTTGTTCAAAGAGCCGCTCTTTGGGATCAGGAATATGTTCTAGCCGTTCAGGTTTTGGAATATCCAACGAGATTTTTCCGTTGGGGTTGCCTGCTGCTGCTCGAATGGCTTGTTCATCAATCAGTAGCCATGCTTCTGTCATCCGAATTGGCACAATGGGAATGTAGCGTTTGTTTAACTTGGTTAAATCACTGTGAATTTCTGCAATACGCTCGGCAATTGCCTGCGCTTCAGCATCTCGGTGTACCAACAAAATATCGCATTCATATACTTTCACAGCGGCTTCGGCTCGTCGAAACAACCCTAAACTAGCCTTCAGTGTCATATCTGCGTGTTGTCCGCTGAAGCGGATATTGGGCACTTGCTCCAACACCCAGTCGATAATGGGCATCAGTGTTTTGTCAGAAGAACCATCGGTGAGTAAGGTGTAAGAGAGATTCATGACCCAGAAGTGTTTGATACATAGTCAAACAAACCCATTTGCTTCGCGCTTTCTCTGACCGTCTTAATTGGACTGTGACTAGATGCTATGGACTTTACAATAGGTTCGTCGGTTAAAAAACTTAACAAATCGGATTTTGAAATAATTCGCATGGATTTAACCAGTGATGCTTCTCGCAGCGCACGCCATGTGCCATCGAGACAGCAAAATTCGGCAACGGTTGACCCATTTTCTTTGACTGGGCGAGTGATAATCAACGTGTCATATGGGAGTGAGCTGACTACGCTAGGCGAGTGCGTGTTGATAATCACTTGACGAAATGGATTGTCTATTGGGTCTGCCGCCTCATCGGCATCAACCGCAATGGATTGAAGCAATTTAAGAATGGCTGATATTCTGGAGGGATGGATGCCGTTTTCTGGTTCTTCGAGGCAGATTAACCGCCCTGCTTCAGGGTCTGCACTCATCACAGCAAGTGCTAAAAATCGCAATGTACCATCGGATAAAGCACGGGCAGGATGCGTCACGCCTCCTCGACTCGTTACCATTAACGTGTTGAGTCTGCGACCTTCATCTTGATCGACGCTAACAGATTTGACATCCGAAATTAAATTCGCCAGTTGATTCGCAACGCGTGCTGCGGCATTCAGTCTTAATAAAGTCGCTGGTAAATGTGCGCCATTTGCTGCGACTTTTGCCTCTGCTGAAAAGTTATCAGGTTGTCTCAAGGCACTCGGTTCTAATTGAAGCAACGACCAAGATTGCATTTCACGACGTGCTGCCAACACCGTAGGATGCGAATCCGTGTTAATCCCCCCCAGAATGCTTTTAGGAGAAGTTGCTGCGGGTACGCGAAAAGGGCGACCTTGGCTACCATCCTGATGTAAATTGATTGTGGCTTGTCCTTTTTCAACTACCGTGGATATTAAATCTGTACTCCGCTTTCCTTCCAAAATAGAATCCCGAAAAGCGGGGCTATGTGGAAATCCCAACAACCGCCGAGCGTGTCCTTTCTGAATATAACTAAGTTTTTCTTCAACAATTTCAATGCGTTCGGTCGTCGTTGTACTCTTTGGTACATATTTCAAGGTGAGGTTGTATCGCAAAAAAGTGGTGGAGGGATTGGCTTGTCGTCCAAAATCATCCGTAACGACTTTTGGAACAACGAAATCAGCTTCAAACGACATATTCTCAACAGAAACAGAGGTGGTTTGATGAAAAATCGCCCGCAAATCGCCCGAACGTCCCATTGGGTCACGGACGCGAGCCGCTGCTTCCATCAGTGAATAGTCTGCCAAGTCACGTAAAAACATAATGGCATCAAACAAATTCGACTTGCCCACGCCATTTGTCCCCGCTATACAGGTAAATGGACCGAATGCAATTTCTACGTCCGAGAGGTTTTTAAAGCCATTGATGTGCAGTCTGGTGAGCATTTTTTTAACCAAGGTAATTATCTAAGCATGGGCAAAGCCGTTCAGTTTGGCTTGAAAACACAATCCAAACCAAACTTACTTCACCCCCGCAGGCACCACCGCCACGCCAGACACGGGTTCAATTTCATCCTCATATTCCTCATATTTTTCACGCGGGGGATTGCCGTCATAGACGAGGTTTTTGCGATTGGCTAGGTAGCTGTCGCGTAGGAATTGGTAGCGATCTAGTGCGGCTTCGTCTAGGAGCTTTTCGTTTTCCAGCAGTTGGGCACGGCGGTTAATCGCCTTGGTGAGTATCATTTGATTGCGAGTGGGAATATGTTGGGTATTGCTAATCGGGCTGGCGAGACTGTCAGGATAGAGTCCTAGCGTATCGCGCAAAGTACTAGAGCCTAAGAACGGTAATACCAGATAAGGGCCATCACCAAAGCCCCAGTAGCCTAAGGTTTGTCCGAAATCTTCGTTGTGTTTGGGGAGTCTATCTGAAGCTACATCCACCAAGCCACCGATGCCGATGGTGGTATTGACCAATACGCGCATCCCATCGGAGAAGCCTTGCTTCAGTTTGAATTGCAGCAGGTCATTGAAGGTGACGAGGACATCATCCAGATTGGAAAAAAAGTTGCTGACCATAATTTTGCCTGTGTCGGGCATCACGGCGTGATAGCCTTTCGCCAAGGGTTTTGCTAAGCCTTTATCCACTTTGTCGTTAAAGGAATAAACGCCGCGATTGAAGGATTCAAACGGGTCGGCGGGGTTTTTATTGGGGACGCTGCCGCACGCGGTGAGGGCGAGGCTGCTGATTAAAATAAGAATGCGAAATAGATTCATGCTGGTCTTGATTACGGATGAGGATGATGGGGGGCTAAGAGTTCGCCGATATGTAAGGTAAATTGACCTTGCTTGCGATCGGCAAAATAACTTTCTAAGCTGAGTTTGATGGGGCGAAAGGCAATTTCGTTCCATGGAATGTCAGCTTCGCTAAAAAGTTTGACTTCCAAGCTCTCTTCGCCCGCTGAAAAGTCTAAATTTAACAAGGTGGCACGAAACAGTAAGTGCACTTGGTTGATATAGGGCAGGCTGTACATGGAAAATAAGTCGCCTAAGGCAATGTCTGCATGGGCTTCTTCTTGGGTTTCGCGAATCGCGGCGGCTCCTGTGCTTTCGCCATTTTCCATAAACCCTCCTGGTAGCGTCCATAAGCCATAACGCGGCTCAATGGCGCGGCGGCAGAGCAGGATTTTATCTTCCCAAACAGGAATCGAACCCACGACCAAATTGGGGTTTTGGTAGTGGATCATATTGCACGCCGTGCAGATAAAGCGCGGACGGCTGTCATCGTGAGGGATGCGCCAGACGACGGGCGCGCCACAAGCAGAGCAGAATTTCATTTCCAGAATTGCCACCAGATTTTTTCAGGTTGATTAGACAGCAGGGATACGGTTGCCCCACCATTTTTGCTTAAAATCAGTTGTGCATCATCGCGCAATTGCGTCAAGCCCATTGCATCATAGCCTTGTACCAAAACATTTAGGGCATCGTGCGTGGCGGGGCTATTCGGATACTTGGTCAGCACATCTTGCGCACGATTGACGGCGGAAAGATACGCACCACGGCGTAAGTAATAGCCCGCAATATGCAAATCATGTTTTGCTAAGGTATTGATTAAGTACTGCATTCTCACTTTAGCATCAGGGGTGTAGCGGCTGTTTGGATAGCGCGTTACCAATTCTTTAAAATTATCGAAGGATTCTTGCAAGGTATGCGGATCGCGTTCACTGGGGTCTTGACCGCCAATATTGTTGAGTATGCTGCCTTCACCTTCAAAATTCACCAGCCCTTTGAGATAATAGGCGTAATCCACATGCGGATTATTGGGGAATTGCTTGATAAAACGATCCGCCGTGGCAATCGCAGGCGCGGGTTCCCCTTGGCGATAGTAAGCGTAAGCCATTTCTAGCATGGCTTGTTGCGCAAAATTGCCGTAAGGGTAGCGTGCTTGCAGCCTTTCGTAGCGTTTTAGCGAGGTGGAATACTCGCCATCATTGAGGTTGGTTTTCGCTTCTTGATACAATTCTTCTGCCGAAATGGCTTTAGTATTGGGGTCGCCTTCAGGTAAGGGTTCAAAAACGCTACAAGCAGCTAACGTAAGCAACAAAAAAACGGCTAAACTATGGCGCATGACAAATCCAGAAAAAAATTTGCGCGATTATAACGCGTGTCCCGATGGTGTGCTGTATTTACCCGATGACGAATTGCTACTTGATGCGGATGAGACGGAATATTTATCCTCCCCGCATGAGGGTATGGCCGCCATACACACTGAAATTCAATCCCTAAAAATCCCCACGGCATGTGGTGGGCTGCGCTTGGATCAAGCCTTGGTGAAGCTGTTTCCCGATTATTCACGTAGTCGGCTACAAAGCTGGATTACCCATCAGCAAGTAACCATCGAGGGTTTACCCGCCACGCCGAAACAAAAGGTGTGGGGCGGGGAAGCCTTGGTGGTGATGCCGCAAGCTCATCCTGCGGAGCAGCCCTATCAAGCCGAAGACATCGCCTTGGACATCTTGTATGAAGATGACACCTTGATGGTGATTAACAAACCCGTGGGGCTGGTGGTACACCCTGGCAGTGGCAATTGGGACGGCACCTTGCTGAATGCCTTGTTACATCACGCCCCCCAACTGGCAGAAGTACCGCGTGCAGGCATTGTGCATCGTTTAGATAAAGACACCAGTGGGCTGCTGGTGGTTGCCAAAAGTCTCATCGCACAAACGCATCTGGTGCGTCAATTACAAGACCGCAGTGTTAAACGCGAATATCTGGCGTTGGTGCATGGTGAATTACAGGGTTCAGGTAAAGTTGATGCCCCTATTGGTCGTCATCCTACGCAACGCGTGAAAATGGCGGTCATCCCTGAAGGCAAGCCTGCGGTCACGCATTATCAAATCATCACGCGGTATCCCAGTTGTACGCTGGTGCGTTGTCGCTTGGAAACGGGGCGGACGCATCAGATTCGCGTGCATCTTGCGCACTTGAACTATCCTTTGGTGGGCGACCGTGTGTATCTCAAAGGCGCACAAAAATGTGTCCCCGAATTACGCACGCTACTCAACGGCTTTCCGCGTCAGGCTTTACACGCCACACGTTTAGCGGTCATTCATCCTGTCACCAATGAGTTGATGGAATGGCACGTGGATATGCCACAGGATATGCAAGACTTGTTAGCTAAAATTGCCGAGGTGGTGATGGCTATTTAACATGCCGTCGCGCAAGGGTGTATGCTGCCGCACTCGCCTCGCAAGAGGACTTGATGCGGAGAAATACCCCGCTTTTACGCCATCGTTGCGGGTTGTGGGGGGGGATTTGAATGTCGCGGGCTGTTTTTCGCTATTCCCGCGCGATACGGGAATAGCGAACGGCGACTTATTTTTCGTCTAGCTTCAGGGCAAGGTAGGATGCGCGCTCACTGCGTCGAATGAGCAATGCCACATTGCGCCCTTTGGCGATGGGTTTGAGGATGTCATTGAGCTGTCTTCCTGAACGCAAGGGAAGATTGCCGATAGCAATCACCACATCACCTGCTTGCAAGCCCGCCGCACGTGCAGCTAGGCTCGTGACGGTCACAATCGTCAAGCCTGCTTCATCTGGACTAGGATCCGTCACCGCGATCCCTAAGCGTGCGATACTCTCGCCGTCTGTTGGGTTGTTTTGTGCGAGGTGAGTGGGTTTGTTTTCATCGGACACTTTTGCGATTTGCACGGTGACTTGTTTTAAGGCACCTTTGCGCCACAGCTCCATCACGACTTTGCTGCCAGGTCGAGCCGCTGCCACGAGGCGTGGCAAATCCTCAGAAGAATTAACCACCTTGCCATCAAATTTGAGCACCACATCACTCGCCTCAATACCCGCTTTATCCGCCGCACCGTCCTTTTCAACATCACTGATTAACGCGCCTGTGGCGACACTCAAGCCAAACGACTCCGCTAATTCGCGCGTCATAGACTGAATCGTGACCCCAATCCGCCCCCGCGTTACTTTGCCTGTGCGGCGCAATTGGTCTGATACTTGCATCGCGACATCAATTGGAATCGCAAAAGACAAGCCCATGGATCCACCCGAACGGGTATAAATTTGCGAGTTAATGCCGATCACTTCGCCTGCCATATTGAACAGCGGGCCGCCAGAATTACCAGGGTTAATGGCGACATCGGTTTGAATAAAAGAGACTAAATTATCTTTGGGCAAAGTGCGCCCCTTCGCGCTCACAATCCCTGCGGTCACACTGCTATCAAAGCCAAACGGTGAGCCAATGGCAATGACCCATTCGCCGACTTTCAATTTGCTAGGACTCCCTATCGTCATTTTAGGTAAGCCAGTCGCCTCAATTTTGAGTACCGCCACATCAGTCCGTTTATCGGCACCGATGACTTTGGCTTGGAATTCGCGCTTGTCCGTTAAACGCACTGTAATTTTTTCGGCACTCTCCACCACGTGCGCATTGGTCAAAATATAGCCATCACTGCTAATAACTAACGTTTCTGGGTTCGTTTTTTGGTCGAAAGCAAAGCCAACTAATTGTTTAAATTTAATTATTTTAATTAAA
>FZPZ01000070.1_pt1 | contig 17340 bp, 22 predicted proteins | sample 1534811 | NCBI WGS metagenome assembly FZPZ01 (sample SAMEA104161953, study PRJEB21768) | metagenome | biome: subterrestrial habitat; feature: phreatic zone; material: underground water | place: France | collected 2016-06-01 | depth 60 m | reverse complement strand
ATAGTGTTTTTTTAAAGTCATTGCCTATATTGCACTAACTTTACAGACTTGTGTAGATACCTATGCCTTCAAGGGGAGGGCTGGGGTGGGGATGGGGTAGAGATGAAGGCTTAGGCAGTAAATTCCGCCGCCAACATCCGTATCTGGTACAGGAAGCAGGATTTCGTGTGTTGCGGTTTTGGAACAACCCAATTTGCAAGAAACAGGCACGGTGGTCGAGACGATCTGGATGGCTTTACAGAACGCGGCGGTTGTACCCCATCCCCACCCCAACCCTCCCCTTGAAGGGGAGGGAGATTGCTCACTTGTGCCACGATGACCCACTATAAATCACATAGAGCCAAAAAAGCCCAACACGCGTGCCATTAGGCAAGTTTGTTGGGCTTTGTGCTGTGTGGGGCAATACGGTTTAGGTCAAATATCGCAGATAGAGGTAGATATGTGAAATAACGATGGAAATCAACATCAGCGGGAAGGCGATTTTGATAAAGGTGGCGAAGCGTATGGGCGTACCTGCTTGTTCGGCAATGCCCGCTACCACTAAGTTGGCGGATGCGCCCACCAACGTGCCATTGCCGCCCAAACAGGCACCCAGTGCCAATGCCCACCACAGCGGCATGATGGCTTGCTCGCCGCCCATGGCGGGGGCTAAGGATTTAATCAGCGGAATCATGGTGGCGACAAACGGGATGTTGTCCACAAAAGCCGAAGCAATGGCTGAACCCCACAAAATAGACAGTGCGGTGGTGGTGAGATTGCCTTCGGTCATACTTAACAAGCCATGCGCCATCGCGGAAATCAAGCCAGCCTGCTCGATGCCATATACAGCGATAAACAGCCCGATAAAGAAGAATAACGTCACCCATTCCACTTCAATCAAGGCGTGATGTACGCGTTTACCTTGGGTTTCAGGATCGCTGCCAAAGTTTTCCAGCAACAACAACATTGCCGCGCCAAACAACGCGATGGTGGCAGGTTCTAAATGCAACACCCCGTGCATCATAAAGCCCGCAATGACCAAGCTAAAAATGAACAAGGCTTGTTTTAGCAACTTCCAATCGGTAATCGCTTCGATTTCATTAAAACGCATCACCCGTTCGCGGTCTGCCATGGTGGCGACAAAGTCTTTACGCCATATCCACCAAATGGGCAGCAGGGTTGCAATGGCAACTAAAGGAATAATCGGGGCGAGATTCAATAAAAAGTCATTAAAGCTGAGATTAGCGGCGGAACCGATCATGATATTGGGCGGGTCGCCAATCAAGGTGGCCGTCCCGCCAATGTTGGACATAAAGATAATGGCGAAGAGATAAGGATAGGGTTTGATTTTGAGTTCTTCGGTGATGAGCAGAATCACGGGGGTGACGAGTAACACGGTGGTCACGTTATCCAGTAGCGCGGAAAATAGGGCGGTGACAACCGACATCATCAGCATAATGCCAATCGGGTGAGCGTTGACTTTCTTGGCAATCCAGATGGCGACAAATTGAAACACGCCGCTTTTCTTGGTAATGGAGACGATGAGCATCATGCCAATCAGCAATCCCAAGGTGTTGAAATCAATACCGCGTATGGCGGCTTCTTGGGTGAGAATGCCGCATAAAATCATCAGTCCACCGCCCAGTAAGGCGACAATGGCGCGGTTAATGCGTTCGGAAATAATGACTGCGTAAGTCGCGATAAAAATGCCCGTGGCAAGCCACAAGGGATTCAGACCAAACAGGGTGTGGATAGCTTCATTGTGCATCATCGACCCCTTGACATACTTTGGCTAATAAGTGGGCACTGGTTACCGTGCCAATAAAATGATGAGATGCTTTATCCACCACAGGAATGTCGTTTTCTCCACGATACAAATGCAAGACCAGTTCTAACAAGGGGGTGTCGGGATAAGCAATACGCACCTCCTTTTCCACCACGTCGCTGATTAAGCGCGTGCCTTGTTCCGCCATTTTTTCGCACAAGGTTTCCATGGGGTCGGAAACAAAGCCTAAATCACTGACCCCGCCCTCAATCAAGGCGGCTCTAGGCAACAGCAAAGCGAGCAAACGATTCACACTGAAGATGCCAAGATAACGTCCACTGGCATTCACCACAGGTAAAGCGGAGAGCTTGGTTTCCAGCAAAAGCTGTGCCGCATCGGCGATGGTGCTGTCATCACGGATCGTCACACTATTAGGGTCAATCAAATCGCGGATGGTCATGGTGTGTCCTTTAAGTTATTCATCGTCATCGCCCACCATCTGCCGACGGGGAACGGTGGCAGGGTCAGCGGTGATGGCGCGGTATATTTCAATGCGATCCCCTGCTTTGAGCGAATCATCCAATTCAGCGACTTTACCAAAAATACCGACTGCACAGGTTGCAATGTCGATATTGGGGAATTTACGCAAGATGCCTGATTGCTCAATCGCATTTTGCACGGTGGCATCTTCAGGCACTTCAATACGCAACCACAATTGTTGCGCGGGTTCGGAATACGCGACACCTATTTGCATGATGGTCTCCTAAAGGGTGAGTGCAGCGATCTGTTCAGCGCGCGCAGCACGACGCAGGTCCAACACCCGCTTGGCTGCGAGCAATAATCCCACCACCATAAAACCACCAGGCGGCAAAATCATCAACAAAAATCCTTTGTAATCAGGGATGACCGTAGTTTCCAGAAAGGCAAAAGCCGAGCCAAGTAGCAGGTGCGCATTGGCGAATAAGGTGCCACTGCCCAATACTTCTCGCACGCCGCCAATCACAACCAACGAGGCAGTGAAGCCTAAGCCCATCATCAGTCCATCCAATGCCGAATCGGTGATATTGGATTTTGAAGCAAAGGCCTCCGCACGCCCCAAAATGGCACAATTCACCACAATTAACGCAATAAACAAACCCAATACTTTGTATAACTCATGCGCCCACGCATTCAAACTCATATCCACTAAAGTCACTAAGGTCGCAATTAGCACGATATACACGGGAATACGCACTTCCGCACTGACCAGATGGCGCACCGCAGAAATAATCATATTGGAGAAAACCAATACCGCCGTAGTCGCCAGCCCCATCCCTAATCCATTGGTGACGGAACTGGTGACCGCCAGCGTGGGACACAATGCCAACATCTGCACAAAAACGACATTGTTATCCCATAGACCATTGCGGGTAATCTGGATATATTTCTCGTTCATGGCTTGCCTCCTGTTTCATCGAGTAAGGTGCTGCGTTCTTTTTCAAAGAAGACCAACCCGCCTTTGACGGCTTTCACCACCGCACGCGGCGTAATGGTTGCCCCTGCGAATTGGTCAAACACCCCACCATCTTTTTTCACCGCCCATAAGTCGGCTACGGGATTACCCAAAAATTTGCCGTCAAAGCTAAATATCCATTTGGTTTTGGCAGGTTCTATTTTGTCGCCTAGCCCTGGGGTTTCTGTGTGTTTGAGGATGCGAACGCCCAGAATTTTGCCCTCACGAGACACCCCCATCACGCAAACAATAGGACCTGCGTAGCCGTGACCGATGACGCGATACACCACCGCATCCACTTTGCCCGCGTGGCGCGCCCGATAAACCGTCACCTCTCCCTCTGGGCTAGGTAAAACCACGGTGTCTTTGGTGACATCATTGTCATATTGACCTGGCAACACAATGGCGAGTGATTGTTTTAAATCTAAGGCTTCCGCTTTGCGAATGTCGGCTTCGGTCGCACGAGATGCAAAAGCCAAGACTGCACTGGTCAATAAGGCGGTTCCGCCTAAAAGTATGCCTTGATAACTGAGTTTGCCACGCAATTGTTCGAGACTCATCTTATGACTCCTTATTCACGGGCAGTGCAGCCCCTTTTCGGTCACGCCCATAAATACGGGGTTTGACGTATTGATCAATCAGCGGGGTGGCCGAATTCATCAGCAGTACGGCAAATGCCACGCCTTCTGGATAGCCACCCCATGTGCGGATAATCCAAGTGAGCAGCCCGCAGCCTAAACCAAAAATAAATTGTCCCAAGGCGGTATTGGGCGAGGTCACAGGATCGGTGACGATAAAGAACGCCCCTAGCATGAGACCGCCGCTGAGCAAATGCACCATGGGCCCTGCATAATGATTGCCGTCAATGGCATGAAACAACAGTGCGGGGACGGCGACTCCCAACAACATGGCAACGGGCGCGTGCCACGTGATGATGCGACGGGCGATTAAGAACAGCCCCCCTGCCAATAACAACAAGGTGGCGGTTTCCCCCATGCTACCGATGCGGTTGCCGACCAATCCGTCTAACATTGAAAAATGTCCGATTAAAGAGCTGTCCACGCCCACGCCACGGGTCAGTTCAGTTTTGATATGTCCTAACACCGACGCGCTTGCCATGCCATCGACGGGGGACACCCATATGGTCATTTCTAGCGGGAAAGAAATTAACAGCATCACCCGCGCTGCCATGGCAGGATTAAATACGTTTTGCCCCAATCCGCCGAAAATCTGCTTGCCGATAATGACCGCGAACAAACTGCCCAATACAACTAACCACCAGGGTGCGGTGGGTGGTAAAGAGATTGCCAATAACCACGCGGTCAATATGCCAGAACCATCTTGTAGTGCGGGGCGCACGGGGCGAGACTGCATGCGCAAGATCAAGGTTTCGCCAAGTATGGCGGTCACCACGGCAACCAGCCACAACAGCACAGCCGACCAACCATAGAGCCCAAAGCCATACAACGTTGCGGGAACCAACGCCAACATCACCGTCACCATAACCTTGGTGATGGAGACGGGCGCGTGGGCGTGGGGTGAATGCGCAATGGGATTCATACAGCCTCCGTAGTTAATTTTGCTGCGGCGCGCTCTTTGGCTTCACGCGCGGCTTTACGTTTTGCGGCGGCTTCAGCACGCGCCCGCTCAATGCGTGCAATACGCTCGGTACGGGCTTCTGCTAATTTTTTAGTGGACTCTTGTTTGAGTTTGCTGCGTTCTTGTGCGGCAAGATCCCCTTTGGCGTAATTAAAGTAATGCACCAAAGGAATATGCGCGGGGCAAACATAAGAGCACGAGCCACACGCAATGCAATCGCGCAGCCCTAATTCAACTGCGCCCGTCAAATCGGATACGCGTATATGCGCTGCCATTTCCAGTGGCAGCAAGCCCACGGGGCAAGCGCGTACACAGGTGGCACAACGAATACACGGCGAAGCTTCTGCTTGCCCTACTTCACTGGCGGTCAGTGCCAGCACGCCACTGGTGCCTTTGAGTACAGGCACCTGCGTATTGGTAAATTGCTGCCCCATCATCGGGCCGCCCAATACCAAGCGCGTCGCGGGCAAATGATAGCCCCCCGCAAAATCAATCAATTCCTGTACAGGGGTTCCGATTAAGGCTTCCACATTACACGGTTGATTCAATGCCCCGCCGCTTACCGTGATAATGCGCGAAATCAACGGACGACCCAAACGGATGGCTTGTTGTACCGCATACGCCGTCGCCACGTTATGCACCAACACGCCTATATCCGCAGGGCGACCACCCGCAGGAATTTCATTGCCTGTCAGCACTTGAATAATCTGCTTTTCAGAACCCATGGGATACATGCTGGGCATGGAGACCACTTTGACCAAGGTTCCCTTAGCCGCCTGTTGCATGGCAGCAATCGCATCAGGTTTATTGTCTTCAATGCCGACTAACACGGTTTTCGCTTCCACCGCCAAGGCGATTAAACGAATCCCCTCAATAATCTGATCTGCTCGTTCGCGCATAATGAGGTTGTCGCAGGTGAGATAAGGCTCACATTCTCCGCCATTCATAATCAGCGTTTGCACCCCACTGTTGCGGCTTAGATTGAGCTTAAGCGCGGCTGGGAAAGTAGCCCCGCCTAAGCCGACAATCCCCGCAGCCCCGACGCGCGCAGCAATGTCTGCGGGCGCGAGGGCAAAGGGATCAGCGACGGTTGGTGTTTCAATCCATTGCTCTTTCCCATCACTTGCGAGCGTCATGGTCGGCGCGGTCAAGCCCGAAGGATGGGGGGATGCCCAATCGCCTAATGCGGTAATCGTGCCCGAAGTCGGCGCGTGTATCGCAGCCGAAACATTCCCTTGGGCGGTGGCAATCACCTGACCTTTCAATACACGGTCACCCACTTGCACCACGGGGGCGGCGGGCGCACCAATATGTTGCTGCAACGACAAATATAAATGCTTGGGGAGCGGTAATTCCCGAATCACATGCAACGCTGACAGGGCTTTATGACCTTCAGGATGCACGCCCCCACGGAGATTAAATAATTTCATGCCGTCACCTCTTGCGGTTTGTGCCAGTGCCATGATTGCAACGTGGTCGGAATGGGTTGTAGTTTGATGGATTCGGTTGGACACACGGCTTCGCACTTGCCGCACGCCGTGCAGGCTTCGCGAAACACGGAGTGAATTTGTTGCGCCGCGCCCATAATGGCATCCGTGGGACAGACCTTAAAGCAGCGGGTGCAACCGATGCAGATTTCTTCTTTCACCTCCGCCATCATGGGGGTCACGTCTTTTACCCCTGTAAGATCCGCGTCAATACCCAGTTTTGCGGATAAAGCGAGTACAACGGCGCGCCCCCCTGGCGGACATAAAGTGATGGGTGCGCTGCCCTCTGCCAAAGCTTGGGCGGCTCCCGTGCAACCAGGAAAGCCGCACTGACCACATTGTGCGCCTGGTAGGAGTTGTTCAATTTCAGCAACCAGCGGGTTGCCTTCGACTTTAAAATAGCGTGCGGCTAAGCCCAGTAGTAGCCCAAAGACTATGCCGAGTACCGTTAAGCTGATGATGGCTGGAAGTAACATGTCACCGTTCCTTAATGGCTGGCTAAACCAGCAAAACCCATAAATGCCAGCGATAACAAACCCGCCACCACAAAACCAATCGGTGCGCCGCTAAAAGCGGGTGGGACTTGTGCTAACGACAATCTGATGCGCAATCCTGTGAACAACAGCATGACCAAAGTGAAACCAACCGCCGAACCAAAGCCATACAGCAAGCTGTGCATAAAGCTGTTTTTCTCTTGTACGTTGAGCAAAGCGACACCCAATACGGCGCAATTGGTGGTGATAAGGGGTAAATAAATACCCAGCACTTGATACAGCGCGGGACTGCTTTTGCGAATGACCATCTCGGTGAATTGCACCACGGCAGCAATCGTCATAATGAACGCGAGGATACGTAAATACTCAATCCCTAAAGGCACGAGCAACCAATGCTCTAACATCCATGTACCCGCAGTAGTCAGTGTTAAGACAAACGTGGTGGCCATGCCCATGCCCAGCGCGCCGTCCATCTTCTTGGACACGCCCATAAAAGCGCACAGCCCTAAGAACTTCACCAGCACCACATTGTTCACCAATGCGGTACTAAGCAGCAGCAGCAAATATTCGCTCATATCATTATTCTCCTTGCCCCTTAATCTGCAAAAGCTATGCCAAAGTCATGGATTAAAACATAAGCATTAAAAATCATGATGCTGCATCGTGTTTCTTCACAACCTTTACCGCAAAGATTTTGTGATTGTCGTATTGTGTCGTGCGTCAATGTCATAAACACAACATAGTCGTTGGTTGGCAGTCGTTAGTCGTTAGTCGGTAGTTGCTAGTTGCTAATAGCTAACGACTAATAACAGCCAACAGCCAGTTGACAGGGTAAGCACGCGCTTTTATAAATTCGCAATCTGCCAATCAATCGCGGGTTTGCCTGCCTCGCGCAAGGCAGCGTTGATTTTAGAAAAAGGACGACTGCCAAAAAAACCTCGATGGGCGGACAGCGGTGAAGGGTGAGGGGATTCGATAACGAGGTGGCGGGTTTGATCAATTAAGCTTATCTTTTTGCGGGCATACGCCCCCCATAACACGAATACCACGCGCTCTGTTTTAGCATTGACGGCTTGAATCACGGCATCAGTGAAGGTTTCCCAACCTTGGTCTTTGTGCGAATTTGCCTGATGCGCCTGTACCGTCAACACGGCATTGAGCAATAACACCCCCTGCTGCGCCCATGGCACTAAATAGCCATTATTCGGAAGTGTGCAGCCAAGATCAGATTGCAATTCTTTGAAAATATTCATCAAAGAAGGCGGAATCGCCACGCCAGGTCGCACCGAGAAACACAAGCCGTGCGCTTGTCCGTCATCGTGATACGGGTCTTGTCCCAAGATAAGCACCTTCACTTGCGCGTAAGGCGTGAGATCTAACGCTGAAAAAACTTCTGCTGCGGGTGGAAACACACGGTTTTGAGTACGCGCTTGCGTGACAAATTGCTGCAATGCGTTGAAGTAAGGTTTACGTGTTTCTTCGATAAGTACAGATTGCCAAGAAGTTTCCATAGCAGGCTTTCGGTTCAGGAGTGGGGCGCGATTATACCTTTGCCCTACATTAAGCACCTGCGCCTAAATTTTCGGGTATTTTAAGCTGTTAGTCATTAGTCATTAGTCGTTAGTCATTAGTCGTTAGTTAATACTGGAAAACTGCCCGCTACTATGCTTTTTACAATATATTCAATCAGATGAAATAAATAGTTCACTCCACCAACTAAAAACTAACGACTAGCGACTAACAACTCAAGACCCAGTTATTTGTACGCAACCACTTACCGATGTAGCGGGTGTGAACACGGGGGGTGATTCAAAGTGAGTGATTCGCGTTTTCTGCGGCAAATTCTTTGATGTCGCGGTTGAGGAAAAACGCGATGACCGTGCGGATAATAACAATGCCGCCAAGAATGGCAAGCGATTGCCAACTGGGGATGATGATGGTTTGGATGATGTCGCCTGCGAGGAAGAAGTCCAAGCCGAGTGCGATTTTTTCGCCAATGGCGAGACGGATCTGACTAATGGGGATGGGTTTAATTTCTTTATGAAACAACGATGTAAATCGCAGCAATAACTTAATCAACCCTTCGATTGCCCCCCACATCACAATGGCGATGCCCACCGCTTCTGTCCACGGGACAATCAGCGCGACCAGTTCAACCAGCCATTCGTGCATCGCATACCTCGCGTGAGTGGGGGATTTTATGCGTAAAAGTTACAGACTAGCCGCATTGCCAGCTAAGTATTCCGCCACACCTGCGGTAGAAGCCCTCATGCCTGCTTTGCCTTTGTTCCAACCTGCTGGGCAAACTTCGCCGTGGGTTTCGTGGAATTGCAACGCGTCCACCATGCGCAACATTTCGTCGATGTCACGACCCAATGGTAAATCATTCACCACTTGATGACGCACGACACCCGCCGCGTCAATTAAGAAAGAGCCGCGCAATGCCACACCATCTGCGTGTTCAACATCATAGGCTTTGCAGATTTCGTGCTTGATGTCTGCCACCAGTGGATAACCCACTTGACCGATGCCGCCATTGTTGATGGGCGTGTTTTTCCATGCCAAATGGGTGAATTGGGAGTCAATCGACACGCCAATGACTTCTACGTTGCGAGCTTTGAATTCAGCCAAACGGTGATCGAAGGCGATCAATTCGGATGGGCATACGAAGGTAAAATCCAGCGGGTAGAAGAAAATCACGGCTGCTTTACCTGTGATAAAGCTCTTCAAATTAAATTTTTCGTTGATTTCGTTGTTGCCCATGACAGCAACTGCATTGAAATCGGGTGCGGACTTGCCAACTAAAACGGCCATTTTGTTCTCCTAGAGGGTGGGTGGGGTTTAAAGCATCAATTTAGGCTATTTACCCTAATTAAGTCAACTATTTCTCGTGTCATGTTTGTGACAATCGGGCGAATAACGAGCGTGCAACAGGGTTGTGGCGTTTAAACACGCAGCGCACCTCACCTTGGGACGTGAATAATTACCCCGTTTCAGTTAATATCCCCGCTTCTTTCTGGCGTAGGCAACAACATGGACATCCATAAACGCATCACCAAACATTTCAAAGATAGCGCGGAGCTAAAATTAAAAATCAAAGACACCTTGGCAAAGCCTATCGCGGATGGGGCGCAACTGTTTTTTGACTGCCTGAGTCATGACGGCAAAATTCTCTGTTGTGGCAACGGCGGTTCGGCGGCAGATGCGCAACATTTTTCGGCAGAATTGCTCAATCGTTTTGAAAAAGAACGCCCAGGCTTAGCAGCGGTAGCCCTCACCACCGATAGCTCGGTGCTGACTTCTATCGCCAATGATTATGATTTTAATCAAATTTTTTCTAAGCAAGTGCGGGCATTGGGGCTACCAGGCGACAGCTTGTTGGCGATCTCCACCAGCGGCAATTCGCCCAATGTGGTAGCCGCGATTTATGCCGCCCATGAGCGCAATATGCGGGTGGTCGCGCTCACAGGACGCGATGGTGGTGCAATGGCGGCTGCGTTGCATCCCGATGACGTGTTAATCTGTGTGGACGCGAAAAGTACCGCACGGATACAAGAAGTTCATTTGTTAAGTCTGCATTGTTTATGTGATGTGATTGATTATTATTTACTGGGAGAGTGAAATGAAAAAATTAGTATTGGCAGGGGTGGTGGTGATGGCGGCGAGCAGCCTACAGGGCTGTATTTCCCTACCTGTGTTAGCACTGGCAGGTGCTGGGGCAACAGGCGTGATGATCGCGCAAGATCGCCGTACCAGCGGGGTGTTTGTCGAAGATGAAAGCATTGAAAACAAAGCCGTGACCAGCATCGACAAAGGGATACCGAAGAATAGAGTGCACGTCAATGTCACCAGTTTTAATCGCAATGTGTTGATCAGTGGCGAAGCCCTCACCAATGCAGATCGTGCCGAAGTGGCAAGATTGGTCGCAAATGTGGCAAATGTACGTAATGTCTATAACGAAGTGATCGTCGCCCCCTTGTCGAGCGTCTCCACCCGCAGCAATGACACCGTGATTACAGGCGATGTCAAAATGGGCTTTGCCCAAACCAAGGATTTCAAATCTGACTTAGTGAAGGTCGTCACGGAAAATGGCACGGTCTTCTTGATGGGCTTGGTTGACCACAATGAAGCGGCTATCGCTACCGACGTTGCCAGCCGCACCAATAACGTGCAACGTGTGGTTAAACTGTTTGAATACATAGACTAACGGGCGAAACGAGTATGTATGCCACGCCTAGCTTTGAGCAGAAAGTCACACCACTTGCTGAAGTAACAGCCCGTGTCGCCCAACTGCCGCGTCCCTTGGTGTTTACCAATGGCTGCTTTGATGTGCTGCATCGTGGACATGTGACGTATTTAGCGCAAGCGCGAGCATTGGGCGCATCACTGGTGTTGGGCGTGAACAGCGATGCGTCGGTCAAACGTCAAGGCAAAGGGGCGGATAGACCGATTAACGCTGAAGCCGACCGTATGATGGTGTTGGCAGCACTGGAAGCCGTGAGTTTGGTGGTGGTGTTTGATGAAGACACGCCGCTGAATTTGATTTTAGCGTGCCAGCCCGATGTGTTGGTCAAAGGCGGCGATTGGTCGATAGATCGCATCGTGGGCGCGTCAGAAGTGCAAAGCTGGGGCGGCACGGTGCACAGTATTCCCTCTTTGCACGCACGCTCCACCACCGCCTTGCTGCAAAAAATTCGCGCGTTGTAACTTCGTTTATACAGCTAAGCAGTTGCTAAGCGGTAGGTCATTCGTTGATAGTTGGCAGGGTGGACAAGCGTAGCGCATCCGCAATCTTTGCAATATATTCATAGCGGTATGCTCGAATTTTCACCCTAGCATCTAAAAACTAACGACTAACAGCTAACGACTAAATATCCCACTATTTGTACTCAACCACTTATCACACCATGACACAACCTACCGAAATTATCCTGCATCAACAATCGCGCACACTGGAATTGGCTTATGAAAATGGTGCTCGTCATCATTTGTCAGCAGAGTACCTGCGTGTGTATTCCCCTTCCGCTGAAGTGCGCGGACACGGTGTGGGGCAAGAAGTCCTGCAAGTCGGCAAACAGGCTGTGGGGATTATCGCACTCGACCCAGTGGGGCAATACGCGCTGAAAATCACCTTCGATGATGGACATGATAGCGGGCTGTACACGTGGGATTATTTGTATGGTCTGGGGCGGGATGAAGAGATTTTGTGGCAAAACTATTTAAGCCGCATTGAGCAAGCAGGCGCGTCGCGTCAAGCAAAAGGATAATCATGGCTGAAACCCATTTTGGTTTTGAAACCGTCGCCGAGCAAGATAAGGCTCGTCGCGTCGCGGGCGTATTTACCTCCGTCGCCAGCAAATACGACGTGATGAATGATCTGATGTCAGCGGGCTTGCATCGGGTGTGGAAACGCTTCGCGGTGAGTGTTAGCGGCGTGCGCGAAGGACAACGCGTGCTAGACGTGGCGGGCGGCTCGGCGGATTTGTCCCGCTTATTCCTCAAGAAAGTCGGCCGTCGCGGCCAAGTCGTGTTGACTGACATCAACAACGCCATGCTGCGCGTGGGGCGCGACCGCTTGCTGGACGAAGGTATCACCACCCCCGTGGCACAATGCGACGCGGAACATCTGCCCTTTCCCGACAACTACTTTGATTGCGTCAGCATCGCCTTTGGCTTGCGCAATGTCACCCACAAAGACGCAGCCTTGCGCGAAATGCAGCGGGTGTTAAAACCTAGCGGGCGGCTGATTGTGCTGGAATTCTCCAAAGTCGCCAAACCGCTGGAAAAAGCCTACGACCTGTATTCCTTCAAGCTGTTACCCGTGATGGGCAAACTGATCGCCGACGACCCCGACAGCTACCGCTACCTCGCCGAGTCCATCCGTATGCACCCAGGGCAAGAAGAACTCAAACAAATGCTGCAAACCGCAGGCTTTGAAAAAGTCGAATACTTCAATATGACAGGCGGCGTGGTCGCGGTGCATAGGGGGTTTAAGTTTTAAGTCGTGGTGCTTTTGTAAGCACTTTTTGGTCTGTTTAATGTTAGGCTTTTGGATAATCAAAATGCAAAATGCTCAATCCCCACCAGATGTAATTTCCTCCATTCCTGCAAATTTACCAATTCCTTCAGATGACGGCGCATGCGAGCATCTGGAAAACATGCTGATGCCAGATGTTTCACTATGGTCAACGGATGATCAAAAAATCAACCTATCCCGCTTGTCTGGTTGGAACGTAATTTTCTGTTATCCAATGACAGGTCGCCCTGGCGTTGCCATCCCCGAAGGCTGGGTTCAAATTCCTGGTGCTGCTGGATGTACGCCTCAAGCATGTTCATATCGTGATAATCACGCTGAACTCAAACGTAATGGCGTAGGCGTTTACGGTATAAGCACTCAAACATCAGAAGCACAAAAAGAAGCCTCTAATCGTTTGGGGTTGCCTTATCCGCTTTTGAGCGATGCCGATCATTCTTTATCCTCAGCGTTGAAATTACCTTTGCTTGAAGTGGGTGGTTTAAAATTGATCAAAAGGCTGACGCTCATTTTTAAAGATGGCGTGATCAAAAAGTGCTTTTACCCTGTATTTCCGTCCGATAAAAACGTTGTTGAGGTGATAGATTGGCTCTCCGAAAATCAAGCCTAACCCTACGCACAACTCCCACCTGATTTACTAGAGAAAATGGCGGATGCGCTGCGCTTGTCCACCCTGCTTTTGTTTTCACCACCCTGCGTTTTTGCATAAAGCACACATCCTCTAATGACCCGCACCGAAGCCCTAACACTGCTACACCAACACAAAGCGCACTTAGTGGCGCATTTGGCGTAACCCGTCTCGCGTTGTTTGGCTCGACGGCGCGGGATGTGGCGCGGGCGAGTAGTGATGGTGTTGGTGGCGTTTGACGGGGCGGCGACCTCGACGCGGTATTTTGAGGTTTTGTTGCATTGCTCGGTGAATTGGGTGACGGAAAAAGCCTTGCGTCCTGAATTGCGCCCGTTTATTGAAAAGGATTTGGTCAATATCTGAAGGCAAGCTGCAAAAGCTCAAAGGGTTACCCTGCTTGGGTTAAAATCGCAGCCCTTGTAACTTATTGCCCAACTGTTTTGACTGCTCCCATGCGTATATCTCACCTCCGACTACAGCTCCGTGACCTCTGCGCGAAGCCTTGCCATGAAGACCGTGTGTTGCGCGGGTGGAGTCAGGTGATTTCTTACGATACGGTGCACAGTCCCGCTGATAATTTTTTCCCGCAGCGGTTGCGTGAGGGGCTGCCTGCGCTGGAAGCTGAGTTGGCGAATTTGGCGCGGCTGGAGGGGGAATACGCCGCCGACGGTCATGTAAACCATGACCGTTCTCCCTCTCCTCAATCTTCTCCCGCAAGCGGGCGAGGAGGCGAACGAGAAAGTCTAGCTATCAATCTGGCGGAAGTGGCGCGCTTGTTGGTGAAGTTGTCAGATGGGCAACTGACGGAAAGTGTGTTGTTGCCGCGTGGCGGGCTGTGCGTTTCGACCCAAGTCGGTTGTGCGGTGGGGTGCGTGTTTTGTATGAGTGGGCGCAACGGGCTGATTCGCCAACTGGGTAGCGCGGAAATTGTGGCGCAGGTGGTGTTGGCGCGGCAACGACGAGCGGTCAGCAAGGTGGTGTTTATGGGCATGGGCGAACCCGCGCACAATTTGGACAATGTGCTGGAAGCCATTGAGCTATTGGGCACGCAGGGCAATATCGGGCATAAGAATCTGGTGTTGTCCACCGTGGGTGATGTGCGGGTGTTTGAGCGGTTGATGGCGGGGTTATCTCATACCGTTCGGTCTGAGCTTGTCGAAGACGGCAAATCCGTTCATGTTTCGACAGGCTCAACACGAACAAATTTCCCCCTTGTGCGCCATGCCAAAACACACTCAAAAATGGTCAAACCCGCGCTGGCATTGTCGTTGCACAGCACCGATGCTGCGTTGCGCGCTGAATTATTGCCGAATGCGCCGCCGTTGGCGGTGGAAGAATTGGTGAGTCGCGCCGAGGAATATGCCCGTGCCACGGGCTATCCGATTCAATATCAATGGACGTTGCTGGCGGGGATCAACGACAGCGATGCCGAATTGGCGCGCATCGTGCAGTTGTTGGCGGGAAAATATGCGGTAATGAATTTCATTCCGTTTAATGAAGTCGATGGGCTGAGTTATCGTCGTCCGTCGGCAGAACGCATCGCTGCGATGGCGTACAACTTGAATCAGCAGGGAATTTACACCCGCGTGCGCGATTCGGCAGGGCAGGAGATTGAAGGCGCGTGCGGACAGTTAAGAGCCAGAGCGGCAAAGGCTCGGTAGCAACTGTAAGACCGAAAATTATCGTTTCTCTGCCGCTTGGTAAACCGCATTCCGTTCCCGTTTGCCGACGGCGACCACCACGACCACCAACACTTGATCGCGCACTTCATAGACCAGCCGATAGCCCGCGTCACGGAGTTTGATTTTGTAGCGGTTTTTTTGCCCTGATAATCGGGCGGCGAGGATGTTGGGATTTTGTAAGCGTTCGGCGAGTTTTTTCTTGAACAGCCCGCGCACCGAGCCGTCCAATTTTTGCCATTCCGCGAGTGCATCGGGGTGAAAGCTCAACTCATAAATCATTTAAACTCACCTTAACCAGCCCTTGCCCATCATTTAGCCGTTGAGCCGCCAGTGCGTTGAGTTCTATGTCTTCCAGTTTGTCCAGCAAAGCTTCGTATATCTTGGCGGGAACACAGTAAAAAGTGGGTTCATTGCGGTTCAGAATCGCCACAGGCAACCCCTCGCCAGCGGCAACAGTCGCCATGGGATTTCTTTTCAGCTCAGAAATGCTGGCGGTGGTGGATGCTAAAATTGTGTGTGCCATGATGGTCTGACTATGCATTAGAGGTGCTAAATATAGCACCTCTAACTGGTCTTTAGTTGCGCGTTATGAATTTATTGTTCATCCCGCGTGCGCACGACTCGTATCACTTCGCCTTCAATAATTTCGCCCGTGCCGCCCGTGTCGTCCATCACGGGGGCTAGCGGCTGAAACTCACGCATTTCGCGCATTTGTTGCCGCAGCGCACGGGTTTTCCACCAAAAAATCCCGCCGACTATCACGCCGACAACGAGTAATACCACCAGCACCGCCGCTGAAAACATCAGCAGCGGGATGGCGAGGGCAAGGGCGATGACGAACATCACCAGCTTGCGCCAAGGGTTTGCCGATTGCGGCGGGTCGAGTCTGAATTTGATTTGCATATTGTGTTTGTTGTTAGTCGTTGGTCGCTAGTCGTTAGTTGCTGGTTGGTCGCTGCTAGTCGTTAGTGAATGGCGAAGACACCATACCCATCGCCTTTGAAAAACTGATGCAATACAACAAACCTCCGTAGGTGCGAATTTATTCGCACGCCTTTTGAGGGCATGATTGAAGAAGTTAAAACCGTGCGAATTTGTCGCACCTACGCCACGGGATTTTCAAGTTGCATGGGTCTAGCCAACTAAAAACTAACGACTAGCGACCAACGACTAGCAACTAACATCCCAACCTAGATCAGCCTTTATCGAATTTCATCACGCCCGCACGGCAATCGACTTTGATGGTGTCTTTTGCGCCAAAACGCCCTTCCAAAATCAATTTCGCCAGCGGATTTTCCAACTGCGACTGAATCGCCCGTTTCAAAGGACGTGCGCCGTAAATCGGGTCAAAGCCTGCATTGGCGATTTCTGCCAGCGCGGCGGTACTGATTTCCATGTGCATTTCCATTGCGGCGAGGCGTTTTTCTAAGTATTGCAATTGGATGCGGGCGATGGACTGGATGTTCTTTTCGTCCAGCGAATGGAACACCACGACTTCATCAATACGATTGATAAATTCGGGGCGGAAGTAGGTTTTGACTTCGCCCATCACCGCCAGTTTGATGACTTGGTAGTCGTCGTCCGCCATTTGTTGAATCATCTGCGAGCCTAAGTTGGAGGTCATCACGATCACGGTGTTTTTGAAATCCACGGTGCGACCCTGACCGTCGGTCATGCGTCCGTCGTCCAAGGCTTGCAACAACACATTGAACACATCGGGATGGGCTTTTTCCACTTCATCCAGCAAAATCACCGAATACGGTTTACGGCGCACGGCTTCGGTCAAGCCACCGCCTTCGTCATAACCGACATAGCCTGGCGGCGCGCCGATCAAGCGTGACACGGAATGTTTTTCCATGTATTCACTCATGTCGATGCGGATCAGATGATCTTCCGAGTCAAACATAAAACCCGCCAAGGCTTTGCATAATTCGGTTTTGCCCACGCCCGTGGGGCCTAAGAACAAGAATGAACCGTAAGGGCGATTCGGGTCGGATAAGCCAGAGCGCGAACGGCGAATCGCATCCGACACCAAGCGCACGGCTTCGTCCTGTCCCACCACGCGTTCGTGCAGCTTTTCTTCCATTTTCAGTAACTTGTCGCGCTCGCCCGTCATCATTTTGGAGACAGGAATGCCCGTGGCGCGGCTGACTACTTCGGCGATTTCTTCCGCGCCAACT
>FZPZ01000145.1_pt1 | contig 17659 bp, 19 predicted proteins | sample 1534811 | NCBI WGS metagenome assembly FZPZ01 (sample SAMEA104161953, study PRJEB21768) | metagenome | biome: subterrestrial habitat; feature: phreatic zone; material: underground water | place: France | collected 2016-06-01 | depth 60 m | reverse complement strand
CAATATTCACCATAAAAACGGCGTTTAGTTTATTATTTACAATGACTTACTTGAATAAATGAACTCCGAAACGTTAGTAATAATAAAGCCCGAACCGAGTGATTGTGACTCTTGTTCACGCGGCATTTGAGGTGCGAAGCGGCGGAAAAACTCAAAGAAGGGATCCCCTTCTGGCAGGTTAGGCAGACCTTGTGCATTGCGGGAAATTTGGCTCGTGCTGATATTGACGACGGCGGGACTATGCTGCTCAACTAAGGTGGTAAAGTCTGGCAGCTCTTTTGCCTGTAAGGGCGTGAGCATCAACAAGCTTAAGATCAATAATAAATGGGTCAGTTTTTTTAACATGAAAAATTTCCTTTCGTCTTAAAAATAAACAGTTGTGAACAGGTTATGAGATGACGGACGCGCTATGCCTTTCGGATAATACAAGGCAGGGCATTGCTAGGTGTCGCACGCGAGGACAACCATTTGGCGAGTAAAAACCCCAGCACAAGCCCTAAGCCGCCGCCCGCCGCCGCGTACAACTCATTGGGGGTGACGCGTCCGACCCATATCGTGCCGATAAGCAATAAAACAAGGGGTAATAAATAGACCAAGCTTATACCGCGCAAAATCGCACCCGCAGCTATCGCCACGATGACTTCGTCACCTATTTGCGCTGCTATGGGATTGTCTACTTGAAATTGGCGAGGCTTGCTACAGAATAATTGACCGAGTTTGCTACTGCCACACCCTTGTCCTTTGCATTGTTCGCAACTGCCTGTTTGTAGGGGCTGCACCCAAGTTGCCTCAGGCGAAGTTTGCATCACCAATACACGCGTTTCCAACATTGTTATTTTCCGTTGTAGCGTATAGAGTCCAGCACTTTAATGACCGTTCTGACAGGCACTTCCCCTACCACGGTAAAAAGATGGTCATCAACGACTTTATGGTAGAGGTGCAGCGCACCGCGATCCGTCAAGTTTTCATGATCATCATCATCTTGATCGCAAGGTTCAATAAAGACCGAAATACTGCTAAGTCCATCTGAATAAACCATCTGCGTGACGGGCGCATGCTTGCCTGTCATGGGGCGTTGAATTTCTTTGATTTTGTTAAAACCCGTGGGCAGGGCATCGACCACCCAGCCGCTTTTAAAGACGCGTTCAAGGGGTGGTGTTTCTACTGGTTTGAAATTAAATGATTTCTCTTGCTGAGGTGGGGTGACCCAAGAACGATCTATTTCACCGCCAATGTTGAGCTCAATAAAGGCATATTTCTCAATGACGTGATTTTTGTCATTCAAAATGACGGTTTTCAGCAACAAGCCAGAATCGCTGTGTACCCACATTTTTTGGGTATAGCGTAAACTATCTTTTGGTTTAAAAACAATAACTTGACTGTCAACTCCCGCCACTTTTTCATTGCCTGCGGCTTGCATATGATAGTTTTTGTTGAGCGCATTGAGTTGCTCTGGGAGCAGCACAGGAAAACGCCCAAATTTTTGCGAGCTATTTAATTGTTGATTTTTATGGTTGCCATACCACCAAGACAAACCATGATGACGGATAATTTCTCGGTTTGAACCATCCAATAAGGTGAGTTTTTCATATTCACCATCGGCGGTCACTACATGGGTAATTCTGGTCTTTTCGATATATTTGTCATATTCATACACAAACACACCACTATAGTTGGTTTGATGCTTGGCAAAAGCCATGGTTTTTAGCCATGCTTGTGAAGCAGGATTTTCTGCGGCTAAAATTCCAGTATGAACAAAGATCACACCGCACAATGCAACAACTAACCTCATTGGCAATTTCCATCTTGGCGGTCAATATGAGGGTGATAGGCGGCACTGCTAATGTCTGAGTTGGTAGAGTATTCCTGATGGGCGTTTAGGTAATCATTGGATTTGGGCTGTATCTGCCAGCTGGCAGTGCGCATCGCACTCGCTTGGATCGCCATTTGTGCGGGCGCACCTTCTGGACTCATTTGCACTGACATCCAAGCCACCACGCTGACGGCCAACACCGATGCAGCGGCGGATAGCGCAAAAATACGCATTTTTTGTTTTAAGGCATGGGTGCGTGGTGCGAAGACGGTAGGTTCTTGTACCATCTGTTCTGCGACGACCTCGCTCACATCGCGGTGTATGTATTCGGGTTGACGTAGGATATCGCCAATAAGGTGATAGGTAATCCAGTCACGCTGACTTTTATGATCCTGTTTAAGCTGGTCAAACAAAGTGTCTGCCTCATCTTCAAACAGCTCTCCATCCATTAGTGCCGAAATTTTACTATTCATATACTTTTACCAACGATTACCTTTACTGGTTTCTAACAAGGGGCGCAATTTCTCCGCGACCGCCTCACGCGCACGGAAAATTCTAGATCGCACCGTACCAATTGGACAATTCATCACTTCCGCGATTTCTTCGTAACTCAAGCCTTCGATTTCACGCAATGTCAGTGCGCTGCGCAAATCTTCAGGCAACTGTTGTAGTGTTGCCTGCACAACATCGACAACTTGTTTGCTCATGAGTTCATTTTCTGGCGTAGAAACTTCACGCAACAGCGACGCTTCTTCAAATCCCTCTGACTCTTCCGCATCAAAATCCGAATTGCTAATCGGACGACGCTTATTTGCCATCAGATGATTTTTCGCTGTATTGATCCCAATGCGATATAACCAAGTGTAAAACGCGCTTTCACCCCGAAACCCTGGTAGCGCGCGATACGCCTTGATAAACGCATCTTGCGTGACATCCTCCGCCTCCGCCGAATCCCGTACAAAGCGCGAGATTAACCGCCCTAATCTGCGTTGGTATTTGGATACCAGCAAATTAAAGGCATGCTTATCGCCACGCTGAACGCGCTCGACTAACTGCTGATCAACTTCTTTGTCTGACATTCCCTGAGCGTTTCCAATTATTGTTATATCCCGCAGGTTTTTCGCAGGAGCGGCATTATAACCGCAAGGGGGATGATGAACCAGTCCTAATCTGTGCTGTGCCACCGCATATAAATTCGCTGGCTAGAGGTTTTTGACCTTTCCTTCTTGCCGAACATCCCCTCTTTTAAAATACCTGATACAGTTCGCACCCTATCGGACAACGGGTAAAGGAGCGGGCGATGGAGGCACTAATGCGAAAAGCTAGGTAGGGTGCGTCGTGCGCACCGCAGCAGAAAATATTGGAATATGAGACTTTCCCCATTTTTTTGCATATCCACCATTCCCTTTTTAAATCATGTGGATGCGCTATGCTTCCCCATCCTGTTTTGGCGTACATTTCACAACCGTAGGGGGAGTAGTGAGAGAGGCGAAACGATGCACGAGACAACGAAAATTCAACCCTGAAAATTCAAAAAAGTGCTGTGCTGCGCATTGGGTTTGATGGGCGTGATGAACGGCGGGGATGCGCAATGCTAGACCTGATCGCTGCGCCAGTCCGTAGGTTGGGTTGAGCGCAAGCGAAGCCCAACGTTTACCAGATGGTCGTGTGTGTTGGGCTTCGCTACGCTCAACCCAACCTACGCGCTCATGCTTCATTAGCTCTTCACCAGAACCACTTTCACGTTGATATCCGCCCGCCCCAATGGGTTGGTTTGCCTGACAACTTAGGTTTGCCTAAAAAATTAATTGCCGCACAGGATGCCGTGCCGCAATTGCAAGACGCATCAGCTCCACCGTTGATGCTTTCCAATGACACTGTCGCGGAATTGCGGCAGGATTTTGGTTTTACCGAGGAGATGACCATGTTTGTACCCGATATGCCTAACGTACCAGACCAATATTTGCCAGTGCTGGTTGCGGAAGCCCGCCCAGCGGCTACAACATCAACGAGTAAAGAAATGACTTTTGGCTTTTGTGGGCTTGTCCCCAATATTTCAGGGCAAGTAGTTGGAAGGGAGCACGAGCTTAATCCTGCATCTATAGCGGTGGCTGACTTGTGGGACTTTGACGAGTACTTCAAACAAATGCCAGAAGATCAAAGAAGAGAGGCACTATTGGCACTCGAGAAGACTGCTAAAGTCACTATTTTGCAGCAGCCCAAATATGGAACACTGATCGATACAGCGAAACCTGCCTATCAAGATACGATTACAGGTCTTTTTTATAACCCGAAATCTGGTTACATGGGTAAGGATCAAGTCGTTTTCCTCGTGGAGATGGGGGAGTACAAAATCAAATTGATCTACAACATCTATCCAGTAGATGGATCACCTGAAAATCCAGAAGCAATAAAGAAAATGTGTGGGAAACGTGGTCAGTATTACAAGATTGCCTCTGCAAGTGAACAACTAACCTCGTGGTTTAACACCGCATCACTAGGGGGATTGACCGATTCTGGTGTCACTGTCAATAGTGCCGACCTAGCAGGCAACGCAATCGGTCAGACCACAGGCACCGCCATCACCCAATACGCCGTCGCCGCCAACGCCACCCTCACCAACGGCAGCCTCACCAACGGCAGCCTCAACGCTGCCGATGGCTGGAGCACCCAAGGCAGCGTGGAGTTCAGGAATCAGGGATCAGGAATCGGGAATCAGGGGGTGGCGACACTCCGTGAGGTATCCAACACCCAAACCCGCCTGAATCAGGTCTTCATGCTCGGCGCGAATGACCGCTATTTGAGCTTTACGCTTTCTGGTGCGGCTCTGGACGTACCCCATCCCCTCCCTAACCCTCCCTTTGAAGGGGCGGGGACAAACGGCACTGCCTCTGGCAGCGGCTCGTCACCTTCTGATGCTTTTGAAGTTGCCTTGCTCAACGCCAATACAGGCGCATCCCTGCTCGACAATAACGGCCTGACCCACAGCGATGCCTTCCTCAACCTGCAAGCCGACGGCACAGAATACACCTCATTGCCCTCCACCATTCACTATGAAAACGATACACTTAGTCATCCCTGATTTGCAATTACCCGCCGAATTTGCTGCTGAAGTTTGTGCTGATTTAGCCCTGCCCGCCCTCAAAAAGTTATTAGCGCGTGGCAAAACACAGGCTCTACCGCGTTCAGATTCATTAGAAGCGTGTTTGTGTGATGCGTTTGGGCTTGCTAATCTTCCTATCGCCGCACTCAGTGCGCAGTATGATGGGCTACCTCAAGGGCGTTGGCTACGTGCCGATCCCGTGAATTTAACCTTGCAACGCGATCGGCTTTGTCTTGGCACGCCGCCCGTTTTGCCCAGTGAAGCAACGGAATTTTGTGCGCATCTCAATACCTATTTTGCAGCGCAAGGACTGCGCTTTTGCGCACCGCATCCGCAACGCTGGTATCTCAATCTAGACAAGCTACCGACCATCATCACCACCCCGTTAGCGCATGTCTTGGGTGAAAATGTACGCAACGCCCTGCCCACGGGCGAAAACACGGCTTACTGGCATCAATTATTTAATGAAATTCAAATGTTATTGTATAGTCATCCTGTCAATGCACAGCGCGAACAACGGGGTGACGCGGCGATTAACAGTGTGTGGTTTTGGGGGGAGGGCGTATGGCTTGATGCTGCGTCTCCTTATACCGCCGTCAGCAGCGACACCCAATTGGCCGATATATTTGCCACGGCGGTACATATACCCTTTTCCCCGTGGCAAACAAAATGGGATCCCACCTCGCCTCGCCAACTGTTGGTATGGACGGCGCTACAACGCGCGGTGCAACAAGGTGACTTTGCTGCATGGCGAACTGCGATACTCGAATTTGAACAAAATTATGCACAACCAATATGGCAAGCGTTATGCCGAGGCGACATCGCGCAACTCACCTTGGACAGCCTAGGCAATGCACATCCCACACGCATTCAACTCGCGCGTCATGACACTTGGGCTGTCTGGCGACGCGAAACGGAGCTGTTCAAGGAAACACGGATTTAATCTTCCCTTTATAGTGAGCTAGAATCAGCCCGCGCAGGACGAACGAGAAATAGGCTATAAAAGTTGTGCGAAAATACACACCATCACCCGAATGGCACTTACTTAAGCTCAAAACCCCTGATGCGGCACGGATTAACATTTTTTCACCATCCTGTAAAAGCGGGATGAACTACCGTTCCTTCCCCTTCAGAGGGGGAGAGCGAAGCGAGGGGACAATTAGGATGGGGATGGGTTCGTTCTCTGCACCCCCCATCCCCACCCCAACCCTCCCCTTGAAGGGGAGGGAGTTTGCCGATGATTTGGCTTAAGTAAGTGCCATTCCACCATCAGCTCCATTATTTTTAATTTCAAGGATTTTAACCATGAGCCGTCATCTCCCTTTTTCTCAACCTTTTATCGACGAAACGACCATCGCGGCGGTGGGCGATGTGCTGCGTTCGGGCTGGATTACCAGTGGGCCGAAAGTGGCGGCGTTTGAAGCGCAGTTGTCGGCGTATTTTGGTGGTCGTCCCGTGCGCACGTTTAATTCTGGGACGTGTACCATGGAAATTGCTTTGCGCATCGCGGGCATCGGTGCGGGTGATGAGGTGATTACCTCGCCGATTTCGTGGGTGGCGACGGCAAATGTGATTTTGGAAGTGGGTGCGACCCCTGTGTTTGCGGACATTGACCCGATTACCCGTAATCTTGATTTGGATAAAGTGGCCGCTGCGATTACCCCGCGCACGAAAGCGATTATTCCCGTGTATCTGGCGGGCAAACCTGTGGAGATGGACAAACTGTACGCCCTCGCCAAACAGCACAATTTGCGCGTGATTGAAGATGCGGCGCAGGCGATAGGCTCAACTTGGCACGATCAGCCCATCGGTTCATTTGGAGATTTTGTGTCGTTTAGCTTTCAAGCCAATAAAAATATCACCACCTCAGAAGGTGGCTGTTTGGTGTTAAACAACGCGGAAGAAGCCAAATTAGCCGAAAAATACCGCTTGCAAGGCGTGACGCGGGGCGGGGTGGATGGCATCGACGTGGATGTGTTGGGCGGCAAATTCAATATGACCGACATCGCCGCCGCGATTGGGCTGGGGCAATTTGCTCAATTAGACACAATCACCGCGCAACGCCGCAAGCTGGCGCGTCATTATTTCACCACCTTGGGCGCAGAGTTTGAAGCTAAAACAGGCGCGCAATTGCCGCCTGCGGAATTTGAACAGACCAACTGGCATTTATTCCAAATCGTGCTGCCTGACCGCATCACCCGCCCCGAATTTATGACCCGCATGAAGGAATTTAACATCGGCGTGGGCTTCCACTACGCGCCGATTCACTTGTTCACCTTGTACCGCGAACGCGGCTTCCACGAAGGCATGTTCCCTGTCGCAGAGCATGTTGGTCGCCAAATTGTTAGTTTGCCGATGTTCGCCCAGATGGACGAAGCCGATGTCGAACGCGTGTGCGCGGCGATGTGGGAAGTGCTGAGTTAAACACGGAATAATTCCGCAATGTCCATTATCATGCGATTACATACGAAAATTTAAAAAATACCTTTGACGGGTTTCGAGTTTTATGTATAATTCGCGCCTTCGCAAAACCCGCAATAATTCGAGGTTGTATATGTACGCAGTCATTAAAACTGGTGGTAAGCAGTACCGTGTCACTTCTGGTGAAACTCTAAAAGTAGAAATTCTTCCTGGCGATGTTGGCGCAGCTATCGTGCTGGACAAAGTCCTGATGATCGCTGATGGTGAAAACCTGTCAGTGGGCAAACCTTTGTTGACTGGTGCATCTGTCAGTGCAACGATTGTTGCACATGGTCGCGGCGACAAAGTACGCATCTTTAAAATGCGTCGTCGTAAGCACTATCAAAAGAATCAAGGTCATCGTCAAAACTATACTGAAATCCGCATCGACGGCATTTCTGCATAATTCGATTTTAAGGAGCATATACCATGGCATCAAAAAAGGGCGGCGGCAGTACCAGTAACGGACGCGACTCACACTCAAAACGCTTAGGCGTGAAGAGCTACGGCGGCGAATTGATTAGCGCGGGCAGCATCATCGTGCGTCAACGCGGCACCGAATTTCACCCTGGCGACAATGTCGGCATGGGCAAAGATCACACGCTGTTTGCCAAAATCACGGGCAAAGTAGTGTTTGCGATCAAAGGCGCGCAACAACGTAGAACAGTTTCTATCGTTGCAGCTTAAATTGCACCGCTAGGCACGAATCAGCCCTATCGCAAGGTAGGGCTTTTTTATTTTAGGTACATAGCATGAAGTTTATTGACGAATCCAAAATCGAAGTTTTTGCGGGCAAGGGGGGCAATGGCATTGCCAGTTTTCGCCGTGAAAAATACATAGACAAGGGCGGTCCTGATGGGGGCGATGGCGGACGCGGCGGCAGCGTGTGGGCTGAGGCGGACATCAATATCAATACGCTGGTCGATTATCGTTTTCAACGCATGCATCGCGCGAAAAACGGCGAATCGGGACGGGGTTCGGATTGCTATGGCAAAGGGGCTGACGACATTGTGCTGCGTATGCCCGTCGGCACGGTGATTACCGACATCAATAGCGGAGAAGTCGTGGCGGATTTGGCGATTGCAGGCGAAAAAGTCTTGTTGGCACAAGGTGGCTTGGGCGGCTTGGGCAATATCCATTTCAAATCCAGTACCAACCGCGCGCCGCGTCAATGTACCGCAGGCACCGAAGGCGAAGCCCGCGAATTGCAATTGGAATTGAAAGTGCTGGCGGATGTCGGGCTGCTGGGCATGCCGAATGCAGGCAAATCCACCTTTATTCGCGCTGTTTCCGCTGCCAAGCCCAAAGTGGCGGATTATCCTTTCACCACTTTGCACCCCAATCTGGGCGTGGTGCGCGTGTCGCATGAAAAGAGCTTTGTCATCGCCGATATTCCAGGCTTGATCGAAGGCGCGGCAGAAGGTGCGGGCTTGGGTCATCAATTCTTGCGTCACTTGGCGCGCACCCGCGTGTTGCTGCATTTGGTGGATATTGCGCCTATGTATGACGGCATTGACCCCGTTGCCGAAGCGCGGGCGATTTTGAATGAGCTGAAAAAATACGATTCTGCTTTGTACGATAAACCGCGCTGGTTGATTTTGAACAAAGTGGATTTATTGGAAAATCCAGCGGAAAAAGTCGCGGCTTTCCTCAAGGAATTCGATGATTACGACCGCCAATTCACCATTTCCGCCATCAGCGGCACGGGCTGTAAAGAATTGACCTACGCGATTATGGAACACATGATTACCTTGAATGAACAAGAAGCCGAAGCGCGTGCACAGGCAGGCGTGGAAGTTGCGCCTGAGGCACTTTCTGCATTGTAATTTTTGTCACATACCTGCCCCTCCCTCTAATAGGCTATGTATATGCACCATTTTATGGTGCATTTATGAAATGCACCTGTTTTGATTGATTAACTCTAACATAATGATTTGTAATTGAAATCATAGCGAACATGCTCCTTCCCCCTAGCAGGGGGAAGACTGGGATGGGGGTTGAAAGTTGGCACCAGCACGACGATTTCAACCCCCACCCTAACCCTCCCCCTGCTAGGGGGAGGGAATATGGCAAGTAGCAAAGAGTTTGTCGATACTGATGCACCAAGTGGTTGAGGGAATAACTTCAAACTTTATTGACTCCTATTTTTAACCCATGACTACCCTACTCACCACCGCCAAGCGCATTGTCGTCAAAGTCGGCAGCAGTTTGGTGACCAATCAAGGCGCGGGCTTGGATTTGCACGCCTTGCGCAACTGGGCGCGCCAAATTGCCGCGTTGAATGCTAACGGATATGAAATCGTGCTGGTTTCTTCAGGCGCGATTGCCGAAGGAATGCAGCGTTTAGGTTGGGCAACCCGCCCAACTGCCATACACGAATTACAAGCCGCCGCCGCTGTGGGGCAAATGGGCTTGGTGCAAGCCTACGAAAGTTGCTTCCGACTACACGATATGCACGCCGCGCAAGTGTTATTGACCCATGCCGATTTGACTGACCGCGAACGCTATCTCAACGCCCGTGCGACCTTGACCACCTTGCTCAGTCTGCGCGTGATTCCCATCATCAACGAAAATGACACCGTCGTCACCGACGAAATCAAATTCGGCGACAACGACACCTTGGGCGCGTTGGTGACGAACTTGATTGATGCCGATGCCTTGGTGATTTTGACTGACCAAATAGGTTTATTTACCGCCGATCCGCGCAAAGACCCTGCTGCAACCTTAGTCAGTCTAGGTTTGGCGGGCGACACCTCGCTAGAAGCCATGGCGGGCGGGGCGGGCAGTGCAATCGGGCGCGGTGGCATGTTGACCAAAATTCTCGCCGCCAAACGGGCCGCTCGCAGCGGCGCGCATACCGCCATTGCTTCAGGACACGAACGCGACGTGTTGTTGCGCTTGTTGCAAGGCGAATCCATCGGCACGTTATTGACCGCCCCCGCTTTAACTTTAGCGGCGCGCAAACAATGGTTGGCGGATCATTTACAAGTCGCAGGCAAATTGGTATTGGACGCTGGCGCGGTCAAAGCCTTGCGCGATGAAGGCAAAAGCCTGTTGCCCATCGGGGTAAAAAGCGTGTTCGGCGAATTTGAACGCGGCGCAGTGGTTGCGTGTGTCAGTTCAGATGGCACGGTGTTAGCCCATGGTCTAACTAACTACAACAGCCAAGAAGCCACCCGACTCGCAGGACACCCCAGCGCGGAAATCACCACTTTGCTAGGCTACGGCGGCGACAGCGAAATGATCCATCGGGATAATTTGGTGGTGTTGTAGGTCAGGATCTAACCCGACCTACGGCGGCGTATTGGACAGATAGATTTTGAATTGAGTATTGCAAGACCGCTTCACGCTTAACCCATCCCACTGCCAATTGCGGTAAAATCCCTCCCTATTATTCAACTTTGCATTCTAAATCATCATGCGCGTTTCCCAATTTTTCCTCTCCACCCTCAAAGAAGCTCCTGCCGAAGCGGAGTTGCCTAGCCATAAACTGATGTTGCGGGCGGGGTATATCAAAAAACTTTCCAGCGGCTTATACACTTGGATGCCCTTGGGCTTGCGCGCTTTGCGCAAAGTCGAGGCGGTGATCCGCGAAGAAATGAACCGCAGCGGCGGGGTGGAGTTGTTAATGCCAGCGGTGCAACCCGCTGAATTGTGGCAAGAAACTGGGCGTTGGGACGTATTTGGTCCGCAAATGCTGAAAATCCGTGACCGTCACGACCATTTGTTTTGCTTCGGCCCGACCCACGAAGAAGTGATTACCGATATTGCGCGGCGCGAAATTCGCAGCTATCGCCAATTGCCGATTAACTTTTACCAAATCCAAACCAAGTTCCGCGACGAAGTGCGCCCGCGTTTTGGCGTGATGCGCGCCCGCGAATTTTTGATGAAGGACGCGTATTCCTTCCATGCCGATTTTGCCAGTTTGGAACAAACTTACCGCGTGATGTACGAGACTTACACCCGCATTTTCACGCGTTTAGGCTTGCAATTCCGCGCCGTGGCAGCGGATACGGGCGCGATTGGTGGCAGCGGATCGCATGAGTTTCATGTGTTAGCAGATTCGGGCGAAGACGCGTTGGCGTATTGCCCATCTTCCGATTACGCGGCGAATGTGGAATTGGCGGAAGCCGTTGCGCCCAGCGCGCCACGCGGCGCAGCCACGCAAGCGTTGCAAAAAGTGATTACCCCAGGGCAAAAAACCATCGCCGAGGTGGCGAATTTTATGGCGGTCGCGCCGCAACAAGTGATGAAAGCCATCGCCGTGATGGACAGCGAAAATCAATTCGCGCTGATTTTGTTGCGCGGCGATCATCAGTTGAATGAAATCAAAGCAGCGAAAATTTTGGGCGAATTCCGTTTCGCCTCGGACGACGAAATCCACCGCCATATGAATTGCCGCACGGGCTATATCGGCCCTGTGAATGCGGCGGTACGCGTGTTGGCGGATCGTAGTGCGGCGGCGATGAGCGATTTTGTCTGTGGCGCGAATGACGATGGCTTCCATTTCAGCGGCGTGAATTTTGGGCGCGATGTGCATTTGGACGAAAAAAATGTCTATGACTTGCGCAATGTGGTCAATGGCGATGCGTCACCTGACGGTTGCGGGCATCTGGAAATCTGTCGCGGCATCGAAGTTGGGCATATTTTCCAACTGCGCACCAAGTACGCCGAAGCCTTGAAAGCCACGTATTTGGACGCACAAGGCAAGTCGCAAATCATCGAAATGGGCTGTTATGGCATCGGCGTGTCGCGCATCGTCGCGGCGGCGATTGAACAAAATTTTGACGAACGCGGCATCGCCCTGCCCGCCGCCATCGCCCCGTTCCAATTGGCGATTGTGCCGATAGGCATGAAAAAGAGCGAAGCCGTGCGCGAGGCGGTGGAAAAGCTGTATGCTGATTGCCAAGCAGCGGGCATCGACGTGTTGCTGGATGACCGCGACGAACGCGTGGGCGTGATGTTTGCCGATATGGAATTGATGGGCATTCCGCAGCGCGTGGTGATTGGTGAGCGTGGTTTGAAAGAAGGTCTGGTGGAGTATCAAGGGCGGCGTGACGACGCAGCACAATCAGTCGCGCTACAAGATGTATTGGCTTTTGTGAAGGCAAAGCAATGAAGCGTTATCTAATTGTTTTAATTGGATTATTTGGTGCTATTTTTGCGTCCAATGTGGTCGCGGGCGGGCAAATTTATACGCCCCTGTCTGCCAGTGTGCGCGCCGTGCTGCAACGCAGCGTCGCGGATCAACCTTTGCAACAATCGGCATTTACCTCCAAAGCCGATGAGGAGGCTTGGCTTATCGCCATGTCGCCTCGCTTAATGAAACGCTTCCCCGATAAAGAATCACGTGACGATTTCCTCAATACCGTGCATTACGAAGCGGTGCGGGCAGGCTTGGATCCCGAATTGGTATTAGGCTTGATTGAGGTAGAAAGTGGCTTTAAAAAATACGCCGTGTCTAGTGTAGGCGCACGGGGGCTTATGCAGGTCATGCCATTCTGGGTCAAAGAAATCGGCACGACCGAACAAAATCTGTTCCATCTACGGGTCAATCTACGCTACGGCTGTACCATCTTGCGTCACTACATCAACATCGAACGTGGTGATTTATTCCGCGCTTTGGGTCGTTACAATGGCAGTTTAGGGCGTGCCGAATATCCCAATATGGTTCACGCGGCTTGGCGACACTGGATTTCCACCTCGCGCACTGCCAGCAACCCGCGCAATCCCGCCAGCTAATTCATTGAGGAGAATCTGACATGTCTAATGCCTTAAAAGAAACATTTGTGACCTTTGAAGAATACCTCGTGGGCGAGCGCGAGGTGGAAGTGCGCAGCGAATATGTCGATGGTTATATTTATGCGATGGCAGGCGCGAGTGAGCTGCATAACACGGTGGCAACGACCTTTTGCGCCGCGATTGAAAATAGTCTGAAGGAAACCTGTCGCGTATGGCAAAACGACATGAAAGTCATCGGGCAAAATCAAAACAAACAGCATTTTGCTTATTACCCCGACATCATGGCGGCGTGTGGTGAAAACACGGGCGATCCTTATTCGCGCACCAATCCGATGTTAATTGTGGAAGTGTTGTCGCCTAACACCAAGCGCGTTGATTTAAAAGAAAAATACGACAACTACATTCAAATTCCTAGCTTGATTGAATATGTGGTCGTCTCACAAGACACGCCCTATATTTGCGTGTTCAGACGGCGCAATAATTGGCAAATCGAAGCTTATTACGCCGAAGAGTTTTTCACTTTAGAATCAGTGGGTTTAACGATTCAAGTCAAACAAGTCTATCGCCGCGTGCGCAAAGAAGTGGGGCTGGATGTGCCCTATCCTATGAGGGAAGAGGGAAGAGAGAAGCGGGAAGGGTGATGCGCTGTCACGTGTTCATCAGCGATAGGAGAATCTGTCATGTCTAATGCATTAAAAGAAACATTTGTAACTTTTGAAGAGTACGTCGCGGGCGAGCGCGAGGTGGAAGTGCGCAGCGAATATGTCGATGGTTATATTTATGCCATGGCAGGGGCGAGTGAACTGCATAACACGGTAGCAGGTGAGTTCTATACCTTAGTAAATGTTCATTTGTCTGAAAAATGCCGTGCTTGGCAAAACGACATGAAAGTCATCGGGCAAAATCAAAACAAGCAACATTTTGCCTATTACCCCGACATCATGGCGGCGTGTGGTGAAAACACGGGCGATCCCTATTCGCGCACCAATCCGATTTTGATTGTGGAAGTGTTGTCACCTAACACCAAGCGCGTTGATTTAAAAGAAAAATACGACAACTATATTCAAATTCCTAGCTTGATTGAATATGTAGTCGTCTCGCAAGACACGCCGTATATTTGCGTATTCAGAAGGCGCAATAATTGGCAAATCGAAGCTTATTACGCCGAAGAGTTTTTCACTTTAGAATCAGTGGGTTTAACGATTCAAGTCAAACAAGTCTATCGCCGCGTGCGCAAAGAAGTGGGCCTGGATGTGCCCTATCCGATGCAAAACGCCTAACCATCCCGCTATGAATTTATCCAGCACGCAGCTCTACCTACGCTTACTCACCTACGTCCGTCCTTATTGGCGCGTGTTCGCCGCTTCGCTCATCGGCATGATCGTGGTCGCGGCAACCGAGCCACTCGTCCCTGCGTTGATGAAACCCATGCTGGACGGCACGTTTGTGCATAAAGACCAAGCCATGATGCGACTGGTGCCCGCGATTATTTTGCTGATTTTTGCCATTCGCGGGATTGCCACGTTTGTCGGGACGTATGCGATTAGCTGGGTGGGCAATCGCTTGGTGATGGATTTACGCGATGAAATGTTCCGCAAATTGCTGTCGTTACCGACGCGCTATTACGACGACCACGCCACGGGGGTGATGATTTCCAAGCTGACCTTTGATGTGACCCAAGTGACCAACGCCGCGACCACTGTGGTGACCATTTCAGTGCGCGATAGCATTGTGATGATTGGGCTGCTCGGCTGGCTGTTTTACCTCAACTGGAAATTGACGCTATTGACCTTACTGATGGCACCTGTCATTGCCTACATTATCAGCACGATTAGCAAGCGGATGCGCAGCAGCAGCCGCGATTCGCAACAGGCGATGGGCGATATTACCCAAGTGATTGAAGAAAGTGTGTCCGCGCATAAGGTGGTGAAATTATTCGGTGGACAGGCTTACGAAGCAGGACGGTTTCACGATCAGGCTAACTGGGTGCGCCGTCATGCCATGAAACAAGCCACGGCGGGCGCGGCGAATGTGCCTATCGTGCAAATGGTCGCGGCGGTGGCGTTGGCGGCGGTGGTGTATTTGGCGACGCTGCAATCCAATGCCGATGAAGTAACCGTCGGTGGCTTTGTATCTTTCATTATGGCCATGCTGATGTTGACCGCACCGCTAAAACGCTTAACGGGCGTGAGCGAATACTTGCAACGCGGATTAGCCGCCGCCGAAAGCGTGTTTCAACTGATTGATACCGCAGGGGAAGTGGACGAAGGCAAACTCACCATCGGACGTGTGCAAGGCGAATTGCAATTCCAAAATGTGCAATTTTCTTACGAAGACACCCCGCGACCCGCCTTGCAAGGCATAAAACTGCACATACAAGCAGGTGAAAACATCGCGCTGGTGGGCGCATCTGGCAGTGGCAAAACCACGCTTGCTAACCTTGTTCCCCGTTTTTACACCCCCACCAGCGGCGCGATTTTGTTAGATGGGCATGATTTAACCGACCTGACACTCGCCAGCTTGCGCGCCAATATCGCGCTGGTCAGCCAAGAAGTGGTGCTGTTTAACGACACGGTTGCCGCCAATATTGCCTACGGACAAACGGGTGAAACGCCCGAAGCCGACATCATCGCCGCCGCCACCGCTGCCCACGCCATGGAATTTATCCGCGAGTGGCCAGAAGGCTTGAACACTTTGGTCGGTGAGCGCGGCGTAAAACTCTCAGGCGGACAACGCCAACGCATCGCCATCGCCCGTGCCATCTTGAAAAATGCGCCAATTTTGATATTGGACGAAGCCACTTCCGCGCTGGACAGTGAATCCGAACGCCACGTCCAAGCCGCGCTGGAAACCTTGATGCAAGGACGCACCACCCTCGTCATCGCCCACCGCCTCTCCACCATCGAAAAAGCCGACCGCATCGTGGTATTACAAAAAGGCGAAATCGTCGAAATCGGCACACACCAAGAATTACTGGTCAAAAATGGCGTGTATGCACAACTCCATCGCATACAATTTGCTGTGGCGGAAAGTGTTCCACCCCTCGCCTAAGGCAAAATTTCAATCCGCATCGGCACGCGCACGGCTTGCCACACCAGTTCCATATCCGCGTTGCTCAAGGCAATGCAGCCTGCTGTCCAATCGCGCTGTTGGGTCAGTGCTGACATCAAGCCTAAGCCATTCGGTTGCCCATGCAGCATAATTTGCCCGCCGTCGCGAGGTCTTGGGCGTTGGGATAAGAAACATGGATGGATTTGTAATACGCGCTATCAGGTTTTTTAAAGTCCAGCCAATACACCCCCTCAGGCGTTTTGCCATCGCCCTCTTGTTGTTTGTGTCCAACGGGGTTGTTGCCCAATACCATGTTAAATTCGCGCACCACCTTGCCTTGTTGCAACAAAAACAACTTACGCGCTGATTTTTCCACCCGCACCAAATCCACCGCACCCGCCAACGGCGACACACACAGCGGCGATATGCACAACATCCCCAGCAACGCCATCGTCCTACCCTTCACGTTTCACCTCGGCCCGTCATCGTGCAAGGTGAAACAAACCGTTGCGCGCCCATGTCCTTCATCCCTAAACGACCATCACGACCGCTATTGTCACCACCCCTAGCGTCAGGTTGACTGCCACCAGCTTGCGGATTTTAGCCAGCAGCTCGCCCGCTTCCTGCCAGCGTTGTTTGGCGACATGTAAGCTAAAGGGGACGTAGCAAGCAAAGAAGACGTAGCCGTAAATCAGCATCATCACAATGCCTAATGCCAGCATGATATGGACATGGCGTGGGACTTGGCTTATCCCGCCATATAGATAAATCATGTAAAAACCGCTGACCAACAACGCGCATACCGCGCCCCATACCCAATTGAAAAAGTGACGGAATACGGCATCCCACAAGCGCAAGCGCATGGGCGGCTCCAGTGCTGCCACTGCCGCAGGACGCAGCACCATATAGGCAAAGAACATGCCTCCCACCCAGATGAGTACGGCGAGTAAGTGGATAAATTTAAAAATTAACATGATCATTGGCACGAAATAAAACGAGGCGCGGATTGTGTTTGACCCATTGCCTGCCCGTCAAGGGAATTATGGGGAAGCTCAATGCGTATCGCGCTTAGGGATCCAGAAATTACAAAAGCACCGCTTTAGGATGGATCGTTATATCCCACCAACTTAAAGCATTGGAGCGTTGCAGTCGCCGTTCAAGTTCTATTTTTTCGTTGCCGCAAACTTTTACGCCTTTTTCATATGGCGCATCCAGCAGCCGCGTTACCGTGCGCATCCCCTTCCAGAAAAAGTTTCCAGCCCGATTGAGCACCGTGTCCACCGTGTTCAGCAAATATCCGTTCCATGACTTTTCCAGCCCAGCCCAATAACGCTCGATCCCGTTGTATTTGCTGTGGTAGGGCGGATAGTAGACAAGTCGCACACAAAGCCCTGTCATGTCGGCAAACTCAGTCATGCGCAGGAGGAATTGGCTGCGATGTCCGCTGCACTCTGGCCCATTGTCCAAATTGATGACCAGCTGCTTTAGGC